>WBZO01003820.1_pt1 | contig 12433 bp, 11 predicted proteins | sample 5204261 | NCBI WGS metagenome assembly WBZO01 (sample SAMN12412400, study PRJNA552823) | activated sludge metagenome | isolation source: activated sludge from anammox sidestream of wastewater treatment plant... | place: USA: North Carolina | collected 2017-09 | reverse complement strand
ACCGGTGACGGGCATCGACCAGATATCGCCATTCCACAGCAGGAAGAGGTGCTGGACGGCGCCCGTGGTTCGCGCGAGCGCCGGCGCGGGCACGGAAGTGGGTGCAGGAGGGCGGGTGGCTTGAGCGACGAACGTCGGCGGCACGGTCGGTGTTTCGAACGTCGCCTCGTCGGTCGGAATGGTCTCGCCCGCGAATCGATGTCCGGAGTCATCCTGACCGCAAGCAGTCAAGAAGACGAGCGCGAGAAGCGCCAGCGCGGGCCAGCACAAGCAGCCGCGATTCGTCACGACACCACCGTGACGCGTGAAGTGCCTCGAGGCCGAACGAACGAGCCGGGAGAGCGGCCAGGAGTGTCAGTTGTGCGTTGAGGGCGTGGAAGGATACGCGGCACGGTTTGCTCGACAGCCCCGGTTGGGAGCCCGGAAGTGGAAATCGACGCGAAACAGGCGGAAGTTATACCACTGGTTTCCGGTCGGGAATCCGCGCAAAGCGGGCGGAAGGAGGAAGACTGACCGCAAAACCGCTGTGCTAGACTCGCCAGTTGGCTGGAGGGCACGGCGCTCCAATTCAAACGAGGACGGTTATCGATGGAACTGACGATCGCGGATGTCGAGCACGTGGCCGCGCTGGCCCGGCTCGGGTTGAGCGCCAGCGAAAAGGAACGGATGCGAGAGCAACTGTCCTCGATTTTAGGTCATATCAACGCACTGGCGGAGCTCGATACCGGCGCGATTCCGCCGACCGCGCAGGTGATCGCGTTGTCGAACGTCATGCGACCAGATGTGGTGCGGGCATCCTTGTCGCAAGCGGTCGCGCTGCAAAACGCACCGCGCCAGTCCGAGGGCTTTTTCGAGGTCGACACACCCCTCGCGGGCACGGAGAGCGAGTCCTGATGAGCTCGGAATTGACGCGGTTGTCGCTCGCGGAGGCGCGTGACCGCCTCGACCGGAGGCAGATTTCCGCCCGCGAACTCGCGCAAGCGCACCTGGACCGGATCGAGGCGACCGAACCGGTCTTGAACTGCCACATCCACCGGATGACCGGCGTGGCGATGGCGCAGGCGGATGCCGCCGACGCACGGATCGCGGCCGGCGAGGCGGCAGCGATGACCGGGATTCCGGTCTCGCTCAAAGACGTACTCTGCACCACCGATGCACCAACCACCGCGGCGTCCCGGATTTTGGCCGGGTATCAATCGCCCTACGACGCGACCGTGGTGGCGCGGCTGCGTGCGCAGGGCGCGGTGTTCACCGGCAAGTCGAACACCGACGAGTTCGCGATGGGTTCCTCGACCGAAAACTCGGCCTACGGCACCACCCACAACCCATGGGACACCGCGCGCGTACCGGGCGGGAGTTCGGGCGGACCCGCGGCGGCGGTGGCGGCCGGCCAGGCGATCGCGAGTCTCGGCAGCGATACCGGCGGCTCGATCCGGCAGCCGGCCGGTTTTTGCGGGGTAGTCGGATTGAAACCGACCTACGGCCGGGTCTCGCGCTATGGCTTGATCGCCTTTGCCAGCAGCCTCGACCAGATCGGTCCGTTCACCCGGACGGTGGAGGATGCGGCGATTGTGCTGGACGCGATCGCCGGCCACGATCCGCTCGATTCGACGTCGGTACCCGAGGAGGTGCCGGATTATCGCGCGGCGCTGCGCACCGATTTGACCGGTCGCCGGATCGGGGTGGCAGCGGAGTATTCGGTGGCCGGGATGGAGGCGGGTGTCGAGGCGGCGGTGGCGGAGGCGGTCGAGCAGTTGCGGCGGCTCGGGGCGGAGATCGTGCCGGTCAGTTTGCCCCACACGAAATACGCCTTGCCGACCTACTACATCACCGCGCCAGCGGAGGCCAGCGCCAATCTCGCCCGCTTCGACGGCGTGCGCTACGGATTGTCGAAACAGGCGGGTTCGCTGCGCGAGATGTACGAGCGCACGAGGGGCGAAGGGTTTGGCGCGGAGGTGAAACGCCGGATCATGCTCGGCACCTACGCGTTGAGTTCGGGGTACTACGACGCCTATTACGTCAAGGCGCAAAAGGTTCGCACCTTGATCAAGAGGGATTTCGACGAGGTGTTTGCGCGAGTGGATGCGATCGTGGCGCCGACCTCGCCGACCGTCGCGTTTCCGATCGGGGCTCGCATGGACGACCCCTATCAGATGTATTTGGCCGATGTCTTCACCATCCCCGCCAACATGGCAGGCATTCCCGGCGTGGCGATTCCGTGCGGATTCAGCGATGGGTTGCCGGTCAGTTTGCAGGTGCTGGGCAAGCCGTTCGACGAGGCGACGATCTTGAGTATCGCGCACGCCTACGAGCGTTCGACGGCATGGCATCTGCGGCGCCCGCCGGTGTGAGGCGAGCTGGGGATTGGGGATTGGGGATTGGGGATTTTGACGGGGTGAGAGGCAGCGGGTAGAATGGCGCGACGTTGGGCCGCTAGCTCAATTGGCAGAGCAACTGACTCTTAATCAGTTGGTTATAGGTTCGAGTCCTATGCGGCTCACCCAACGAACCGGGCGGAAATCCGCCTGGTGCGAAGAACGGCCGGGTTGAACGCCCCGGCCGTTTTGATGTGTGTGGGACCCTGGCCACCGTGGCTCCAGCTGAACTCAGCTCCGCCAGCGGATGACAGCGATGAAGGCGAGCAGCAAGACGGACCACACCACGAGGGCAGAACCGACCACAAGCAGGTCGGATTCGTGGAGTCCGTGGGTGTGGGAGAAAACCCATACCACGCGGCTGTGGTTCGGCCGGGCGACGGCATAGCCAACCCCGATTGGCACCACGAACAGTGTTGCCGCTAACGCGGCCGCGAGACAAAGCCGAAGACCCTGCAGGAAGAAACGCGCCATCAGGTGGTCGAGTATCGCACGAGCGCCCGGGCGCGCCGCGCATGACACTCGCGGATAATGGCGGTTCCCGCGAGGGCACGGATGCGGACGCCGTGGCGATTCGGAGGAACCAGATGAGCCGGTATGACTTGTTGATTGCGGGTGGGACGTTGATCGATCCCGCCCAGGGCTTGCACGAGCGGCGTGATGTCGCGTTCGCGGGCGGCAAGGTGGCCGAGGTGGCGCCCGCGATCGCGCGGGAGCAAGCGGCGGCGACGATCGATGCCACCGGCAAACTGGTGACGCCGGGGTTGATCGACGCGCACGTGCACGTGTTCGAGGGTGTTTCCCACTACGGCATCAACGCCGATGCGACCTGTCTCGCGCACGGGGCCACCACGGTCGTCGATGCCGGGTCCGCCGGGGCCGACACCTTCACTGGTTTCCGCAAGTATGTGATCGAACCGAGTGCAACGCGGATACTGGCTCACGTGAACATCTCCTCGATGGGGATGCTTTCGCAACAGATCGGCGAGCTCGATGACATCAAATGGGCGAGTGTGCCGAAAGCGCTCGAAACCATCGAGCGCAACCGCGATGTGGTGCTCGGAGTCAAGGTGCGGTTGACGCGGACCGAGTTGGTCGGCCACGAGGCGGGCTTGAAACCGCTTTTTCTGGCGCGGGAAGCGGCCGACGCGGCGGGTCTGCCGATCATGGTACATCCGCAAAACTCGTGGGCGAACTCGCTCGATGATGTGCTCGCGGTCATGCGCAAGGGCGACGTGATGACGCACACCTATCACGGTATGGCCCACGGCATTCTGGACGAGAACGGCAAGATCCGGGCGGCTGTGCGAGCGGCGCGGGACCGCGGGGTGATTTTCGATGTGGGACATGGCGCGGGGTCGTTCGATTGGGAGGTGTGCGAACGAGCGCTCGCCCAGGAGTTCCCGCCAACGACCATATCCACCGACCTTCACCACTACTGCGTCGATGGACCGGTGTTCGATCTGGTCACGACGGTCAGTAAATTCATGATGCTCGGGATGTCGCTCGACGATGCGTTGGCAAAGGTCACCGCGGTGCCGGCCGAGGTGGTGCGGATGAGCGGAACGATCGGCACGCTGGCGAAGGGCGCCGAGGGCGACGCGGTGGTACTCGACCTCCAAGAAGGTGCGTTCACGTTCCTCGACGCCCGCGGCATTTCACGTCCTGGTTCGCTCCGCCTAGCGCCAATGGCGGTCGTCAAAGCGGGTCGTCTGGTGGAACCGGCGGCGTAACCGGTTCAGGTAGCGATCAATCCAGCGACGATCTTTTCCGCGACCGCGAGCGTGGGCAGGTTCGTGTTCGCGCGGGGAACGGCGGGCATGATCGCGGCATCGCCGATGAAAAGACCCTCGATGCCGAGAACTCGCCCGGCGGCATCCACCACGGCGGTTGGATCGCTCGCGGGACCCATCTTGCAGGTGCCGGCCGGGTGGTAATCGTGACCCGACACCGCTGGAATCATCGCGGCCAAGCCGGCGGCGTCCCGGATCTTTGCTAGCGGTCCGGTTTCGGTGCCGATCAGTTCACGAAGAGGTGTGGTCGCCGCCAGTTCGCGAATCTGGAACACCGCCGCCACCAGGACGGCGAGATCGTAGCCGTCCGTGTCCGTGAGATAGGCGTGATCGATGTGAGGAGCCGCCTCCGGCTCCTCGTTGACGACCCGAATCGAGCCGGTGGATCGAGCGCACATCACCGCAGCCGATATGCTGATCGACCAATCGCCGTCACTGTTGCGGTGGGCGATCGGATAGAGATGCAAATCGAAGGGCCCTTCACAACGGCTCGAGCTTGTGAGCGCGATGGTCCCTTCTTCTCGCGGCAACCCGCCAAGGGCGACGAACTCGTCGAGGAGACCAGTTAGCGCCGGAGTTCCGGTGAATTGGACCTGCACCGCGGGATGATCGTGCAGGTTTCTCCCAACGCCGGGAAGTTCGAGATTCACGGCGATGCCGGCCGGGCGCAGATCGGCCGCGGCGCCTATGCCTGAGCGTTGGAGCAGCAACGGCGACCCGTAAGCGCCGCCCGCCAACACAATGCGGTCTGCTTCGATCCGGACCGGTCCGTCCGGTCCGCCGCCCTCGATCGCCACCGCCCGGCCGCGTTCGATCACGATGCGATGCGCCAGCGTATCGGCAAGGAGACGAAAATTCGGCCGGTCGCGGACGGGATCGAGATAGGCGAAGGCGGCGTTCCAGCGGAGCCGGTTGTCGATGTTCACTGGTCCGACTCCGAGACCGTGGGTAATATCGAAATCCAGAAAATCGGTGATGGGTGGCAATCCAGCGCTCGGGGCGGCTGCCACCACCGCCTGGTGAAACGGGGTGACCTCGGTGGCGGCCGGTGTGTGGACCCGGAAACGCTCGGTGCCGCGCTCGAAGAAGGGTCGGAGGTCGTCCGCCCCCCAGCCGGGATTGCCGGCATCGCGCCAGGCGTCGTAGTCGGCGCGATGACCCCACACCACCGCGCAGCCATTGTGCGAGGAACATCCACCGATCACGCGGGCTCGCTGCATCGCCATGCGTGGTGCGCCGTGAACACCGGAATTGACGTATCTCCAGGAGTGAAGATCGACCGGCATCAAGGATGGGTCGAGCAACCGCTCGGGCCACCGGTTCTCGTTCAGCGGTCCGAAATCGGGTCCGGCTTCGAGCAAACACACCTCGCGACCGGTCTCCGCCAGCCGCCCGGCAATTGCCGCACCGGCGGTGCCGCCGCCCACAATCACGAACTCCGCCGCCGCGCTCGAGCGATTCATCGTTCCTCCCCTGCTTGCCAACCATGGCAGCGATGATCGCAGGTTTGCCGGAACGGGGCGGACAGGAGCACAAGCGAGAGATTCGGGTGACAGAGATCGGTCCGGAACGAGTGCGCCATCCGAAATCCCGCGGTTTTCGCCCAATGAGCACCAGGGAGTTGGCTGACGTCAACTGGAAGTCGAAATCCGATGGTAGTCGACCGCGTCCGAGCGGAGATCTCGAGTCCCGGGCAGGTTGTGACGAGCGGTGGTCTAGCTGGCAACGAGGGTCGCGAGGCGTTTGGGCGCGAGCGAACGATGCGGCAGCACCATCGGCGAGCCGGTCACCGGATCCGGGAAAATGTCGGCCTCGACTTCGAAGACGCGCTGCAACAGCGAGGGCGTCACAATTTGCTCCGGAACGCCTGCCGCAACCACAGCGCCATCCCGCATCGCCACGATCCAGTCCGCGTAGCGGATCGCGAGGTTGAGATCGTGGAGGATCATCGCGATGGTGCGTCCTTCGGTCCGGTTGAGCTCCAGCGCAAGATCGAGCAGTTCGATCTGCGCGCCGGGATCGAGGAAGGTGGTCGGTTCATCCAGCAGCAGCACGGGGGTTGCTTGTGCGAGCAACATCGCGAACCAGGCGCGTTGGCGCTGCCCACCGGACAGCGTCTCGATCTCGCGATCACGCAGTTCCGACAACCCGCAGCGAGCGAGAGCGGCCGCGATCGCATCCTCGTCCGTCCGGTCCCACTGGCGCAATAGACGCTGATGTGGCATGCGACCGAGCGCGACGAGGTCCTCCACGCGGAATCCAGCCGGCATCGCGGGACCTTGGGCGAGCATCGCGAGACGTCGAGCGAACGCTCGCCGTGAACCCGCACGCACATCCTTAGCGTCGATGCGGGCGCACCCACCCCGCGGTTTCACGAGGCAGGCGCAGCAGCGGAGCAGGGTCGATTTGCCGCAGCCGTTTGGGCCGATGATCGCGGTGATTCGACCGGCCGGAATCGACAAGGAGAGATCGCGCAGGATGGCACAGTCGCCGAAGTCGACTCGCAGGCGGTCAGTCTCGAGGCCGGGCGCCCCATTCACGGCGCCGCGATCGTGGCGGAGATGACCAGAGGTGGTGCGAGGCACGGCGATCGGATGAACACCTCGCGGGTGATCGAAGACGTCGAACGGAACGCCGTACATCTGCTCGAGCAGGTCTGGTTCGATCACTTCGGCTGCTGGACCTTCTCGCAGCACGCGGCCCCGTTCCATCGCCACCACCCGATGACTGATCCGGGCTGCCTCGTTGACATCGTGCAATACGAGCACGATGGTCCGGCCCTCGTCCGCGTTCAACCGCGCGATCAGATCCAGCACCTCGCCCTGATGCGCGAGGTCGAGATAGGTGGTTGGTTCGTCGAGCAGCAAGAGTGGTGTTTCCTGCGCGAGCGCCATCGCGATCCAGGCGCGTTGCCGCTGGCCACCGGACAGACTATCGACCTGGCGACGGCGGAAATCAGTCATGCCGGCGAGTTCGAGCGCGCGGTCCACGGCGTCGAGATCGCGCCGATCGGGTGGCTGCAGGAAACCCTGGTGCGGGAAACGACCGCGGCGGACAAGGTCCTCGACCGTGATGCCATCCGGAGCCGCCGCTTGCTGAGAGAGGAGACCAAGACGCCGGGCGATCACACGCGCGGGCATACGGTGTATGAGCTGGCCATCGAGAACTACCGCGCCGCCGCTGGGCCGGAGAAGGCGGGCCAACGTCCGCAACAGAGTCGACTTTCCACAGCCGTTCGCGCCAATGATGGTGGTGATCTGGCCATCGGGAATGTCCAGATCGACATCCATCACGACGGGCTCGTCGCCGTAACTCACCGTGGCAGCGGAAGATCGCAAGCGATTCACGGTGTCACAGCCTCGCGTTCAGACGGTAGATCAGGAGCAGGAAGTAGGGCGCGCCTAGCCCGGCGGTCACGATGCCGGCCGGGAGTGAGACCGGCAGCAAATGTTCGCCGATGGCATCGGCCAAGAGGAGAAAGCACGCGCCGAGCACCGCGGAGAGCAGCAGCACGCTGCCGCTGAGCGGTCCCGCGATCGCGCGGGCGGCGTGCGGCACCATCAACGCAACGAAGCCGATCGGACCGGCAACGGCTACGGCAACCGCGGCCAGCGCGCAACCGACCGCCAGCAGTGCGAGACGGGTGCGTTCGAGTCGCAAACCGAGGAGCCGCGCACCGTCGTCGCCGAGCTGGATGGCACGGAGCGGCCAGGAAAGCGCGAGCGCTGCCGGCAGCCCAACCGCGAGAAAAATCGTCAGCACCCGCACATCCGTCCAATCGCGACCGTAGAGCGAGCCGATGGACCAAACGATGGCAGGACGAGCCTGTTCGATCGGATACCGGACGGTAAGAAAGGTGGTGCCGGCTTGGAGCATGGCGCCGATGCCGATGCCTACCAGAATCAACCGATTCGGATTGATACCGCCTCGCCAGGAAAACCCGTAGACAAGCGCGGCGGCAATCAACGCACCGCCAAACGCGGCCACCGGCAGGAGACCCGCGCTCATCCCGGTCACGATCCAAAACACCGCCAGCAAACCGGCTCCGTTGTCGATCCCGATCATGTCAGGGGAAACGAGCGGATTGCGGATCAACCCTTGGAAGATCGCGCCGGAAACGGCGAGCGCGGCGCCCACCTCGGCCGCGCTGAGCACCCGGGGCAGACGGAGTTCGCGCACGATCAGCAGCTGCCGATCGTCGCCATGCCCAAACACCGCGGCCACGACATCCGGGAAGGCGATCTGGTAGTCGCCGAGCGTCATGGTCCAGATGAGCAGCATCGCGAGCACACCCAGCGCGACGAGTGTCATGGCGAGCACACGAATGTTGATGCGAAGAGCAATGCCGCACCCTCGGATCGCGCCGTGGCCACGACGCCGGTAACTGGAATTGGTGTGGACGACATCCATCTGCAATCGGCGCCTAACTTGCAATCGAGCGCTGGCGCGCGAGATGGATCAGGAACGGAGCGCCGATCAGTGCCGTGACGATACCGACCTGGAGCTCGGCAGGTCTCACGGCTAAGCGGCCAATGATGTCGGCCACCGTGAGCATGATGGCCCCAACGACAATCGAGAAGGGAATTACCCAGCGATAGTCCGGTCCGACCAGCGACCGGACGATGTGCGGTGTCGCGAGTCCCACGAAGGCAATCGGTCCGGCAATCGCGACAGCGGAGCCGGTGATCGCAACGATCAGACCGAACGCTAGCACCCGAAAACGTGTGGTGTGCATGCCGAGGGCGCGCGCGGTGTCATCGCCCAGGCTGAGCACATTCAGGTGACGGCCAAGCAGCGCGCACGCTGCGGTTCCGCCCAACAGAAACGGTGCGACGGGCCAAAAGCTGTTTAACTCGCGCCCCGCGACCGATCCCGCGAGCCAAAAGCGGACCGTGTCCATCGTCTCGCGATCGAGCAAGAGCAGCGCACTCGTCCAGGCGGACAGGAGCCACGCGACAATCACACCCGCGAGCGCGAGTTTCACCGGCGACGTTCCGCCCTTGCCGGCAGAGCCGATCGAGATCACCGCGATCGACGCGAGCACGGCGCCCGCGAAGCCGAACCAAACCGCTTCGTTCGCGGCGTTGCGGTGGAACAGGTAGACGGCGACCACGATTCCGAGCCCGGCGCCGTTGCTGATCCCCAGGATGGACGGTTCCGCCAGCGGATTCCGGGTGATCGCCTGAGCGACCGCACCGGCGGCGCCGAGCCCACCACCAACCGCGATAGCGATCACGGTACGCGGAAGTCTGAGACTGCGCACCACAATCTCGTGATAGTTGGTCGGGTCGTAATGCCAGAGCGCGCTCCAGGCGTCCTGGGTGCTGATACCAATCGAACCCCAACGCAGGCTGAGAAGCGCAACAACGAGCAACGCGAACACTGCCGCCACGAAACCGGCGAAGCGCAGCGCGGAGCCGGATGGGCGCGTGCATTCACTCGCGGTTCCCACCGGCCAGTCTCGCGCGTGCGTCAGCACTTGCAGCGGTTCTCCTTTCGGGCGGTCGAACTCGCCAACCCAGTCTGCGCCGAATTCCGACTCACGAAGTCGGAAATCTACGAGTCATCCTCGCCTCTGTCAAGCAGCGTTGCGCGAGTTTTGGACTGGCCTCGTGATCGGCGTCTTGACGGGGCGACAGCCGCTGACTAGCATATCCGACTGAATCAGTCGGATATAAGTTCGCAGCGTCGTCTTGGTCACACGACATCCGCGTCACCGGCAAATCCTGAGTTGACAAACAGAGGAAGGGAACGAGTTGTTGAACGATTCACGTTCACGCGGTTTCAAATTCAACCGGCGTTCGCTGTTGATTGCCAGCGCCGGTTTCTCGCTCGCCGCGCTCACAAACGGAGTGCTGGCGGAAGACGGCACGCCGGCAGCTGATGGCCTGCAGACCGACGGGAGCTGGAGCTTCACCGACGATCGCGGTGTCACGGTGAAACTCAGCGGTATGCCGCAACGGGTTGTCGCCGATGTGAATGTGGCCGGGGCGCTATGGGATTTCGGTGTACACCCGATCGGTATCTTCGGGTGGAACATCACCGGCCCGGATTCGGTGAACGCCGCCGGGGGCGACCTCGACACCAAGGCCGTCCAGTTTCTGAACGATGCTGGCACCACGATCGACGTCGAGCGAGCGGCGGCGATCGACCCTGATCTGATCGTGAGCCTCTTCTTTGGCGAGAAGTACGGCGTCTGGAGCGTGGACCCGGCGGTGCAATCACGGCTGGAACAGATCGCGCCGATCGTCGCGCTATCGGGCCTGGTGCGGGCGGATGTTTCGCTGGAGCGCACGGCCGGGCTGGCCGCCGCGTTGGGAGCGGACCTCGCGAGCGCCGAACTCGCGGGACAGCGAACGACCTACGAGACCGCCTGGAAGCGCTTTACCGATGCTGTCGCCGCAAAATCGGGAATCAGCGCCGTGTTCATCGCCCCATCGGCCGACACGATTTACGTCGCCAGTCCAGACGCGGCGGGTGATGTGATGTTGTATCGCGACCTTGGGTTGGCGGTGCCAACGCTGCCCGTGGCGGCCGGCGAATATTGGGAGTCGCTGAGCATGGAGCAGGCGTTGAAGTACCCGACGGACATGCTGTTCTACAGCCTGCGCGGAGACATCACGTCGCTTGACGCGTTCCGGGCGCATCCGACCTTTTCCAAGCATCCAGCCGTGATCGCGGGTCAGGTTTTCCCCTGGAATCAAGACTTCATTTCGAACTATCCGGGATTGACGACCATGCTGGACGCGACCGCGGAAGCGGTCGAAGCATCCGACCCATCGGTGGGCTCCTAATCCCCCTTGTCCCGCCGGCACGTCGGCCTGCTGCCGCGCGGATACGTCGGCCATCCGGCCCCGGAGAATCGTTCGATGACCCAGACCGCGGTTGCATCCATCACGCGGCCGAAACGACCCCGCCATCCAATGCGAACCGTGTTCGCCAGGGTGACAGCGGTCGAGCCGCTTACACCGCGGATGACCAGAGTGACCATGGCCGGCGATGAGCTGACTCATTTCGTGACACCGTTTCCGGACCAATTCGCGACCTTGCTGTTTCCATTGCCCGGCCAGTCACGACCGGTGATCGAGCCGGGTTTCACGTGGGTCGAATATCAGGCGATGCCGGAAGACATCCGGCCGGTCGCCCGCAACTACACGATCCGGCGAAGCCGGCCGGAGCGCGGCGAGATCGACATCGATTTTGTGTTGCACGGTGACACCGGTTTTGGCTCGCGATGGGCGAAGGCGGCGAAACCAGGTCAACAGATTGGGCTATGGGGACCGCGGGTTGGGTACAACCCGGCCCCCGGGATGACCCGGCAATTGCTGGTGGGAGACGAAACGGCGATCCCCGCGATCGGGGCGATCCTCGAAGGCTTGCCGTCCAGTCATCACGCGCGTGTGATCGTCGAGGTCGCCGATGCACAGGACGAACAGCCGTTCGAGAGCGAGGCACGGGTCGAAACCACCTGGCTGCATCGTGGACCGGTCGAGTACGCGGACGGTTCGGCCCTGCTCACGGCCATCCGGGACGTGGCCATGCCCTCCGGCGGGTGCTACGCGTGGGCGGGCGGCGAAATCGAGATGGTTCAGGCGTGTGGAAAGTTCTGGCGACGCGAGCGAGGACTCAAGACAGCCGCCATTTGCGCGATTGGGTACTGGCGGCGCGAACCCGGTTAGCGTCGAACGCGTCGGGCCCGCGAGCGGCGGGGATCACGACCGTCCGGAGCGCCCACAGGCTGGTTCGAAGATTGGTATTGACCAGCCACACCAGAGCCGCGTGACAACACGGTCACACTCATGCGGTAAAATCGCGTTCGTACAGATCGGTCCCGTGATGTCGTTGGCGCGCCAAACTCGTTGCAGCGAACGGGCGCGCACCCTCAGAACTGTTCGCCCCGGCATCGCTTCCCGGACCGGTCGGAGGGGGTCCGCTGTGGTTTCCGCTGTCTTTAGCCGCCGGGCACTGCTCGGCGCCGCCGTCGTCGCGTTCGCCGGTGGGCTTGGACTCAAATCGCGGGAGACCGCCGCGATCTCGGCCGGCAGTTACTGTCTCGAAAGCCGGGAATGGCAAATGTTGACACTGATCAACAAGTACCGGGCCGCGAACGGGCTGAAATCGCTGGCGATGTCCTCGACGCTCGCGGCGGCGGCCGAACATCACAGCCGGGACATGGCCTATCGCAACTATTTCAGCCACACCCTCTCCAACGGCACGAGCTGGCTGAACAACATCCTGAATCACGGCTACCGGTACCACACCGCC
>WBZO01005736.1_pt1 | contig 12434 bp, 9 predicted proteins | sample 5204261 | NCBI WGS metagenome assembly WBZO01 (sample SAMN12412400, study PRJNA552823) | activated sludge metagenome | isolation source: activated sludge from anammox sidestream of wastewater treatment plant... | place: USA: North Carolina | collected 2017-09 | reverse complement strand
CTGCGTTTGCGCGCTACGTCCTCACTCTAGTGGAGTCGACCGGAATCGCACCGGCAACCTCTTCGATGCCATCGAAGCGCTCTCCTCGCTGAGCTACGACCCCTTGATGATGTGACTGCTGGTGGAGCGACCGGGATTTGCACCCGGATCCCTGCAGTGCGAGTGCAGGATTCTGCCTCTTGAAATATCGCCCCGTGGATTGAATGGCAGGCCGCGAAGGAATCGAACCCTCTCTTCGAGTTTTGGAGGCTCGTAGGTCGCCATGACTCTGCGGCCCATGGCTCTTGGCGGCCCATACCGAAATCGAATCGGTCTCACACCGTAGACAGCGGCGCTGCGACACCAGTCGCATCATGGGCCTGATGACATCCTGCGTTCCCGCTTCCACTCCGCCATGGCGACCCGGCACTCCGGGCAGCGAGGTGGACCACACAGGTGGTAGCGAGCGAGAGTCCCATGAGGCTTGGGCGGCTTGCTCGTGGGGGGCGGAAGTGGTTCGAGCGGCGACCGACGGTGGATGGCTCCCGAGCAGTCGCCGAAGAGATTCTTCAGACGTGCCTGACGCATCGCTCTCGCGACGACCAGCCAGGCCGCGTATGGCATGTTCCGGCGTACGTAGTTGCAGCGCTCGCATGCCGGGACGACGTTCGCTCGAAGATGGCCGAGCTGGTTGTCGATGCGGTCGAGCGTCTTGCGAAGCTCGTTTTCGCCGCAGTACCGGCAGGGCTCGAGAAGCAACGTCGAGATGAAGGCGAGATCGAGGTCGTTGGATCGATTCGACCTGCGGTCCGCCTTTCGTGCATCGTGAAGAATCGATCTGGCAACGTCGGTCCGTCGTCGGTGTTTTGCGCGCAGGCGAATCTTAGCGCGGTGTTTGGCGTAATACCGACGAGATTCTTCCTTGGTCGACATTCTGATAGCATATCATGGATCGAATGCCGTATTCGTGTCCTCGGCAGGAGTCGAACCTGCGTCTGCCGGTTTAGGAAACCAGTGCCATTCCGCTCGGCCACGAGGACATCGGGGTGACGTACGGGGATCGCACCCGCCTGAGACTGATTCACAGTCAGCCCTCGTCACTAGACGAGCAACGTCACCATGCATGAGAACGTGCGGCACCCCCGGTCGGAATCGAACCGACACCGTCCGCTTGAAAGGCGGAGATCCTGAACCACTAGATGACGGGGGCAGAAGAGCTCGATCGCCCGAGGGACGCTTCGGAGCGACGGCAGAAGAGAGTGGCTCGCGGTGCGCGGCGTCACTCTCGTGCGAGAGCGGCGCGCCGGCGCGAGCCGGGGGGAAGATTCGAGCTGGTCCGAGTGAAGACGCCGTCGGTTTCCCTTACGAAGAGGGGGGCCTTACCGTTAGGCGACTGCCCGAGGAACATGGCGCGGGACGCGCCGGTCGGGCAGGCTGGAGTCGCCGCGGTGGTCCGGGTGCGGGCACCAGCATCTCCATGCGTGTAGGGCATCTACGGGCGGACGAGCTCGGAGCCCACGTCCGGAATCGAACCGGCACGTCCTCGTTACGAGTGAGGTTGCTCGACCATCGAGCGTCGTGGGCGAAGAGAGAGGACCGGACCGCTTGAAGATCGATCCTCTCTGGCTCCAGCGGGAGGAATCGAACCTCCAACATGACCGGTTAACAGCCGGCTGCCTGACCATTCGGCTTCGCTGGAATGCGATCGCCCGCTCGCATGCGCGTGAAGGCCACGCGAGCGGACGATCCGTTTGGCGCCAAGTTGTCATAGAGCGAGCACGCCGCGTCGCCGCGAGGTGCACTTCGTTCCGGGCACAGGATTCGAACCTGTCTTTCTGGTTTCAGAGACCAGCGTCCTGCCGGCTAGACGATCCCGGAGTGAGGCTCGCGCAGGGCGAGCCGGTAGGTCCGGAGGGAATCGAACCCTCACCACCCCGGGTAAGAGCCGGGTGCGCTTCCGATTGCGCTACGGACCTGAATGCGCGCGCGACGAGATGCGCGCGGTGGGACGCGAGGGATTCGAACCCTCACCCCTCGGGTTAAAAGCCCGGTGCTCGGCCGTCGAGCTGGCGTCCCGGGCGTCGGACGCTCCAAGTGTTTAGTTTGAACGACCTGGTAATGTGTCAGATGCCAAGCTTGAGAAACATGATTGAACCTCGCGATGTACTCGTATTGATGGCGCCTCCCGAGAAGCGGAGGGCGCACGGCTCCCACATGCCGGGTCGTCTCGGCTCGGGCGCCGCGCCGGTCAGGGCGTCGCAGCCGGAGGCCGAACGAAGGGGGGAGCGTGGCTCGTCACCTGGCGCACCCTCGAGGGGGCCCAGCAAGCAGACGGGAGGCCTGAAATGCCGAAGGCCGCCTCGGGTGGGTACCCTGGCGGCCTCTCGGAGTCGGCTCCTTCTGGAGACGAGATACGAGGACCGCTAGGGGGTGCCCTCCTGCTGGTACGAGCTCGGATCGAGCGTCGACGAGGCGGAGGGCATGCGGCAGAGCTCGGGCACGTTCCCGAACGCGTTACCGCCGAAGGACTTGGCGCTACCGAGGGCGAGCCACGCATGCGTGGTGCCCGCAGCCGCCGTACGGAGGCCGGCCCGCAGGCCTTCGTCCGCGCGACGGATCGCGACCGGGCGCGTGAGCGCCGCGGCTGCCGTCACTGGGGTGCGAAGGGTGGAGAGCACGGGGGAACCTCTGGTCGGGGGCTTCGGGTCAGACGCTCTCGATGCGAGCGCCATTCAACTTATAGCTAGCGATCTCTTCCGCCGCAAGTCTTTAAATCGAAAAAGTGGTGCACGGAACGTCCGCTCGTAGATTCGATCAAACATGGTTGTTCTCGGATCCGGGCCACGGGACGGCTGGCGACAAGCGAAGCACGGGCGAAGGAGAGGGGGGAGGGGACGGCTCTGCGGCGCGCGCCGAGCGACGAAAGGCCCGGCTCGAGACGGGCACATCGCATGCAGCCGTGTCGTGCTTCGGGGAGGCCGTGCCGATGGGTCGTGTGCGCCGGTCGCGTGACAGTCTGCGTATCGCCATCGTGTCCACGTGCGCCGTGCCGACACCTCCGCCGGCGTACGGCGGCACGGAGCTCGTCCTCGCGGCGCTCGCGCACGCGCTCGCCGCGCTCGGCCATCGACCGACGGTCTTCGCGACGGGAGACTCGACCTGCGAGGGCGCGCGCCGCGCCGTCTTCGCGAAGCCGGTGTGGCCGCCCGATCCGCTTGCAGAGCTGCGCCATGCGAGCGCGGCCTTCACGCAGATCGCGCAGGGCGACTTCGACGTCGTCCACGTGAACGAGCCCTCGTCGATCACGCTCACCGACTGGGTACGGCTCCCCGCGGTCGCCACCGTGCATCACGACCGACAGGACGCGCTCGTCGCGCACTACGCGGCGTACCCGCGCGTGGCGTACGTGGCGATCTCGCAGCGTCAGGCCGACCTCGCGTGGGAGGTGCCCTTTCGCAGGGTCATTCATCACGGGCTCGACCCGGAGCTCTACCCGGCGGGCAGCGGCGAGGGCGGCTACTGCGCGTTCCTCGGCCGCCTGGCCCCGGAGAAGGCGCCGCACCTCGCGATCGACGCGGCGAGGCACGTCGCGCTGCCGGTGGTCCTCGCGGGGAACCCCCACTGGAGCGACCGCCCGTACTTCGAGCGCGAGATCGCACCGCGGCTCCGGACCGGCGTGCATTGGGTCGGGGAGGCCGATCAGCAACACAAGCGCGAGCTCGTGCGGGGCGCGCGGGCGCTCCTGGTCCCGCTCCAGTGGGAGGAGCCGTTCGGCCTCGTCATGATCGAGTCGATGCTCGTCGGTACGCCCGTCGTCGCATTCCGGGCCGGAGCTGCGGCCGAGGTCGTGGAAGACGGCGTGACGGGATTCGTCGTCGACACGGTCGACGAGATGACCGCTCGCCTGCGCGAGATCGGTTCGATCGATCGCAGCCGGTGTCGGGAGCGTGCGCGCGCGCGCTGGAGCTCGGAGCGGATGGCGCGCCAGTACGTCGATCTCTACGGCGAGCTCATGGAGACGAACACGGTGCGTGCACACGGATTGCGTGCGTAGGCATCATGGGCTCTGCAGCGCTCGACGAAGGCACTCCGCTCGCGTTGACGGCCGCCGGCGACGTCGAGACGCTGGTCCGCGCGCACGGCAGGACATACCTCGTCACGAACCGCGCCGGCGACGTCGCACCGGCCGGCGCTCGAGAGCTCGGCCTCTTCGCCGACGACACACGGTTCCTCTCGCACTACGAGCTCTCGGTCGGCGGCCGCGCGCTCCTGCACCTGTCGGGCGACGAGTCGGACCTGGCGTACAACCGCGTCGATCTCATGGTCTCCGGCGCCGGGGACGACGAGTTCCTCGACGACCCGCAGCACTTCCTCCACGTCCGCCGCCGGCAGCTCGTCGACGGCTCGTTCCGGGAGATGATCGAGGTCGTCAACTACCTCCAGCGCAGGGTGGACCTCGACATCACGCTCTCGTTCGCTACCGATTTCGCGGACGTCTTCGAGGTCCGAGGTGCGAAGCGTGCGCGGCGTGGCAGGATGGTCCCGCCGCTCGTGGAGGGCGCATCGATCGAGCTCCGATACGACGGCGTGGACGGCGCGAGGTACGCGACGCGGATGTCGTTCACTCCCGCGCCGAGCTCGATCTCCGCCGCGAAGGCGCTCTTCCACCTCCACCTCGAGGCCGGCGCTTCCGGCCGTATCGACGTCGCGATCGAGCCTCGTCCACCGCGCCGGGCTCCCGCCGTCCGATCGACGTTCGACGGCGCGGCACGCGAGCGCCGCGAGGCCGCCGAGCGCTTCCTCGAAGAGTCGACGCGAATTCGTTGCGACAGCCTCGTGCTCCAGCAGGTGATCTCGCAATCGGAGGTCGACCTCCACGCGCTCGAGATCGAGCTCCACGGACAGCGGGTGCTCGCCGCGGGGATCCCGTGGTTCTCGTGCCCGTTCGGGCGCGACACCCTCCTCACGGCGTACGAGGCCCTGATGCTGAACCCCGGGCTCGCGGCGACCTCGCTCCGCGCGCTCGCGCGCCTGCAGGGGCGCGTCTTCGACGACTTCACCGAGGAGGAGCCGGGGAAGATCCTCCACGAGCTGCGCTCCGGCGAGATGGCCGCCTCTCGCGAGATCCCGCACTACCCTTACTACGGCACGGTCGACGCGACGCCGCTCTTCGTCGTCCTCGCGAACGCCACGTACAAGGTGACCGCCGACCTGGCGCTGGTGCGCGACCTGGAGGGCGCCGTACGCGCTGCGCTCGCGTGGATCGATCGACAGAGCAAGGACGGTACGGCGCTCGTCGCCTATGCGAAGAAGAGCCCACGAGGCCTCGACAACCAGGGATGGAAGGACTCTCGCGCGGGCGTCTCGTTTCCGGACGGGCGCCGCGCCGTCCCGCCGATCGCGCTCGCAGAGGTCCAGGGGTACTGCGTCGACGCCTACCGCCGCGGCGCCGAGCTTCTCGCCGTGCTCGGTGACGAGCGGAGCGCCGGGCTCTACCGCGATCGAGCCGTCTCGTTCGGGCGCGTGGTCGAGGATGCGCTCTGGCTCGAGGACGTCGAGCGCTATGCATTCGCGGTCGACGGATCCGATAGTCGCCTCCCGACGATCGTCTCCAACGTCGGCCATCTCCTCTGGTCGCGCGTGCCGTCGGCGGCGCGCGCGCGGGCGACGGCGGCCCTGCTCCTCTCGCCCGAGTCGCTCTCGGCGTTCGGCGTCCGCACCCTCGCGGCCGGTCAGCCGGTGTACAACCCGCTCAGCTACCACAACGGGACGGTGTGGCCGCACGACAACGCCATCATCGCCAAGGGCTTCGCCAACTACGACCTCATGGACGAGGCGTGCCGCGTCTTCGAGACGCTCGCCTCGGCGATGGCCCACTTCCGCGATCATCGACTGCCCGAGCTGTACTGCGGGATGTCGGGCACCGGGGACACGCTCGTGAACTATCCGGTCGCGTGCTCACCGCAGGCGTGGGCCGCTGCTGCGCCCTTCCTCCTCCTCCAGGCCGTGCTCGGGATCCACATCGACGGGCCGCGCGGACAGCTGCTCGTCCGCAATCCGCGGATGCCCATGTCCGTCGACCGCATCGAGATCGCCGGCCTCCGCGTCGGGCGGTCGCGCGTGTCGCTCCAGCTGCGCCGGTCGGGCCGGCGCTGTCACGTCGACCGGCTCGACGTCACCGGGCCTCCGGTCCGGACGTTCGTCGAGCTCGAGTGAGGCGCCGCGAGCGGATCAGGCCTGCCTCGAGGTGGGCGAAGGCGAGGCTCTTGCGCCGGTACGACCCGAGTGCGATGTGGCGTTCACGCGCGGCCTCGCGTACGCGCGGCAGCGGCGCCGGATCGGCCTTGGGCCAGTACGGGCGGAGCTCGCGCAGGAAGATGTTCGTCGTCACCGGCCCCACGCCGTACAGCTCCTGCAGGCGTCGCTCGAGGTCGCGCGCGTCGGTCGCCCGCGCGTGGACGTCGGTGATGCGACCGCCGTACTCCGCGATGAGCTGCTCGCAGTCGCGAAGGATCTGCGTCGACTTCCGGCCGTCGTAGCGGACGTAACCGCCCTCGCGCATCACCGGGTTCACGAGGTAGTCCCAGCCGGCGGCCACGATCGCACGCGGCGTGAGCAGTCGATGCCGCTCGAAGGCTCGGTACGTGTTCTTCGCGATCGTCTCGCCGATGCGCGCGCCGAAGAGGACGCTCGCGAGGAACCACTTGAAGCACTCGCGCTCGGTGTGACGCGAGAGATCGATCCCGAGCTCCTCCGAATAGAGGGGAGCGCCGGCAGGCGAGGGCATGCGGACGGCGACGCACGCGCCGTGCCGTGCCGGCGGCACCGATGTTGAAGGATGGCGAGCATGTCCCACGGAGAGCCCGACCTCGATGCGAAGAGCGTGGTCGTCACGGTCGTCGGCGACGCGTACGGGAAGGCGTTGAACGTCCTCCGGCGCTTCGGCCGCGTTCGCGTCACGGGGTTCTACAACGTGCTCGTGCTCGAGAGCCGGGACGGCCGAGCCCTCCTCGAGCGCATTCATGCCGAGCTGCCGGCCGGCTCCCGCGAGCGAGCGTATCTCGCGAGCGTGACGCCGCTCGAGGAGGCATTCACCTTCGACGGGCGCGAGGACTTCGAGCGGGAGCTCGGCGCCCTCGCCGAGCGCCTCGCTCCGCGGCTCGAGGGACGGTCGTTCCACGTCCGCATGCACCGGCGCGGGATGAAGAGCGATCTGCACACGCGCGACGAGGAGGTCATGCTCGATCGGCGGCTCCTCGAGCTGCTCGAGCGGCGCGGGACCCCGGGACGCGTCACGTTCGACGATGCCGATGCGATCGTCGTCATCGAGACGCTCGGCCATCACGCCGGCATCGCGCTCTGGTCGCGCGACGAGATCCGTCGCTGGCCGCTGCTCCACGTCGAAGCGGCTCGAGCACCCGTCGCGATCCCGGCGCCGGCGCCCGAGCCGTCAGCGCCGGGGCGCGGCTCCTGAGGGGCAGTCCCTGGCCCGGGCCACCCCAAAACTGGCCCGGCCATATGGTCACTCGCACGCCACCTCGGAAAAACAGGGGACTCGATCTCGGCACGCGCATCGCAATGGTGCGCGTCACATGCTCGCCACCGCTCACTCCGCCGTCCTCGTCGGTATCGCCGCGCACCCCGTCCGGGTCGAGGTCCAGACCAGTCGCGGCATCCCGTCATTCGAGCTCGTAGGTCTCGCCGAGGCGGCCGTTCGCGAGAGCCGCGTCCGCGTGAAGGCGGCGCTCGCCGGCGTCGGCGTGGACATCAGCGAGTACAGGATCACCGTCAACCTCGCGCCTGCCGATCTGAAGAAGAGGGGCAGCGCCTTCGACCTCGCGATCGCCGTCGCCACGCTCGCGTCGCTGAAGATCCTGAAGGCCGAGTCTCTCGGCGACATCCTCTTCCTCGGCGAGCTCTCGCTCGACGGCGGCATCCATCCGCTCCGAGGGCTCGTGGCGCACCTTCTCGCCGCGCGAGAGAGGAAGGTCGCACGCGCGATCGTCCCTCGGGCAAACGAGCGCGAAGCCGCGCTCGTCGACGGGATCGATGTCGCCGTCGCGGGCACGCTCGCCGAGGTGCTCGCGGCGCTGCGCGACGGCACGAGCTTGCCGCGCGCCACGCGGAACGGCGCGCGAGAGAAGCGCCCGATCATCGACGACCTCTCCGATGTCCGCGGTCAGCAGGCCGGCCGTCGCGCGCTCGAGGTCGCCGCCGCAGGCGGGCACAACCTCCTGTTCATCGGCCCCCCCGGCGCCGGCAAGACGATGCTCGCGCGGCGCGTCCCCGGCATCCTCCCGCCGCTCAGCCCCGCCGAGGCGCTCGAGGTCCTCGCCGTGCACAGCGTCGCCGGGCTCGGGCGCGCGCAGTCGTTCGAGCGCCGTCCCTTCCGTGCGCCGCACCACACCGCGAGCGACATCGCCTTGGTCGGCGGCGGCGAGCTCACGCGCCCGGGCGAGGTGAGCCTCGCGCATCACGGCGTGCTCTTCCTCGACGAGCTCTCGGAGTTCCGCCGCAGCACCCTCGAGGCCCTGCGCCAGCCGCTGGAGGACGGCGTCGTGACCGTCTCCCGCGCGCACGCATCGGCCACCTTCCCTGCGCGGCCGATGCTCATCGGCGCCACGAACCCCTGCGCGTGCGGGCGCCATGGCGACAAGACCGGCACGTGCACCTGCCGCATCGAGCAGCTCCGCAGCTACCGGGCGCGCCTCAGCGGGCCGATCGTCGATCGGATCGACCTGCACGTCGTGCTGCCGGCGGTCGACGTGCTCTCGCTCCAGACCGCCGAGCAGGGCGAGTGCTCGCAGGTGGTCCGCGCACGTGTCGAACGCGCGCGCGAGGTGCAGCTCGATCGGTTCCGTCATGGCGAGACGTCGGCGCCGACGAACGCCCACCTCGGGCAGAAGGACCTCCGGCGCGTCTGCGCGCTAGACGCGGAGGGCGCGCGCGTGCTCGCGCACGCCGTCGACAAGTACGGCCTGTCCGCGCGCGCGTACGGGAAGGTGCTGCGCGTCGCGCGCACGATCGCGGACCTCGAGGGGGCGACCGCGATCACGCAGTCGCACGTGAGCCAGGCGGTGGCCGGCCGGATCCTCGACCGCGACGTCATCGCGCCCGATGCCGCGGCCTGAACGGGACTCGAAGCAACGAAACGGAGACAAGGAGAAAGTCATGCTCGAAACGATTGCGGACAAGATGAAGGCAGTGAAGGTCGTCCTCGCGTCGGTGGAGAAGCAGTTCGGACGCGGCGCGATCATGCAGCTCGGGGACGCGGCCTCGAGCGAGCCGATCGCGGCGATCCCGACGGGCTCGCTCGCGCTCGACCTCGCGACCGGGATCGGCGGCTATCCGCGGGGGCGCGTGATCGAGGTGTACGGCCCGGAGTCGAGCGGCAAGACGACGCTCGCGCTCCACGCGATCGCCGAAGCGCAGAAGAGCGGCGGCGTCTGCGCGTTCATCGATGCGGAGCACGCGATCGACGTGAGCTACGCACGCGCGCTCGGCGTCGAGACGGACAAGCTGCTCGTCTCGCAGCCGGACACCGGCGAGCAGGCGCTCGACATCTGCGACATGCTCGTCCGATCGGGCGCCGTCGACCTCATCGTCGTCGACTCGGTCGCTGCGCTCACGCCGCGCGCCGAGATCGAGGGCGAGATGGGCGACAGCCATGTCGGCCTGCAGGCGAGGCTCATGAGCCAGGCGCTGCGCAAGCTCACGGCCATCGCGCATCGAACGGGCACGACGCTGCTCTTCATCAACCAGCTCCGGCACAAGATCGGCGTGACGTTCGGCAGCCCCGAGACGACGACGGGCGGCAACGCGCTGAAGTTCTACGCGTCGATGCGGCTCGACGTGCGCCGCATCGGGCAGGTGAAGGTCGGCGACGAGCTCGTCGGCGGACGGACGCGGGTCAAGTTGGCCAAGAACAAGGTCGCGGCGCCGTTCTGCGAGGCGGAGTTCGAGATCCGCTACGGCACGGGCGTGGACACGATGAGCGAGCTCATCGATCTCGGCGTCGCGCGCGGGCTGATCGAGAAGAACGGCAACCATCTCTCGTTCGCCGGGTCGAACCTCGGAAACGGTCGTGAGCGCTCGCGCGAGACGCTCTCGGCCACGCCCGAGCTCCAGTCCACGCTGCGCCAGGCGATCTGGGCGGCCGGACCGACCAAGCCCGGACGCCGCGTCGACGCCGAGGCGTGACCACGGAGAGCGCCCTGCGGGGCGCGGTCGCCGAGCTGGTCTCGGCCCGCGCCTCGCAGCGGGGCAGGGGAGCGCCCGACGCGCTAGACTCTCGCGGCGTGAAGCCTCCGTTCTCCGGGCGATGCGCGTGCGGCGCGATCCGCTACACGGTCGGATCGGCCCCGCTAGCGATGGTCAACTGTCATTGCCGCGATTGTCAGTACGCGAGCGGAGGCGCCCACTCCTCCAGCCTCGTCGTGCATTGCTCGGCCGTCACCGTCGACGGAGAGCCGCGCTGGTACGAGACGCGCGCCGCGAGCGGGATGCTCGCGCGTCGCGGCTTCTGCCCGACATGCGGCTCGCCCCTCTTCGCCGACAGCGAGACGTCGCGCGGGATCATCCTCGCGATCAAGGCCGCGAGCCTCGACGCACCGGAAGGATTCGAGCCGATGATCGACATGTGGATGCGGAGCGCGGTCCCTTGGGCCTGCACCAATCCGGCGATCCCGAAGTTCGACACGAACCCGCCGATGCGCCCGCCGCCTCGATGAGCGGACCACGGCGCGCGCGCTTCGATCAGCCGCAGGCGCAGTCGTCGTTCGCCGCCTCGCCGGGGAGGCCGACGAGCTCCCTCGCGTCGGCGCAGTCGAGGCCGGCCTCTTCGTAGAGGATGCGGGCCGCCGACGCGAGGCGCTCGTGGCGTTCGTCGGACTCGGCCTCGAACGCGGCGCGGATCTCGCTCCGGGCCTCTTCAGGGACGGCCGCACTGTGGATGAGAAGCGGTGCGACGGAGAAGCTCATGGGTGTTGCTCGGTCTCCCTTGTTGGATTGGATGCGCGTTGACAGAGCACGTTGCCCGGCCGAGTCATTCCCGTGCAGCACGAGCAAACTGTTCTATCGACGACGAAATCCGCCCTGCGGGCCATGGATCGCGCACCTCTCAGGCGTCGGGCCATGATCCGCACACCCTCCTCTCGGAAGGCCTGGAAAATAGGCATCTCCTGCGTCGACCGGGTCGGCATGCTACATGTATGTACCCGGGCGACATGCGACGGTCGCTCACGATGCTCCTCGGCGTGCTCGGTCTCGCCGGCCTCTCCGCGGGGGCGGTCGCGTGCGGCGCCTCCCCGGGGAGCGACGACGGAAGCGGCGACGGCGTCATCGAGGGCGAGGCGCAGGAGTTCGGCACCGGACCCAAGCTCGTCTTCGACGAGTACTCCGTCCTCTTCACGAACCCCGTCTGCAAGAAGTACTCGTACGCGCCGGGCTCCGAGGTGCTGTCGAACGCCGGCGAGCGGCTCACCAGCAAGCCCGAGAACGTCTTCTGCGCGCCGAGCGACGCCGCCGCGTCCGCCGCGCGCGATACCTCCCCGCAGAAGAAGCTCGTCGAGTGGATCCGCGATCCGGAGACGAAGGAGATCTTCTTCGCGTACCTGTCGTTCTCGAACAAGGTCGTGGCGGGAGAGCTGTGCAACGCCATCCGCGACCGCAGCGTCAAGGTGACGATGGTGCTCGATCGCGAGACCGAGCTCGACACGGCGAACCAGGTGCTCGCCTGCCAGCCGGGCAACGGCGACCCGAACGCGAAGCCGCGCCTCGAGCTGCGCGGCCACGACGCGACGATCGGCTACGCGCACAACAAGGTCTTCATGATCAACCCGCGGTCGGACCATCCGCGGATCGTGTTCTCGAGCGGAAACCTCTCCTCCGGCGTCGTCCTCCACCACGAGAACTGGCACTTCCTCCGCGTCCCGGCGCGCACGCACTTCGCGAAGGCGCACGTCTGCTTGATGGACGGGATGCTCGATCACTACCGCACGAAGCAGGAGTACGGCTCGTTCATCAAGGGCTGCCGCGACGCTGCGGGCATCGGCGAGGAAGCCGACATCAAGACGTTCTTCGTCCCCGGCGACGGCGGCCGCGCCGGCCAGCACATCCAGAAGGGCATCCGTGAGGCGACGTCGCTCGGGATCGCCGCGCACCGCTTCTCGTATCGCTTGATCCGCACGGAGCTCGACGCGCGACTCACCGGCGCGAGCCCGCCGGACGTGAAGCTCGTCGTCGACGACGACGTGTGGTGGGCGGGGCATGGCGAGGAGACCGGCCCGAACACGCCGGACGAGTACGCGATGGTCACGCCGCTCGCCGAGCACGGGATGAAGGTCCGCTACATGGAGACGAACCACGGTGCACACTACCTGCACCACAACAAGTTCATCGTCTTCCAGACGCCGCAGGGCGAGGCGGCGTTCGCGGGCGCGGGCAACTTCACCGGC
>WBZO01005734.1_pt1 | contig 12436 bp, 12 predicted proteins | sample 5204261 | NCBI WGS metagenome assembly WBZO01 (sample SAMN12412400, study PRJNA552823) | activated sludge metagenome | isolation source: activated sludge from anammox sidestream of wastewater treatment plant... | place: USA: North Carolina | collected 2017-09 | reverse complement strand
CAAGATCACCGCGCTCACCGCGGAACACAACATCGAGTGCCGGCTGTTCCACGGCCGCGGCGGCACCATCGGGCGCGGCGGCGGGCCGACCCACGAGGCGATCCTGTCCCAGCCGCCCGGCACCGTGCAGGGCCGCATCAAGTTCACCGAGCAGGGCGAGATGGTCTCCTACAAATACAGCAACAAGGAGACCGCCATCTACGAACTCGGCGTCGGCGTCACCGGCCTGCTCAAGGCGAGCAAGAGCCTGGTGCAGCCGGTGAAGACGGTCAGCCGCCGCTACAGCGAGATCATGGAGCAGCTCGCCCGGCACGGCGAGGCCGCCTACCGCCGGCTGGTGGACGAGACGCCGGGACTGCTCGACTACTTCTACGACGCTACCCCGGTCAACGAGATCGGGCTGCTCAACATCGGCTCGCGCCCGAGCCATCGCCGCAAGACCGACCGCACCAAATCCTCGATCCGCGCCATCCCGTGGGTGTTCGGCTGGGCGCAGTCGCGCCATACGATCCCGGCCTGGTACGGCATCGGCTCCGCGCTGCGGGACTGGTGCAAGGACGATCCCCGGCGGCTGGAGGAGCTGCGCACCATGTATCGCCAGTGGCCGTTCTTCCGCGCGCTGCTCAGCAACACCCAGATGTCGCTCTTCAAGGCGGACATGACGATCGCGGGGGAATACGCCCAGTTGTGCGGCGACGGGAGGCTGGCGACGAAGGTCTACGGCATGATCCGCGAGGAATACCACCGCACCGTCGAATACACCCTGACGGTCGCCAAGGCGAAGCAGTTGATCGAGGAAAATCCGGCGCTGGCCCTGTCCCTGTCGCGCCGCAACCCCTATCTCGACCCGCTCAGCCACATCCAGATCACGCTGCTGAAACGCTGCCGCGATCCCGATCTGGGGACGGAGGAGCGGACCGCCTGGCTCAATCCGCTGCTGCGCTCCATCAACGCGATCGCGGCCGGCATGCGCAACACCGGCTGAGCGGCAACCCGAAACGATCCCTGTAGCCCGGCGCCGGAAATCCGGGAGACCTCTCCTGGATCCGCTATACGCTTCATCCAGGCTACATAGAATCTATGACGCGGTGAAGAAATTCCGCTCAGGCGACCTGCCGCGGGATGTGGTTGCGCGTGTGGGTGATGCGGTTGTGTTCGTCGACGTACACCAGGGTCGGCTTGTGACCGGCCGCTTCCTGGGCGCTCAGGATCGCATAGATGCAGATGATGACACGGTCGCCGGGCGCGGCCTTGTGCGCCGCCGCGCCATTGACCGAGATGATGCCGGAATCGCGCTCCGCGCGAATGGCGTAGGTGGTGAAACGCTCCCCGTTCGCGACATTGTAGACCTGGATCTGCTCGAACTCGAGGATACCCGCGGCCTCCAGCAGGGCCTCGTCGATCGCCATCGAGCCCTCGTACTCCAGCTCGGAGTGGGTCACCCGCGCGCGGTGAAGTTTCGCCTTCAGTAAAGTACGTTGCATCTCGCGATTCACCTTTGTCCGTTCAACAGCATGCGCTGCATGAAATTCCCGGGAATTTTACCATCCCCCGGCCGGGATACAAACTCGCCGCCGAAATTGCCTTGCAGCAGCGTGGTTTAGGAAGACAATACGACGCCGACATTGTCGATGAGGCGGGCCTTGCCGAGATACCCCGCCGCGAGCACGCGCAGCTCGCGATCGTCCGGCCCCGCCGGCGCCAGATCAGCGGCCCGTCTCACGCCGAGGTACTCGGGCCGGAATCCCACGGACTCCAGCCGCCGCAGCGCGGCCTCCGCCAGTGCGGAATAGTCGCGCCGCCCGCCCACTATCGCGTCGCGCACGCCGCTCAGCGCGCGATACAGCTCCGCCGCCCGGCGCCGCTCCGGCGGCGCGAGATACGCGTTGCGCGAGCTGTACGCCAGACCGTCCTCCTCGCGCACGGTCGCCACGCCCTCGATCCGGATCGGGAAGCGGAGGTCCTCGACCAGGCGCCGGATGATCAGCAGTTGCTGATAATCCTTCTCCCCGAACACCGCCGCGTCGGGCCGCACCATATTGAACAGCGCCGCGACGACGGTCGCCACGCCGGTGAAATGACCGGGCCGGAACTCGCCGCACAGGATCCCGGACAGGGCGGGGACCTCGACCCGGGTGGCCGCCGCCATGCCGCGCGGATAGACCTGCGCGGCGTCCGGCATGAACAGCGCATCGACTCCGGCCGCATGCAGCAGGGCGCGGTCCTCCTCCGGCGTGCGCGGATAGGCCGCGAGATCGGCGCCGTCGTTGAACTGCAGGGGATTGACGAAGATGCTGGCGACGACGCGATCGGCCAGCCCGCGCGCCGCGCGCACCAGTTCCAGATGGCCGGCATGCAGATTCCCCATCGTGGGGACGAAGGCGATCCCTTCCCCGGCGCGCCGCCAGCGACCGGTGACGACGCCGATCTCCTCGTGTGTGGCCACCAGCCGCATCAGGAATACGCGTGCTCGGGGCCGGGGAACTCGCCCGCCTTCACCGCGCGCACGTATTCCTCGACGGCCGCCTGCACGCCGCCGCGACCGGCAAGGAAATCGCGGGAGAAACGCGGACGCCTGCCGGGCGTGACGCCCAGCATGTCGTACAGCACGAGCACCTGGCCGTCGCAGTCCGTGCCCGCGCCGATGCCGATCACCGGCAGCTCCGTGGCGGCGGTGATCCGGCCGGCCAGCGTCGCGGGCACACACTCCAGCAACAGGACGTCCGCCCCCGCCTGCTCGAGGATCTTGGCATCCTCGAGCAGTTCCGCCGCGGCGTGTTGCTCGCGCCCCTGCACCCGATAGCCGCCCAGCTTGCGCACCGACTGCGGCAGCAGGCCCAGATGGGCGCAGACCGGCAGCCCGCGTTCGCTCAGCAGACGCACGGCGTCCGCCATCACGCGGCCGCCCTCGATCTTGACGCAATGCGCGCCGCCTTCCTGCATCAGCCGCGCGGCATTGGCCAGCGCCTGCGCCGGCGTCGCGGCGCTCATGAACGGCATGTCGCTCATGATCAGCGCGCGCTCCCGTGCGCGGGCGACGCAGCGCGTGTGGTAGATCATATCGTCGAGCGTCACCGGGATGGTCGTCTCGTGCCCCTGGACGAGCATCCCGAGGGTATCGCCCACCAGCAGCACGTCGACGCCCGCCGCGTCGAGGACGCGGGCGAGGCTCGCGTCGTAGGCGGTGAGGCAGGCGAACTTCCCGCCCGCGCGCTTCAATGCGCGCAGCGTGGCCAGCGTTATCTCGACGGGCTCGGGGGTCATGATCGTCGCCGCAGGGCTCCGGCCGCGGCCATTACAGCGCCAGCGGCAATGGGTTGAAATAGTGGCGCCCGCTGCCGATGCCGCGGATGCGCTCCACCAAGGCCTCGTAGTCGCGGCCGCTGTTGACCGGGTCGATCTCCGCAGCGTTCACGATCAGCAGCGGCGAGGCGTCGTAGTAGTGGAAGAAGCGCGCGTAGGCATCCGCGATCCGCTGCAGGTAATCCGCCTCGATCAATTGCTCGTGCGCGATGCCGCGTGCGCGGATCCGGCCGCGCAGGGTCTCTACCGGCGCCTGCAGATAGATCACCAGATCGGGCACCGGGGCCTCGAACGTCATCTGATTATATACCTGCTCGTACAGCTTGAGCTCCTCGTCGTCCAGCGTGAGGCTGGCGAACAGCCGGTCCTTCTGCAGCAGAAAATCGGCGATGCGCACCGGCTGGAAGATATCGCCCTGGCGCAGGCCCTGCATCTGGCGCGCGCGCTGGAACAGGAAATACAACTGGGTCGGCAGCGCCGCCTCGCGCGGATTGCGATAGAAGCGCTCGAGAAACGGATTCTCCGCCGCGCCTTCCAGCAGCAGCTCGCTGTCGAAGGTCTCCGCGAGGCGCCTGGCCAGGGAGGTCTTGCCGACGCCGATCGGCCCCTCGACCACGATGTAATTACGGCGTGGCGTTCTCATCGCGGTTCTCCACACGTTGCAACCCGCGCGGCGGGCAGCGCCGCAGGCAGTCGCGCAGGCTTCCGACCCCGGGGATCACCAGCCCGGGGTCGATCTCGGACATAGGATACAAAACGAAATCGCGCCGGACCATTTCCGGATGGGGCACCGTCAGGCGCGGGTCGCTGTAGCGGTGCGCCCCGTAGAGCAGCAGATCGAGATCCAGCGTGCGCGGCCCCCAACGCTCCCCCGGGCGCCGCACGCGGCCATGACGCGCCTCGATGGCCAGCAGCTCGTCCAGCAGTTCCAACGCGGACAGCCGCGTCTCCAGCAGCGCCACGGCATTGATGTATTCCGGCTGCGGCGCATCGCCCAGCGCGGGGCTGCGGTACAGCGACGACCTCGCCACGCAGCGACTGTCGCGCAGCTCCGCCAATGCCGCGAAGGCGCGCCCGACCCGGCGCAGCGGATCGTCCAGGTTGCTGCCCACGCCGACATAGGCCCGCACCGCCGCCGCGCCGGGATTCGCCCCGGACTCCGTCACTCGCCGATCGTCCACGTACCGCCCGCCGCCGGCATCCGTCAGGGCTGGTCGCCCGTCTGTCCGCCCGCCGCCGCGCCACCGCGGCGCCGGCCACCCCTGCGCCGGCGCTTCCGCCGGCCCTCGCCGTCCGCCCGCTTGCCGGTCTGCTCGCACAGGGCCTGCCGCCCCGTCTCGTCCGTCTCCTGCATGCGCGTCCACCACTCGCACGACTCGCCCAGATCCTCGCCCGCCTCGCAGCGCAACAGCAGGAAGTCGTAAGCGGCGCGGAACCGCGGGTGTTCCAGCAGGCGCAGCGCCTTCTTGCCGCCGATGCGCTGCAGGCGCGGCTGCATCTGCCAGATCTCGCGCATCGGAAGCGCGTAACGGCGCGGCAGGATGGCGTGCTGGCTCTGTTCCTGCATGACCTCGCGCGCCGCCTGCTGCAGCGCGGGCAGCTCGGGCTGGCCCTGCTCCTGCAGCGCCAGCGACCGCTCGCGCATCGGTGTCCACAGAAAGGCGGCGTACAGAAAGGCCGGGGTGACCGGCTTGTCCTGCGCGATCCTGGCGTCGGTATTGGCCGCGGCGCGCAGGATCATGGCCGGCGCGATGCCCTCGCGCGCCGCGCTCATGCTGCGCTCGGCGCCCGGAAACAGGTGCTGGAAGAGATCGTAGTGCCGCAGCATCTCCACCGTCTGCTCGGCGCTGCCCGCGAGGAACAGCTTGAGCACCTCTTCGTAGAGGCGCGCGGGCGAGATGCCCGCCAGCAGCGGCGCCAGCGCGCGCAGCGGGGCCTCGGTGTGCGGATGCAGGCGAAAGCCCAGCTTGACCGCGAAGCGCACCGCGCGCAGCATGCGCACCGGGTCCTCGCGATAGCGCGTCTCCGGATCGCCGATCAGGCGCAGCACCCCCGCGCGCAGGTCCTCGACGCCGCCGACGTAATCGACGACGCTGAAGTCGTCGATGTTGTAGTACAGGGCGTTGACCGTGAAATCGCGTCGCCAGGCGTCTTCCTCGATCGTCCCGTAGACGTTGTCGCGGATGATGCGGCCGTTCTCGACCAGACGGTCCTCCCCGTCGTCCTCCTCGGACGCGAGCGCGCGGAAGGTCGCGACCTCGATGATCTCGCGCCCGAAATGCACGTGCGCGAGATGGAAGCGTCGCCCGATCAGACGGCAGTTGCGGAACAGCTCCTTGACCTGCTCGGGGTGGGCGTCGGTGGAGACATCGAAATCCTTGGGCTCGCGCCCGAGCAACATGTCGCGCACGCAGCCGCCGACCAGATAGGCGGCATATCCCGCCTCCCGGAGCCGGTACAGGACCTTCAATGCGTTCTGATTGATCCCCGCCCGGGATAGGGTATGTTCGGAACGGGGAATAACGAGGGGATTGCTGATGGTGCTGTCCCTTTCTGCTGACTGGTTATTCCTGAATTGTTTTCAATAGCTTGTACATTACCGGAAGACCCGTATAATAGCCGAAATCCGCGAGGCAGCCTACTGTCCCGCACCCCGGTAACAGCCTGTACGCTCCCTTCGTCTAGTGGCCTAGGACACCGCCCTCTCACGGCGGGAACAGGGGTTCGAAACCCCTAGGGAGCGCCAATAGTTTCAATGGGTTACAAGTTTCGGTCAGCGCTTTGTCCAAAACTAGGCCCTGATCTCCCCCTACTTCGCCATCCTATCGAGGCCGCTGTTGCCGTGCTGCGCGAAGACGTATTCCCCGCGCTCGGCGTCAGCATCAGCGCGGCCGCCCGCGAACTCGGTGTCGCCCGGCAGACGTTGCACCGGATCCTCCAGGAATCGACCTCGGTCACACCGGACATGGCGGTACACCTCGGCAAGTATTGCGGTAATGGCCCCGACATCTGGCTGCGCCTGCAGGCCGCCTATAACCTGTGGCATGCGGAGAAGGCGCTGCAGAAGGTAGTCAAGGCGATCCCGGATCGGTCGCGCAAAGCAGCGTGATTCTGATAGCGCATACCGACATCGCATCTTCCACTGACAACGCCCGGCTTCGAGAGACGCCGCGGGCGCTTGGGACGCGGGGCCGTGGACCGAAAAAAGCCCGCGCCGGAATCACCCCGACGCGGGCCGCCCGACGCCACCCTGGCACTGAAAATCCTCAGGTCATTCGGACGGCATCATCTGCGGGGGATGCCACCAGGGACCGCCCCGCACCAGGCGCACGGCCCCCTTGACCGTTTTCGCATGGGGTCCGGCGTCGCCGCCACCGAAATCCAGCGCATACGCCTCCGCGGGGATTCCGCGCCGCTCCATGCCGCTCCAGAACAGCAGGTTCGGCGTATCGGGAAACACCGCCCGGTTCACCCGGGGAAAGAAACACCGGCGCTCGACGATCGAGGCCAGCTCGGGGATCACGGGATAACGCCAGTCCTTGAAGCCGGCGTAACCCTGCGCGTTGAGGCGTTCGACCTCCCGCGCCGCCTCGTCCCAGGTGAATTCCTGCGGCACGCCCCGGCAACCCGCGCCGTCCCAGGACTGACCGAGCGCGCAGCGCATCCACGTCAGCCCGGTGTCCTTGTGCGTCACCGTCCCGTTCTCATGCAGGTCGAAACTCTCCGTCGGCGTCGATACCGCGATGCCGGGCCGGCATTCCTGATCGGCCCACGACGGCGCGCCCGACGCGAGGAGCGCTGCCAGAACGACAGGGATGTATCTTCTTTTCACTGGACCCCTCCGGATGTCTCTGCGGCCACAGGCCGGCCGCCTCGTCGGAAAGACAAAACCCCCATGGGCGGATGCCGCCCATGGGGGAAACGGATGATGCCGTCAATCGTTACTCACCACCCGCGGCGTCCATGTCCGTCAGGCCCGCCGGCAAGGGATAGCCCGCTCCGCCGCCCTTGACCGGGTTCGCTCCATGCTGCTCGTCCTTGCCGAGCGCGATGGCCACGCCGTTGTGCATATACGTCGCGTAGGCCTCCATCGCGATCATCTTGTCACTCTCCATCGGCAGCGCCTTGCCCTCCAGCGGCACCATAATGCACCAGTTGATCATCTCCCTGAGGGTGCCGACCTTGCCGAGATTGGTCTGGTACTTGGGCCAGGTATGGGGATTGGAGGCCGATCCATCGGGATGGCAGTTGCCACAGGCGAGACCGTTGCTGCCCAGCGAGCCGTCGTGCCAGAGGGCGTCGCCCATGAACACCGCCTTCAGCAGTTCCTGCCGCTCCTGCTCCGCCTGCACCGCATCGACCGGCTTCTTCGCCTGCACCTCGGGGACCTCGCCCAGAAACAGGAATCCCGCCAGGCCCAGACCCGCGACGGAGGCGCCGACTGCATACTTCGAATGATATTTTTTCATCGCGTCATCCTCCTCGAGTTAGAGCCTGATGCCGGCTTGCACGTTGGCGGGCAGCAGATCCGACCACACCTGATAGCTCAGCGTGCCGGCCAGTTCCTTGTCGCCCGACAGCGCGAGTTTGTGCCCGCCCAGACCGTCGTAGATATCGGCGGGATCGACCCGGTTCATCCTGAGCTCGGGATAGGGGAGCTGGACATTCGGATACGGCCACGGCCACGAGGTCGACAACAGCCCGGCCGAGGTCATGTTGCCCATCGCGTTGTAGACGACTTGATGCACGTGCCCGTGGATCGCGATCACCTTGTCGAACTTGCTCAGGATCTGCCGGATCTGCGGCGCGTCCTTAGTCTGGAAATTCCAGCGCGGGTAATAGTCCCACAACGGCGAGTGGGTCATGATGAAGACCGGCGTATCCGGGCTCAGCTTCGCGACGTCCTTCGCGAGCCAGTCGAGCTGTTCGGAACCGACGCCCCAGGCGCCGCAGCGATGGGACTCCAGTTCCGCGCACCAGCCCATCCGCTCCTCGGGGGTCAGGCTCCGCCCGCTCCAGTAGTCGTCGACCAGGATCGAGTTCATGCCGATGAAATGCACGCCCTTGTGGTCGAACGACCAGTGATCGGCGCCGAAACGGTCCCGCCACCCCTTGCCGAGATCCAGGTACCAGTCGTGCTCGCCCGGGATGATCTTGTAGGGCATCTTGAGCCTGGAGAGGATGCGCTTGCCCTTGTCGAGCTCGCCCGGTTTCGCCAACTGGCCGAGGTCGCCGCCGTAGAGCACGAAATCGGGGGCGGGGCTCATCTTGTTGACGTCGTCGACCGCCCGCTCCAGGATGCGGTCGAACTTGTGGTCCCTGATATCGTGCAGATGGGCGTCGGTGAGTACTGCGAAGGTAAAAGGCTGGATCTTTCTGGTCGCGGCCTGCGCGACCCCGGCCAGACCGAAAAAGCTGTTCGGGGCCGGTGCGAACGTGCCGGCGACGAAGGTCGCGGCCGTCGCCTTCATGGACATACCCAGAAAGTTTCTCCTTGAAATCTTTTCCACGGTTATCCTCCTCTTGCGCGTCGGTGCGCGCTTTTGATGTCGTTGGATCGCTTTTGATCTCGCTGCCTGTGTCTGCTCCTTCCACTGATCGTTGATGAAGACGGATGAAAATACGCTGCCGGAGACTCCCGGGACCCGTTCGGCGCGAACAGCCTCCGCGGGAATCGCGCGTCTCGACTCCGGTCATCATTGGACTACGTCTAAGACGCGATCTAAACCGTACGCTCCGATTTAGACTGTGTCAATAACCCATGCGGCTTACCGCGCGGGAGGTCCTCGAGGGGTGGGTCGGACGGGGAAGCAGCGGCTCCCGGGAGCTCTATGAACCTCTTTCGAGGGTGAAGGGGGAATATTCCGGGACGGGACGGCGCAGCTCGGCCGCGCCGCGCCGAAAGAGACGCGCCCTAGTGGATCCGGCGCATCATGTAGACGGCGCCCGCCAGCAGCAGGACGGTCGGCAGCACCGCGCTCACCACCGGATTGAATTCATACACCAGGCCGATGTAACTCACCGTCTGGTTGAACAGGTAGAAGCCGATCCCGACCAGCACGCCGATCAGCATGCGTTGCCCCACCCCGACCGAACGCAGCGGGCCGAACACGAACGGCAGGGCCGCGAACACCATCACGCAGGTGGCGAACGGCAGCGCGATCTTGGTCCAGAACTCGAGCTCGTAGCGCCCCGAGCTCAGTCCGTTCGCCCGCAGATAGCGGATGTACCGGTACAGACCGCTGACGGACAGGCTGTTGGGCTTGATCGCGATGATATCCAGCAGATCCGGCTTCAGTTGCGAGCGCCAGGTCAGTTCCGGCAGGTGCTCCGTGCTCACGCCGTCCGGACCGATCACGCTGCGGCTGACCTGCCTGAGACGCCACTCGCCGCCCGCGTAGCTCGCGCTCTTCGCCCTGGAAACGCGCTCGAGCGCGTGCGCGGCGTCGAACTCGTAGATACGCACATCGAGCAGCCCTCCGTCGGGCAGGACGGTGCGCACATTGATGAAGTCCCGTCCGTCGCGCGTCCAGAAGCCGTCCCCGGTGCGCAGCGAATCGTTTCCGGCCAGGGCGCTGGAACGCAGCGTCGCGGCGCTCTGCTCCGCGTCCGCGACGACCCATTCCCCGACCCAGACCGCGAACACCACCAGCAGCAGACCGGCCTTGATGGCCGCCCATGAGATGCGCGCGAGTGAGACGCCGGAGGCGCGCATGATGACGAGTTCGTGGTTGCCCGCGAGCACGCCGAGACCGATCAGGCTGCCGATCAGCGCCGCCATCGGCATCAGCTCGTAGGTCAACCGCGGCACGCTGAGCAGCACATAACGGCACGCCTCCCACACGCCGTAATCGGCCCGCCCGATCACGTCGAGCTCGCCGATGAACTCGATGAACGCGAACAACGACAGCAGCACGCACATGACCAGGAAGGCGCCGCCGATCACCGCCTTGCCGATGTAGAGGTCCAGTATCCTCACGCCACCGGCCTCCGCCCGAACATCGAACCGAGCACCCAGCGCAGCCCGTACTGGCGCGCGAACAGCGCCCACACGCTGAACAACAGCGCCAGATGGACCCACCACATCCCGATCCCCGGCGCCAGCCGGCCGCGCGCGACCCAGGAATTGGAGACACCGAGGAGATTGCTGTAGATGAGATAGATCAGCACCGCGACGAACAGCTTGGCGTACTTGCCCTGGCGCGGGCTGGTGCGGCTGAGCGGCACGGCGAGCAGCGCCAGCAACAGCACCGACAGCGGCATGGAGACCCGCCACTGCAGTTCGGCCACCGCGGCCGGGTCGTCCGAGCCGATCAGCTCGGCGCTGGGCCGGGCGCGCTGCTTGCGCAGGGACGGCGCGACGTCACGGGCCTCGATCCGCACGGCGTGCTCCTTGAAGCGGACGATCCTGAAGTCGCCCTCCCCCGGCAGGCCCTCGTACCGGTAGCCGTCCATCAGCACCAGATACTGCGCGCCCGACTCGTCCTGCCAGCGGCGCCCGTTCCGCGCCGACAGCACCACCTCGTCCGCGCCGCCCTTCTGCTGCCGGATGAAGACGTCCTGCATCAGCGCGCCGTCCCCGGACAGGCGCTCGAAGTACATGACCCCGTCGGCGCCCGAAGGCTCGGAGAACCTGCCGGCGACCAGCCCCGTCAGCAGGGACTGCGATTCCTGCGCGTCGCGCATGCGGTAACTCTGCTCCTCGGCCCAGGGCGCGACGTAGAAGGAGACGGCCGCGACCGCCGCCGCGACGGCCAGCGCCAGCCCGATCACCGAGCGGTAGACCCCGCGCACGCTGACGCCGCAGGCGGCCAGGGCGATCATCTCGCTGTCCTTGTAGAGCCGGCTCAGGCCGAGCAGGATCGCCATGAACAGACCCAGCGGCAGGATGATCACCAGCGCGGTCAGGGTCTTCATCCCCAGCAGGATCAGCACGTACTCGCCGGCCAGGTCGCCCGCGCTGGCATCGGCGAGGAAGCGCACGAAACGGTTGCTGAGGAATATGATCAGCAGGACGAACAGCACCACCAGCAGGGTGTAGAGGATCTCCTTGAGGATGTAGCGGTCGATGACCAAGCGCGGGGTCCTTGCTGACGGGCGGCAGGTGGAAAGTCAGCCTGTTTGCGGTACACTTCCGCAGGACCGGCACGCGCCCGCAGCGGTCGATCGCGCGTCGCCGTCTTCCCGGTTAATGTTGTCCCGACCTTCTGGAGCACACATGGAATTCACCGTCAAAAGTCTCGCCGCCGGCAAGCATCGGTCGGCCTGCGCCGTCGTGGGCGTGTTCGACGGGCATCGTCTGAGCCCCTCGGCACAGGAGCTCGACCGGCTGTCGCACGGCCATATTGTAAACATTTTGAAACGCGGCGACATGAAATCCGCGCCGGGGCAGACCCTGTGCCTGTACAGCGTGCCGCGGACGAGCTACGACCGCGTGCTGCTGGTGCGCTGCGGCAAGGAAAAGGAACTCGACGCCGCCCGCTACCGCAAGATCCTCCGCGGCGCCGCCGCCGCGCTGGCGCACCTCGGCATCAAGGAAGCGGTGTCCTTCCTGCCCGAGCTTGAGGTGAAAGACCGCGACCTCGCCTGGTGCCTGCGCCAGACGGTCGAGGTCACGCGCGAGTCGCACTACCGCTTCGACCGCCTGAAGAGCACACAGGACGGCAACGGCGCGCCGCAACTGCGCCGGCTGGTCCTCAACATCGCCGATGGGGACGGGCTGGACGCGGCCCGGACGGCGGTGGGGCAGGGCCAGGCGATCGCCAACGGCATCGCGCTGGCGAAGGACCTCGGCAACCTGCCGGGCAATATCTGCACGCCGAGCTACCTGGCGAGCGAGGCGCTCCGGCTAGCACGCGGCAATCGCCGGCTGCAGGCCAAGGTCCTCACCGAGAAGGAGATGAAGGCGCTGAAGATGGGCTCGCTGCTGGCGGTCTCGCGCGGCAGCCGCCAGCCGCCGCGGCTGATCACCCTCAGCTACCACGGCGCCGCCCGCACCGAGGCGCCCTACGTGCTGGTCGGCAAGGGCATCACCTTCGACTCCGGCGGCATCTCGATCAAGCCGGCCGCCACCATGGACGAGATGAAGTTCGACATGTGCGGCGCCGCCTCCGTGCTCGGCACCGTGGCCGCC
>WBZO01005733.1_pt1 | contig 12438 bp, 10 predicted proteins | sample 5204261 | NCBI WGS metagenome assembly WBZO01 (sample SAMN12412400, study PRJNA552823) | activated sludge metagenome | isolation source: activated sludge from anammox sidestream of wastewater treatment plant... | place: USA: North Carolina | collected 2017-09 | reverse complement strand
CTTCAATCATCTGCACTTCGGCGCCGGCCAGACCGAAGCAGAAATCACGCTCAAACCGGGCGAGCACACATTGCAGTTGTTGTTGGGCGACAAGGATCACGTGCCGCATTCGCCGCCGGTGATGTCGCGCCGCATCAAGGTCAATGTCGGCCTGACCGGCGGGCCGACGCCGTCGGCGCCCGGCGCCGAGGTTTATTTCATCGATCTCAAGGATGGGGCCGTCATTCCGCCCGAGGTCACGCTATCGTTCGGCCTGAAGAACATGGGCGTCGCCCCGGCGGGCTCGAACCGCGAGAATTCCGGCCATCACCACCTCTTGATCGACACCGAATTGCCGCCGCTCGACCAGCCGATTCCGAACGACTTCAACCATTTGCACTTCGGCGCCGGCCAGACCGAAGCTACGATCAAGCTCAAGGGCGGGCCGCACACGTTGCAACTCCTGCTCGGCGACAAGGATCACGTCCCGCACACGCCGCCGGTGATGTCGCAGCGCATCAAGGTGCGCGTCTCCGACCCCTCGCTGCGCAAGCCCGCGCCGCCCGACGCCTACGCCCGCTTCGTCGGGCTCGAGGATGGCGCGACGATTCCGCAGCACGCGACCATCCGCTTCAGCGTCGTCAACATGGGCATCGCACCGGCCGGCATCGACAAGCCCAATACCGGTCACCATCATCTCTTGATCGATACCGAACTGCCGCCGCTCGACGAGCCGATCCCGAACGACTTCAACCATCTGCATTTCGGCGCGGGACAAACCGAGGCGACCATCACGCTCTCGCCCGGCAAGCACAAGCTTCAGCTGCTGCTGGGGGATGCCGACCATGTGCCGCATAACCCGCCGGTGATGTCGAAGCCCATCACGGTGACCGTGACGGCGGCGCCGGCGGGCCACTAGGCTATCGATTCCGTGAAACCGATCAGATCGGCTGGACGTGACACAACACCGACCTCATCCTGTGTCTCGACGGATGGCCGCGGCACGAGTATTGCTCATGGCGTCCTTCGAGACGGCGCGCGCTCAAGAAGCGCGCCTCCTCAGGACGAGGATTATCTTGATATGATTCGAACCTCGGAAACGCTGCACTAGCGAAAGAGGAGGGCCGCATGACGAAGCCGGTCGTTGCCTTGATCCTGGCGGGAGTTCTCTGCGCGCTGACCGCCCTCTCGCCCGCGCCGTCGCTGGCGCAGGCGAGCGGCGGAGATGAGACGCGGCGGGCGGTCGACGTCGACATGGATGCGGCCGCGACGCTGACGGCGGACGGCATTCGCAAGGTCCAGCTTGCGTTGCAGAAGCGCGGGATCAATCCGGGACCCATCGACGGTATCCTCGGTCCAGTGACAAAGGAGGCCGTTCGCACCTTCCAGGAGCGCTACGGCATCAAGGCGAACGGCGAATTGAACAACCAGACGCTATTCGCGCTCGGCGAACCCGATTTGGCCGCTTAGCATGCCTGTAGCCCGGATGGAGCGAAAAGCGTAATCCGGGAACGTTCATCCCGCATTCCGCTGCGCTCCATGCGGGCTACGAGTTCGAGAGGAACATCCCATGGACCGCCGCCAGTTCGTCTTCGCCGCCGCCGCGAGCGCGCTTGCGGGCCCGCGCGCTTTCGCGCAGGCCTTTCCGTCGCGCCCCGTCACCATCGTCAACGCGTTCCCGCCGGGCGGCGTGAACGACATCGTGACGCGGCCGCTGGCGACCGCCATGGAGGGCGTGCTCAAACAGCCCGTGCTGGTCGAGACCAAGGCAGGCGCGGCGGGACAGATCGGCGCGCAATTCGTCGCCGCCGCCAAGCCCGACGGCTATACGCTGCTCTCGCACAATAACGGCATCTCGGGCTACGCCGAGGTCGACAAGCTGTTCGGTCGTCCGCCCAAGACCACCCGCGCCGACTTCATCCCGCTGGCGCGGCTCGTCGCTGACCCGGTGCTGGTGCTGGTCAACGAGCAGCAGCCCTACAAGACGCTCAAGGAACTGATCGACGCCGCCAGGGCCAAGCCCGAGGCGCTGGTATTCAGCTCGGGCGGCCTCTACGGCGCAAGCCACCTGCCGCTCCCCTATCTCGAGAAGGCGACGGGGCCGCTCAAGCTGCGGCATCTGCCGACCAATGGCGGCGGACCGGCGATCGTCGCCATCCTCGGCAACAACGCGCAGGTGACGACGCAGACCCAGTCGGCCACGCTCCAGCACATCAAGGCCGGCAAGCTTCGCCCGCTCGCGAGCTTCGGCGGCACGCGCTCCAAGGTCTTGCCCGATGTGCCCACCTTGAAAGAGCTCGGCTACGACGTCGAGTATTACCTGTGGGTCGGAATCTTTGCGCCCAAGGGCACGCCGGCCGATATCGTTACGACGCTGCGCGGCGCGATCGGCAAGGCCGCGCAGTCCGATCCGTTCAAGTCCGCGCTGACCAATGCCGGCCAGGAATTGGCCTATCTCGACGGGCCGGACTTCCAGAAATTCTGGGACGTGGACGGCAAGCGCACCGACGAAGCGGTGATCGCGATCGGCAAGCAGGGGTAACGTATCCCGGACGCAACGCAGCGGCGCAGCGTAGACGCTGCGCTGCGTGCGGGACACAAGCTCAGAAATTCGCGAAATCCTCGGTCAAATCGCGATTGCTCATTGGTTGCCAGGCCGAAATCGGCCGCGATTGTCCTCGCGTATCCATCAAGCCGAAAGCATGGCGCGCCCGACAAGATTCGAACTTGTGACCTCTGCCTTCGGAGGGCAGCGCTCTATCCAGCTGAGCTACGGGCGCCTCGCGCGCGCTCTCCATAGCCGATTTTGTCCCTCGGCAGCAATGTGGGAGGGGCGCCGGCGCCAAGCGGGACGGCGGCCGGGGGCCGCACCGGCGCAGGCCAATCTGGCGCGGATACTCCGCCTGTTAGGACCGTATGCCTGCGGCTGCTCGCGATGATGCCGGCCCGCGGGGGGCGACATAAGTCAAGGACGGCAAGATCGCCTTCACGCATGCAGGAGCCATTGGGTATACTAAATGAGGCGCCCCGCCCGCCGCAGGAGTGAAGGACCATGACGCAGCTTGCCGAGAAGCGCGAGGCCAGGCCGACCGCGATCAAGGATGCGGCTTTCGACTGGGAAGACCCGCTCGACCTCGAAAGCGAGCTTACCGAGGAAGAGCGCATGGTGCGCGACACCGCGCGCGGCTATGCGCAGGACAAGCTGTTCCCGCGCGTGCTTACGGCCTTTCGCGACGAGCGCTACGACCCCGAGATCATCCGCGAGATGGGCGAGCTTGGCCTTCTCGGCCCCACCATCCCGGAGGAATACGGCGGCGCCGGCCTGGGCTACGTGGCCTACGGGCTCATCACGCGCGAGATCGAGCGGGTGGATTCCGGCTACCGCTCGTCCATGTCGGTGCAGTCGTCCCTGGTGATGCACCCGATCTTCAGCTACGGCAGCGAGGCGCAGCGCAAGAAATACCTGCCCAAGCTCGCCAGCGGCGAGTTCGTCGGCTGCTTCGGGCTCACCGAGCCCGACCACGGCTCCGATCCGGGCTCCATGGTGACGCGCGCCGAGAAAGTGCCGAATGGCTACAAGCTCACCGGCAACAAGATGTGGATCACCAACTCCCCCGTTGCCGACATCGCAGTGGTGTGGGCGAAACTCGACGGCGTCATCCGCGGCTTCATCGTGGAGCGCGGCACCAAGGGCTTCTCCACCCCGAGGATCGAGGGGAAATTGTCATTGCGCACCTCGATCACCGGCGAGATCGTGCTCGACGGCGCCTTCGTGCCGGAGGAAAACCTGTTGCCGAACGTGAAGGGGCTTGCGGGCCCCTTCGGCTGCCTCAACGTGGCGCGCGCCGGCATCGCCTGGGGCGCCGTCGGCGCCGCCGAATTCTGCTGGCACCGCGCGCGGCAATACGTGCTCGATCGAAAGCAGTTCGGGCGGCCGCTGGCCGCCAACCAGCTCATCCAGAAGAAGCTCGCCGACATGCAAACCGAAATTACGCTCGGGCTGCACGCCGTCTACCGCCTCGGCCGGCTCTTGGAAGAGGGCAAGGCGGCGCCGCCCGCCGTGTCGCTCCTGAAGCGCAACAACTGCGGCAAGGCGCTCGACATCGCCCGGATGGCGCGCGACATGCACGGCGGCAACGGCATCTCGGAGGAATTCCACGTGATGCGGGTGATGGCGAACCTCGAGACCGTCAACACCTACGAGGGCACCCACGACATCCACGCGCTGATCCTCGGCCGCGCGCAGACCGGCATCCAGGCATTTTTCTGATTGCGCTATCCAAGCGTTGCGTCGACGTGACTGCGCCCTCGCCCCTTGTGGGAGAGGGCAGCTCCAAGTTGTCAACGAGCCGGATGGGTGAGGGGTCGGAGCTTGCGGGAAGTTCGGACCCCTCACCCATCATCATATGTTGACACGTTGCGGCTGCCCTCTCCCACAAGGGGCGAGGGCGCAATAACAACGCTCCGGTCCGCGGTGGGCGCGGCTCGTATCACTTGACCTTCTGCGCCAGTTCCACCAGCCGGCTCACCATCGCGCTTTGCGGATCGCCGAGCGGGTCGAGCACGGTGAAATGATTGGCGCCTGCGATCTCCTGGTAGCGCGTGTCGGCGCCCTTCCAGGTGTCGGCGATCAGCCGGCTCTGCCGCAGGAATTCGGACGACTCGATGCTCCCCACCACGGCATCAAACGTGCGTCCGGCGGGTGGCGGCCAAAATGCCGGCGACACGCGGTGAACGTCGCCCGCATCGAGCCGCAGGTCCTGCGCCGACGGCATCTCGAGGAGCGGCGTCAAGTCGAACAGCCCGGAGATCGAATAGGCGGCGGGAACAAAGTCGGCCGGCATTCGCGGATAAAGCGTGTGCCACTCGGTCGCCAGCATGGCACCGGCGAGGTGTCCGCCGGCGGAATGGCCGTAGACAAGAAGGCGCTGCCGGGTACGCTGCCAGAGAAACAGGCAGGCCTGCCGTATTTCCTCGATGATGTCGGCGATTGTCACCTGCGGGCAGAGGTTGTAGCCGACCACCGCGACGCCGATGCCGCGCGCGTTGAGCCCGCGCGCCACGTGACTGAACATCGAGGGATCGAGCGAGCGCCAGTAGCCGCCGTGGATGAATAGCGCGAGTGGCGCCTTCCTGCTCGATGTCGGCCAGAACAGGTCGATCACCTGTCGCGGCGTGTGGGAATAGGCGAGCCTCAGCTCGGCGCGACGCTCCTCCATGGCGGTGATGCGATAATTCTCCGCGTCCCGCATCCAGCCGGCGAAGATCTCCGGGTGCTCCGGCACGCGCGCACGGTTGTTGTATTCAACTTCATAGTCGATCGCCATCGGCGCGCTCTCCGGTTGTAGGAAGCTTGCGGCAAGGCCATGCCGCAAGCAAGCCTGCTTTGCGGGCGCCGCCGAATGGCGTTATGACGCTGCCCATGAAAGTCGACGGCAAACCCATGCGCAGCATCTGGCTTGAGCCGGACGGCTGGGCGGTCGGAGTGATCGACCAGACCATGCTGCCGCACCGGTTCGTCACGCGGCGTCTAGCGACGCTCGCGGAGGCGGCGCACGCGATCCGCGCGATGCAAATCCGTGGTGCGCCGCTGATTGGCGCAACGGCGGCCTACGGGGTCGCGCTCGCGCTCAGGGCGGACGCGTCGGACGAGACACTGGAGCGCGCCGGCACGACGTTGCTTGCGACAAGGCCGACGGCGATCAACCTCAAGTGGGCGCTCGACGAGATGGTGGCGGCGGTGCGCAACCGCCCGCGCGAGGAGCGCGTCGCGGCCGCCTATCGCCGCGCGGGGGAAATCGCCGACCAGGACGTCGCCATCAACCGGGCGATCGGCGCCCATGGCGTCAAGCTGATCGAGGCGATTGCCGCCGGCAAGAAGCCGGGCGAGCGCGTCAACGTACTCACCCACTGCAACGCCGGCTGGCTCGCGACCGTCGACATCGGCACCGCGACGGCGCCGATCTATGCGGCGCACGATCAGGGACTGCCGGTGCATGTCTGGGTCGATGAGACCCGCCCGCGCAATCAGGGCGCTTCGCTCACCGCCTGGGAATTGGGCCGGCACGGCGTGCCGCACACCGTCATCCCCGACAATACCGGCGGCCACCTGATGCAGCATCGCCTGGTCGATATCGTGGTCGTCGGCACCGACCGGGTGACGGCGAACGGCGATGTCTGCAACAAGATCGGCACCTATCTGAAAGCGCTCGCCGCGAAAGACAACGGCGTGCCGTTCTATGTGGCGTTGCCCTCCCCCACGATCGATTTCACCGTGTCGGATGGCCTTGCCGAAATTCCGATCGAGCAGCGCGCCGCAGACGAGGTCGCGACCATGACGGGGCTTGCCGCGGACGGCCGGATCGAGACCGTGCGGGTTGTGCCGGACGGCTCCGCCGTCGCAAACTACGGCTTCGACGTGACTCCGGCGCGGCTTGTCACCGGGCTGATCACCGAACGCGGCGTGATCGTCCCGAACCGCGAAGCGCTTGCCCGGACTTTCATCGAGCGCGCCGCTGCGGCAGAATAGCTTCGAGGTGTCGTTGAGGGGCGTCGTATGCGTGTCATTCATCGTGATGCGAAGACTACTCTCCCGCTGCCGGGGATTCTGCATTCCATGAGCGTCAATTCGCTCGCTGCCTCGCTTCCGGTCGACGGCCGGCAGTCGCCGACTGCGCTCAAGCTTGCGCGCGGCACCACGCGCCTCCTGCATTCGCTCGGGCTTTCGGTCGTGAGCGAGCTTTCGCTCGCCTCCGGCCGGCGCGCCGATCTCGTCGCGCTCGGGGCGAACGGCGACATCTGGATCGTCGAGATCAAGTCGTCGGTTGCCGATTTGCGCGCCGACCAGAAGTGGACGGACTACCGCGCGCACTGCGATCGGCTGTTCTTCGCCACCACGCTCGAGGTGCCGCGCGAAATCTTTCCGCCCGACACCGGCTTGATCGTGGCGGACGCCTTCGGCGCGTCGATCGTCAGCGAGGCACCAGAGCACCGGCTGCACGCATCGACCCGCAAGAGCTTGCTGCTCGCCTTTGCGCGCGCCGCCGCCTTGCGCCTTTCGGCGCTGGCCGACCCGGAAGGGATCAACGGCGAGGTGCGTTGATTTGATAATCCGCGAAGCCGACCTTCGCATCGCACTAATGACGCCGACAATTCGTCATTCCGGGGCCCAAGCGCAGCGAGGGAGCGCGGAATCCATTAATCTCAGGACGGGCACTCTGGATTCCGGGCTCGCCGCTTGCGGCGCCCCGGAATGACGACGTGACCTACTTCGGTGCGCGCTTCGCCAGAATGCGTTGCAGCGTGCGACGGTGCATGTTGAGCCGCCGTGCCGTCTCCGACACGTTGCGCTGGCACAATTCGTAGATGCGCTGGATGTGCTCCCAGCGCACGCGGTCGGCCGACATCGGGTTTTCCGGCGGCTCGGCCTTGCGGCCGTCGAGCGCGAGCAACGCGGCGACCACGTCGTCGGCATCGACCGGCTTCGAGAGATAGTCGACCGCGCCGAGCTTCACGGCGTTCACCGCGGTCGCGATGTTGCCGTAGCCGGTCAGGATAATGGCGCGCGCGTCGGGGCGGCGCTTCTTGATCGCCGATATTACGTCGAGTCCGTTGCCGTCTTCGAGCCGCATATCGACCACCGCGAAGGCCGGCACGTTCGCCTCCAGACGGGTCAGTCCGTCCGCCACCGACTCGGCGGTGGTTACGGAAAAGCCGCGGGCTTCCATCGCGCGGGCAAGCCGCTGCAGGAACGACTTGTCATCCTCGACGATGAGCAGCGAACGATCGCCTGCAATCGCCGCCGTCACGCATTCGGCCATGGCCATTCACGCCTCCAACGCCGCCCGCCGCCACATAGATGAGTTGGTCTGAATTGGATCGACACGGGCGAGAACAACGGTATCGCTCCATTGTTCTTCGCCGCGCATTCTAGAAACCGCGGTTGCCGACCACAAGCGAAAACCGCCGTGGACGTTAAGACCAGCCATTACAATCGCGACAGGTTACGATTTCTTCATGTGGCAAATTCAATGTTCTGCTCGAATTCCGCGCGCGCCCAGTGCACGCGGACCATGGCACCGCGTTCGGGAAAGGCCCGGTTTTTGAAATCGACGGTCGCGCCCGACCGTTCCAGCAATGTCTTGGCGATGAAGAATCCGAGACCCAGTCCGTCGCGCTCGCGGCTGGCTGCCGTTGCCCCGTTGAGGACCTGGCCGGTGCGGCGGCTGGTGACGTAAGGTTCGCCGATTCGATCCATGATTTCCGGTGCGAATCCCGGCCCGTCATCGGAGATCGTCACCGAGATGTCCTCCCCGCTCCAGGAGGCCGCCACGTCGACTTGCGCGCGCGCGAAGTCGACGGCATTTTCCAATAGGTTGCCGAGACCGTAGAGCACGGCCGGATTGCGGCCGCCGACCGGCTCGACGGCGTCGCCGGGCGAGAGCGCGACATTGATCGCCACGCCGAAATTGCGGTGCGGGGCGACCACCTCCTCGATCAACAGCGACAGCTTCATGCGGTCGAACGGCGCGCCGGATGCGGACAGTTCGGTGAGCTTGCTCAGGATGCCGCGGCAGCGCTGTGCCTGCTCGTTGAGCAGCCGCACGTCGTCGACATGCTCGGAGCCGGGCTTGATCGCGCGCTCGAGCTCCTTGGCGATGACCGTAATGGTGGAGAGCGGCGTACCCAGTTCATGGGCGGCGGCCGCCGCAAGGCCGTCGATCTGCGAGAGGTGCTGTTCGCGTTCGAGCACGAGCTCAGTCGCCGCCAGTGCATCGGCGAGCTGGCGCGCTTCCTCGGTGATCTGCCAAGCGTGCAGCCCGATGAAGCTGATGGCAAGCAGCAGCGACAGCCAAATTCCCATCACGTAGTTGGTCGGCAGCTCGAGCGGCTCGTTCTCCCACGGCAGCGGGTAGTAAACGAAGATCAGCGCCGTCGCGCAGGCCATGGCGAAGCCGCCGAGCATCAATGTCATGCGCGGCGGCAGGCCGGTGGCCGACAACAGTACCGGCCCGGTCAGCAGCAGCGAGAACGGGTTCTGCAAGCCGCCGGTGAAAAACAACAGAACGGCCAACTCGGCGATGTCGAAGGCGAGCAGCCAGGCGGCACGATCGGGTTCGAGCCGCTGCGTCATCGGAAATCGCACCCGCAGCGCAATATTGAGCCAGGCTGCGAGCGCAATGACCGCCAGACACGCCCAGAACGGCATCTCGTAGTCGAGCCCGATATAGACCACGAGCACGGCGGTCGTTTGCCCGACGACTGCCAGCCACCGCAGCCGCACGAGCGTATCGAGCCGCACTCTGCGCTCGGTCCGGCGGGTATCGGCAGCGGCCTGATCGGTCATGGGGCGAATGTAGCGCTTCGGCGCGCGGGCTCAACCGCTACAAGGGCTTGCGCGCCGCCGCGCCGCGCGTCACATGAGCGCTGGAATCCGACCATCGAGCCCTCCTATCGTGCCGTTCGATCCCGCCGTCGCTGTCGATGAACTGGTCAAAGTCTACCGATCCACCCGGGCGGTCGACGGCATTTCGTTTGCGCTGCCGACCGGCTCGGTCACCGGGCTGCTGGGCGGCAACGGTGCCGGCAAGACCACGACCATCGCGATGATCCTGGGGCTTGTGACGCCGACCTCAGGCAGCGTGCGGGTGCTTGGCGCCGAGATGCCGCACCAGCGCTACCAAGTGCTGCATCGGATGAATTTCGAGAGCCCGTATGTCGACATGCCGCATCGGCTCACCGTGCGGCAGAACCTGACCGTGTTCGGCCGACTCTATCACGTGGAGGACCTCTCCGACCGCATCGCCGACATTGCCTTCGCGCTCGACCTTACGGAATTCATCGACCGGCCCGTCGGCAAGCTCTCTTCGGGGCAGAAGACGCGGGTCGCGCTTGCCAAGGCGCTGATCAATGCGCCCGACGTTCTGCTGCTCGACGAACCCACTGCCTCGCTCGACCCCGATACGGCCGATTGGGTGCGCAGCCGGATCGAGGATTTCCGCAAGCGGCGCAACGCAACGATCCTGCTCGCCTCGCACAACATGGCCGAGGTCGAGCGGCTGTGCGAGCGCGTCATTATCATGAAGCGCGGACGTATCGAGGACGACGATACGCCCGAACGGCTACTCAGACGCTACGGTCGTGAAACCCTTGAGGAGGTCTTCCTCGACGTTGCGCGCGGTCGCGGCGAAGCCGCGCGCGAGGCCGCACAATGAGCAGCCGCACGGCCTCGGCATTTGCGCTGGATCCCGGCCGCATCGGCGCGATGGTGCTGCGCTATCTCTATCTCTTGCGCTCGTCGTGGACGCGGCTGGCCGAGCTGATCTACTGGCCGGCCGTGCAACTCTTCGTCTGGGGCTTCCTGCAACTCTACATCACGCAGAATGCCGGTTTCTTCGCGCGCGCCGGGGGCATGTTCATCAGCGCCGTCTTGATGTGGGACATCCTGTTCCGCGGCCAGCTCGGTTTCTCGGTGTCGTTCCTCGAAGAAATGTGGTCGCGCAATCTCTCGAACCTGATGATCAGCCCGTTGCGGCCGATCGAATTAGTCTGCGCGCTGATGATCATGAGCGTGATCCGGCTTGCGGTCGGCATGATTCCGGTCACCATCCTCGCCATCGCGTTCTTCGACTTCAATATCTACAGCCTGGGATTTGCGCTTGCGGCCTTCTTCATGAACCTCATCCTCACCAGCTGGGCGGTTGGCGTCGTAGTCTCGGGCGTGATCCTGCGCAACGGCATGGGCGCCGAGAGCCTCGCCTGGACGCTGATGTTCGTGCTGATGCCGCTGACTTGCGTCTATTACCCGGTGAAGGTGCTGCCGGATTGGCTGCAGGTGATCGCCTGGGCGCTGCCGCCGACCTACGTGTTCGAGGGCATGCGCGCGCTGGTCATGGACCATGTCTTCCGCCCCGACCTGATGGTGACCGCTTTCGCGCTCAACGCGCTCTATTTCGCGGCGGCGGTCATTGCCTTCTTGCAACTCCTGAAGAGCGCGCGGCGCATCGGTTCCCTGCTGCAAACCGGCGAGTAGGGCGGCGATAGGCCTCCGGCCCCGTGAATCCCGGCCGCGACCATGGATGTTCGGGAGCAACAGCGTTCGATTAAGTCCCCGTGAACCGCATAAATTCACGGAAAATCAGGCGGCTTAAGGTTGACTAACCGTAACGGAATGACGACACTATGCTGCAATGCAGCAATAACTTGGAAGGCTTGGTCATGGCGATCGGTGAGTTTGGCGGCACGCCTGCTGTGGCCGGCGATCACGGGCCGATGTATGCGGCGCCGGCCTATTGGCTTTACGAGATGAGCCACGCGGCGCTCAATCCGTCGCGGGCCTTCGCTGAAGCCGCCCGCCTGTTCTTCAAGGACCCGATCAATCCGCTGTCCTTTACGTCTTTCGGCAAGACCATGGCGGCGAGCCTCGAGATGTTCGAACGCTCGACCCGCCGCTACGGCAAACCGGAATGGAACATCAATTCGACAGTGGTCAACGGCGAGCATGTCCCGGTCCAAATCTCGACGGTGTGGGAACGCCCGTTGTGCCGGCTCCTGCATTTCGAGCGCGTCTTCGAGCACCAGCCGCGCCGTCCGCAGCCGCGCCTTCTCATCGTCGCGCCGATGTCGGGCCACTATCCGACCTTGTTGCGCGGGACCGTCGAGGGCTTCCTGCCCAATCACGATGTCTACATCACCGAATGGATCGACGCCCGCATGGTGCCGCTGGCACAGGGGCGCTTCGATCTTGATGACTACATCGACTATGTCATCTCGATGCTGCACACGCTGGGCGGCGACGTGCACATACTGGCGGTATGCCAGCCGTCGGTACCGGTGCTCGCCGCGGTAGCCCGCATGGAGGCGGAGGACGACCCTTACGTTCCTCGTTCGATGGTGCTGATGGGCGGCCCGATCGACACGCGGGTCAACCAAACCGTGGTGAACAAGGTGGCCGAGCGGCGCGGCATCGACTGGTTCCGCCGCAACGTCATCACCAAGGTGCCGTTCCCGAATCCGGGCTGCCTGCGCGACGTCTACCCGGGCTTCCTGCAACTGCACGGGTTCATGAGCATGAACCTCGACCGCCACATCGAGGCGCACCGCAATCTTTTCCAGCATCTCGTCAGCGGTGACGGCGATTCGGCCCAAAAGCACCGCGAGTTCTATGATGAGTATCTGGCTGTGATGGACCTTGCCGCCGAGTTCTATCTGCAGACCGTCGACACCGTGTTCATCCGCCATGACTTGCCGAGAGGCCGGATGATGCATCGCGACCACAAAGTCGATCCGGCGAAAATCCGCCGCGTCGCGTTGATGACCGTCGAGGGCGAGCATGACGACATTTCCGGCGTTGGGCAGACCGAAGCCGCGCACGGGCTCTGTGCCAACATTGCGTCCACGCGCAAGGTGCACTGGCTGCAGCCCGGCGTCGGCCATTACGGGGTATTCAACGGCTCGCGC
>WBZO01005732.1_pt1 | contig 12440 bp, 18 predicted proteins | sample 5204261 | NCBI WGS metagenome assembly WBZO01 (sample SAMN12412400, study PRJNA552823) | activated sludge metagenome | isolation source: activated sludge from anammox sidestream of wastewater treatment plant... | place: USA: North Carolina | collected 2017-09 | reverse complement strand
GAACGCGCCTTATCTCATGCCGAAAAAATTTATGATACTACTTGGAACATTATTCAAACCGCTAAGACTCAAAATATTCCAACTTATGCAGCAGCTAACTATATTGCCGAACAACGTATAGCTAGTATTGCTAAAATAAACGCCGTAATGTAAAAAAAAAGCATTATTAAAGAGGTATAGAAAGTTGAATTTAAGTAAACTTTCTATACCTTTGTTTTTTTGAAACACATTAAAATCACACATTAAATCAAATTTTAAAAAAGTCGTTCTTTATGCTTAATAGACGTTATCTCCGTATTAAAACCATGCAAACACTATATTCGTATTTTCAACAAGAAAATCCAGATATAGGTATTTACGAGAAAGAACTTTTTAAAAGCTTAGAGAAAATTTACGATTTATATTTACACATTCTTGTATTACTTACTGATATTCATCATACAGCACATCTAGTAATTGAAGAAAATAAAAACAAACGCCTACCAAGTAAGGAAGATTTACAGCCCAATTTACGTTTCATCGAAAACAGCTTTTTAGTTGCTTTATCTAACTCCGAAGAACTAAAAAAAGAAGTAAATAAACGTAAAATTTCTTGGCAAAATGATTTTGATTTAGTTCGAAAATTATTTTTAGAATTACGTCAAACAGATTTATATAAGAATTACTTAGCATCTGCCACACCTTCTGCAAAAGAGAATAAGCAGTTTATTGTATTGTTGGCTACTGATTTTTTATACGAGCACGAATTGCTCAATCATTTATTTGAAGACAGAAACATCCACTGGGCAGATGACACCTATGGTGCTTTTTCGATGGTAGTAAAAACCATTGAGAACTTTAGCGGTTCATTTGAACTTATTCCATTATATAAAGATGCTGAAGACGATAAACAATTTATAACCACCTTGTTTAGAAAAACAATTGCTGGAGATAAAGAATATGAAAAAATGATTGATAGCAAAACTAAAAATTGGGAATTAGATAGAATTGCAACTATGGATATCCTACTAATGAAGATGGCTATTTCCGAATTTTTACATGTAAGCAATGTGCCTGTAAAAGTATCTCTAAACGAATACATTGATATTAGTAAAGAATACAGTACGCCCAATAGTAGAGTATTTATAAATGGTGTGTTAGATAAAATTATTGCCGAATTAAAACAAGAAAATAAAATTCATAAAACCGGTAGAGGACTAATGGAAGGTTAATCAATACCGTTTAGGATACTATTAAATGAAACTTTTGGTATTAGATAATTATGATAGTTTTACCTATAACTTAGTTCATTTAATTGAGAAAATAAGTCCTATTTCTTTTGATGTTATTAGAAACGATAAAATAACACTTGACGCAATAAACCAATACGATAAAATTTTATTATCACCTGGGCCAGGTTTACCAAAAGATGCGGGTATCATGTCTCAACTTTTAAAAACATTTAGCGAGCATAAAGATATTTTAGGCATTTGTCTTGGATTACAAGCCATAGGCGAAAACTACGGGGCAACTTTAAAAAACTTAACCAGTGTGTGCCACGGGCAATCTACACCTATTAATATCATTCAAAATGATTATTTATTTGATAATTGCCCTTCTACATTTTTAGTTGGTCGCTATCATTCATGGGTTATTAATCCAAAAGAACTCAACAACAATTTACAAGTAACAGCTACCGATGAAGCAGGAAATATAATGGCGATCAAACACCTACATCACAAAGTACGTGGTGTCCAATTTCATCCAGAGTCTGTACTATCAGAATTTGGCGAAACAATTATCAATAATTGGCTAAATAATTAAAGATAAAAAACTAAATTTACAACCTAATTTAGTAACATTAAACAATGAAATTATTTTATTTTATACTTGGAGTATGTTTATTGCTTCTGGTATCTTGTAATGAACATAACACAGAGGTTTCTACAAATGATGTTATGAATTCTCAATCAGCTGATGGTAAAGGAGCTAGTTCCTTACCCGAAATAAAGTTTGAAGAAGAAACACACGATTTTGGTAGAATTACACAAGGAGAAAAAGTAACTTGCGCCTTTAAATTTAAAAACACAGGAGGCTCAAACTTAATAATATCAGCAGCTAATGGCAGTTGTGGTTGTACAGTTCCAAAATTCCCTACTAAGCCAATTGCTCCAGGACAAGAAGCGGTAATTGATGTAATATTTGCTAGCGAAGGAAAATCAGGAATAGTAGAAAAATCTGTTACGGTTGTTACAAATTGCGAACCAAGTACTAGAATTGTGTATATAAAAGCAGATATAGTAGTTCCTACTAATGCTAATCCAAATCAGTTGCCAGTAGCACAATAATTTAAAAACCAAACAATAATATAAATCAAAAAAACATGAACAACTTAATTATCTTAATGGCAGGAGGCGCAGAAGGAAATCCAATTGCTCAAATTATTCCTTTAGTTTTAATCATCGTTGTATTTTACTTCTTTATGATTCGTCCGCAAATGAAAAAACAAAAAGAAACTAAAAAGTACATAGAATCATTAAAAGTAAATGACAAAATATTAACGATTGGTGGCATTTATGGAACAGTTAATAAAATTAATGAAGACGGTACTATTATCATGGCGGTAGAAGATGGCACAAAAATGAAAATTTCTAAAAATGCCATTTCACAAGATGCTACCTCTACTTTAAACAACAACGCATAAAAAGTTTTATACAAAAATGAAATCATCAGATGCCCTCATACGTGTTAGGCGTTTAATGATCAATAAAAAAGTTGGTACCTTTTTAATTTGTTTAGGCATTGCATCACTACTATGGGTGGTGCATGTACTAAACAGAAATTATAAATATACGATACTAGTACCTGTAAAATTTCTAAACCTTCCTTCTCATAAATTAATTGTTGGCGAGTTACCCGAACGGCTAAGTGTAGATATTAAAGCCAATGGGTTAAAACTTTTATTCATTTCAATGCGAAAGAATCTACCAGAGATGGTTATTGATTTTAACTTGCTAAAAAACAATGCCAAAACTCAGGCTTATAACATTAACAATAGTTACTTTAACCTCAAACAATGTATTAATACTGATGTTGAGATTTTAAAAATTAGACCAGATACTTTATTCTTCTCAAACAGTAAATGGCACTCAAAATTATTACCTGTAAAACCAGATTTAAAGATTAATTGCGTTGAGGGATTTCATGTTGTTACCAAACCCATCATTAATCCAGCTTATGTTAGTGTATCAGGCGACAGCATTAGTTTAAGTAAAATGGATACTGTTTACACCTATTACCTTAATTTAAAAAACGTCAAGGAAAACTTCTTGAATACCATTGCCTTAAAAAAACCTTACTCCAATATCAATTATAATGTAAAAGATGTACAGGTAAGTTTTAATGTTGATAAACTCATTGAAACGAGCATAAAAGTACCAATTCATATAAGAAATAAGGATGATAAAAACGTTATTAAACTATTACCAAGCTATACAACAATAACCTACTTAGTTGCAATGAAAGATTTTGATAATATTCATGAAGATTCTTTTAAAGCAGTGGTAGATTACGATTTAATAAAAAACAAACAAAAAGAACTTCCAATAGAAATTATTCGTTCTCCCGAAGAAATAAAAATTAGCAATATATCGCCCTCAAATATTACTTATTTAATTTACAAATAATGCTAGTAGGTTTAACAGGAGGCATAGGAAGTGGTAAAACCACCATCGCTCAAATATTAGAAGTTATGGGCTGTGTAATTTATAACTCCGATGAACGTGCTAAGCAAATGTACTTTAATCCAGATGTTAAGTCCCAGGTTATTCAATTACTTGGTAACGAGGCGTACCTAAATAATACAACACTTAACCATACTTTTATCTCTAACAAAGTATTTTCTAATAAAGAATTACTGCATAAACTAAATTCAATCATTCATCCTGCAGTAAAACAAGATTTTATTGAATTTAAAAACAAACAAGCTCCTCAATCAATCATTATTAAAGAGAGTGCACTGTTATTTGAAACTGATATATATAAAGAGTTACCATTTAATATCTTAGTTACTGCTCCTGAACCAGTGAGAATACAACGTGTTTTAAATAGAAACCATTTAAGCATTGACGCCATCAAACAACGCATGCAAGCTCAGTGGAGCGATGAGAAAAAAACTGAATTAGCAGATTTTGTAATAGAGAATAGTGGCGAAAAAGCAGTTATTCCACAATTACAAACCTGTTTACACAACATAAAAAAACATGTTGAAGCGTGATTATCTTATAAAACAATTAGAGGAATTTGGAAAGGTTCTTGCCGCCATCATTGGCTTTAAAAACAAGCAAGAACCTGATGAAATGGAACGTTTAATTAATGAAGCCATTTTAAAATTTACCAATACCGAAATTGCATTTGTAGAAAGGCTAAATACCGAACAAATAGTGCATATACTTACAGAAAAAGAAAAACTAAACGACGAACAACTTAAAATTATGGGCGATTTACTATTTGAAAAGGCTGCCTATTATCAATTACTTAACCCTGTTAAAGAACAAGAAGCCATTAATTGTTATAAAAAAGCACTCCATATTTATTTATTTCTAAAAAATAATGCCACTTTAGCCTACTCACTTGATACACATTATAAAATTGAGATAATAGAAAAGATGGGAATATAGCTTAAATTAAAAAGCCCAATATTACTATTGAGCTTTGTTTTTTTCTTTCAGTCGGGGTGGCCAGACGACTGTTTGGCTCCCAATGTATTGCTAATCAAGTTTTTAAACGAAACAAAACCCAGTATAGTAACCGAATTAGTCCCAATTATTTTGACTTAAAAAATATTTGTTTGAACAAGAATTTAAAAGAACTTTTCTCTCGACAAAGGTAATACTATATAGTGAAAGTGCAACAAAATAGTTCAAAATAAATTAATCAATTAAGTATTTTTCTATTGTGAAAATATCAATTCCTGTGTAAGATGAGAACTCTCTAACGGTGACGAACTGGTGGCTGGATTTCTCAAAATGCTTTTTGATCTCATTTAAAAACTTCCGGGCATACCTCTCACTCTTTCCTGTTATCCTCATCACATCCTTTGGGTAAATACATGCCCGAACTGTTTTACTCATACTTTATCTATGCTTTATCTATGGGGTTGATATAGAGCAAAGATACCGAGATTACCAAGTACTCTTTTATACAAAATCGGCACAAAGTGCATCAAAGTGTACTGAGCGGAACCGCTCTATTGCCATTGGGGAAATACCGAAATATTTTTGTGTTGTCAAACAAAATTTATTCGCGATAAAGTGGCGTTTGATGTGTTGCAATACAAAAATTCAATCAATTATTAATTCAAAACCATTATAAAATGGCAAGGCAAAAAGGAATCATCAAGCTAAAAGGAAAAATCGGAGATATTTCCTTTTACAAAACGCAAGATGGCCATTTAGCCCGTGAAAAAGGGGGCGTAGATGCTGAACGCATTGCAAACGACCCTGCGTTCGTTAGAACGCGAGAAAACGGTGCTGAATTTGGAGCATCTGCAAGCTCAGGTAAAACCCTGAGAACTGCTCTTTTCGCAATGCTGCAAACTGCTTCGGACAACCGTGTAGTATCAAGGTTAACGAAAGTTATGACCGATATTAAGAACCTCGATGCTACTTCAGCTCGTGGAGAAAGAAATGTTGGTGTAGCTATTGCGTTACCGGCAGCCAAAGCATTGTTGAAGAATTTCAACTTCAATAAAAAAGCAATACTAGGAAGTATTTTGTTTCAACCTTACGTGGTAAACACCGGTACAGGTGTAATCACCATTAACGGTTTAGAGCCAATTAATCACATCAATTTTCCTGCAGGGGCTACGCATGTAACCTTTAAAGGTTCTTGGTTAAAATTGGACTTTGCGACCGGGTTGTACGATTTACAACTTAGTAACTCAGTCAATCTTCCGATTAATGCAGTAGCATCGAACGTGGTATTAACTCCGGCAGCTGTGCCAGCAGGTACAGGGACGGATTTGTACTTGTTACAAATGGAATTCTTCCAGGAAGTTAATGCCGTGCAGTATTCACTTAAAAATGGCGCTCACAACGCTTTATGCGTTGTGGAGATTGCATAAGGAGGTAAGCGTATGAATAAGCAGCAAAAAAATCCGGATGAGATGAACTACATTGAAAGGTGTACAGAACCAACACCGAAGTTTTTTAAAAGACTTCGTACTGTTGGTTTGATATTGGCTGCAGCAGGTGGTGTATTGGTGGCAGCACCAATTGCCTTACCTGCCGCAATCATCACCGCAGGTGGTTATCTTATTACTGCAGGTGCAGTAGCAACAGCAGTAAGTCAGGCCGCAGTGGAAGACTGCGGGACGAAAAAAAAGATTAGTAATCATTAAAATTAAAATCACATTGGAAAATACTTGTGCAAAGAACGAAGTAAAAAGCGATTTATTTGTTCGCGTGAAGGCTACGAAAGTGCCACGATACAAAGCTCCTGCTGAATTAGGCAAGTTAACAAGAATGATAAGCGTTGAGGTTAGCGAAGAGCAAACCGAAACAGCGGACATCCTTGATTTCAACATGCACATTCAAACTGTTGAAGGTGCAAAATTGACTAAGGCAGATGCCGGAATTGAAGGTAAATGTTAATCTTTTAGACAATACAAATGGAAAAAAGTGAAACAAGAACATCGAGCTTTGAGTTCGATATCAAAGTAAAAACCTTTAACAAGGATAAAGCTGAGTTGATTGATGCTATTGCAGCGAGTGCCAAGCTTAGCAAGGCAGATGCCGGACGAGAAGCCGAAATTGAGAACAGTAATGTTCGAACAATTGAGGATTGGGTAAGCATTAAGGTTGACCCTTGCCTTGGATCAATTGAAACTTGTGGATGTCCGCGCATTGAAATTCGCAGTAATGCGAAATTGACAAAAGCGGATTCGGGAAAGGTTGAAACTATAAATGAGTAATGAGATGGAAACAAAAGAACGTATCACTACCATTGATTTTGATATCAAAGTGAAAACCTTTAACAAGGACAAGGGAGAGTTGATTGATGCTATTGCTGCAGGGTCTAAACTTACAAAAGCCGATGCAGGGAAAAGCGCAGAGATTAGTGAAGAATTAATTGAAGTGCGCATTGAGCCAAGTGAGAATGGACAAGCTCCAAAGCTTGAAATTAAATCACACTCAAAATTAACCAAAGCTGATTCCTGTAGAACAGAATAAACATGTCTAATCATCATCACATAGAAAGTGGAACTATCCTGGGCACTGTTTCAGGAACGGTCTTAACCGTAGCGGTGAACATAGGTTCATCCGATGTTATAAAAACAGTTGTGCTGGCAGCTTTAGGAGCTGTGGTAAGTTTCAGTGTGTCTGTGTTGCTGAAATGGTTGGTCAGTCAGTTTAAAAAGAAGCAATAAGTCAAAGAGCATAAGAAAATTGTAAGGGTCGCCCCGAAGGGCGGCCCTTTATTTTTTGCCCCTGAAATATTTATAAAATAAAGATTTGCGCAAGTGCATTAAGTGATTTAATTGTGCTTGCAAATTGGTTTGAAGCGCCTCAATTTGCGCTAAAGCCGCCTGAACATCAGAAAATGAACGGTTGCCGGTATTAACTGAGTTTAAAGTTTCCTCTAAAACATCAATAACATCCCCTAAACGCACGTACTCGATTACTGAGCCCTTCAAGTGCGGACGAAAAAAACGAAGCTCCCAAAGCCCTAAAAGCATGAAATAATAGAAATCCCTTTCCTGTTCATCATCTGCCAGGAAAACAAAAGAATTGCATACATAATGCCTAAAGGGTTTGCCTGAGTTAAGCCCTTTGTTTAAAATAAAAAAGTGTGGTTGGTGGTACATTGTGCCTGATTTGTGGGTTTTGATTTTTGATTTAAGCATAGCTTGAGCATTAAAAATTTATGCTTCGCTGCGCTTCGCTCAATAATTTTTAAAAGAGAAAAGAAAAAAAACTGAAAAAAAGAAAAAAGAAAGCCGAATAAAGGGGGCTGTATGGACAGGGCTGTCAAGGTTTTTGCAAAAAAAATACTACCCGTTGCGGCAAAATAAATTAAGCTATACCCTAATTTATGCCGCAAAAGGTGTGGAGATTTTTTTTGCAAAATTCATCTTGACCTTGATAGCCCTGATGTGCTGGCATGTGCGTACAGCCCCAACTTTGCTTTGTTTTTTATTTTTTAGTATCAGGATTATTGAGAAAGTTCTCTATGATTGAAATGATTACCTCGGGATTGAAGGTCTTTTTGTTAAGGCTTGTAATTTCTCCTAAATATTCACCATGACCACCAGGCAGAATTGTCAAATCACATTTTGGAATTATACGTGACATTGCAACAATGTGTTCAGAAGTTGCAACATCAGAACTGCCGTTAATTAAAATTACAGGGCAACTAATAGATTTGATTGCATCATCTGAAAAATCAGAAAAGTTATTCATTCTATCAGCGCAACGCTGATACATTAAATGTAATTTGGTTGTATCTGAATTAACTTTTAGAAACGCTATTTTGTATTCTTGCGGCATTTGCTCAAATGTACCATTCTTCATAAACTCCCAAAATTGAGGAAATGTACCATTGCGTTTTAATAGAACTGAGCCAGCAATAATTTTATTGCACATTTCAGGATGACGAATTGCCATTTGCAAAGCAGTATTGCCACCATTACTAAAACCAAAAACACTTGCCTTTGATATGTTAAGCTGTTTTAGAAGAGTAAATACATCATCTGCATCTTGCTCAAACGAAATCGGAGTACCTCTGTCAGATGTTCGACCATGTGCTTGTAGTTCTACTGCAATAATCTTATACTTTTTTGAAAGTATAGGAATTAAACGACCGAAGGTTGTTTCGATAGTAGAACCACCTCCATGAATTAAAACTAATGGTTCTCCAGCTCCATGTATTTCATAGTACATCTTTAAACCGTTAATATCAGCGAATGCACTAGTATAATTCAAGGCCGTTGTATCGGTATTTTTCATAGCATCTGTGTTTAAGTTCACATCCTTTTTATTTTCACACGAAATAAAGAATAAAGAGGAAATTGTATATAGAATTAGCTTTTTCATTTTTAGTTGAAATTTAGATGAGCTTGCATTTTACTTAGCATTTGTAGCCAGCTTGGATATGCTCCTGTTTTTTGAGCTAGTTCTTTTGAAACAGTTTGATGTAATCTTAAAACTGTTTTTCCATTATCATCGGAGAATGTAACCGTAACTATTGTTGAACCTGGCCAATTAGGGTCCATTCCTATTGATGCAGGATCTATCGGATTTCCATTTTCACCTGCATTGACCATGGTGAAAACAATTTTCTCATTAGGAATAATCTCTTTGTACTCTCCGATGCACCAACAATCACCAAATTGTGGATTAGATACACAGGAATGAAATTTCCCACCTTCTTTGATTTGAAGTTTTACGAAAGAAATTGTACAACCATCCGGAGCGAACCATTGTATTAATTTCTTTGCATCTGTCCATGCGCTAAATACTCTTTCACGACTTGCATCGAATGTTTCTTCTATATAAACATCCTGAGGATTATTTTTTTCCATGACTATTTATTTAAGTTTTTACGTTTGTTTGATTTTACCCCTTTAGAATTTTTTGTTAGCTGTAATTCTTCCTTTTCTAAGAATTTCCTTAATGAATTGAATCGACCAGTCCATAGTTTATGATATTGCTGAATCCACTCATGTACTTCATTCAATTTTTCCAGTTTCGCTTCACAGAACCGTTCTCTACCCTGCTGCTTAATGTTTAGTAAATCACATTCAGCAAGAATTTTCAAATGCAGTGAAATTGCCTGACGACTCATGTCAAAGTTTTCGGCAATGGTATTTACATTAACAGGTTTAGTGGCAATCATATCAATTATAGCCCTACGTGTTGGGTCGGCAATTGCCTGAAAAACATCTCTTCTAGCTTCCATAATGCGCAAGTATTTACTTGCAAATATATACGCAAGCATTTACTTGCGCAAGAAAAATCGAAAATATTTTTAATTAACTGCCTGTGGAGGGTTTAATTGTATAGAATTAAGGATGATTTATAGTGCGTTGAAGGTTATAGCGCCTGCGGCAAGCGTTGGGAGAGTGGCTGCAAAAAGTGGAATGAAGTGAGGTGCATCCGGAACGGTGCGCTTAACGAAATGAAACGGTTTGCGGACACTGTGCAGCGTAGCGAGCCGTCCTGCGAGTGGAGCCGAGGGTGGGAGACCGGGAGCAGCGACCTAAGAAGCTGCGGGGGCGACCTATGTTGTAAACACAAGGGGCTGGCGGAGTTTTTGTTTTGTGTGTTGGATGATTTGCTTTTGCTATGGTAGTGCGCAGAAAAGCAAATTGCAGGTACAAAAACTGTGACAGCCCCGCAGCCCAAGGCGACCAGCAGGCGAGCAAAATTATGGGCAGCCGGCATTAAATAAAGCGACTGAAATGAATGAAGCGAAACGCTGCCCAGTGTAGCGGGCAGAAAGTGGAGTGAAATGAATGAAGTGGCTTTATTTAATGCAGGAGGCTGCCGTGACGAAGCTCGTGCAAACTGCAAAAAGCGTGACAATACTTTTAACCCGTTGAGTAGCGAAATGCAATGAGCAGCGAAACGGGCAACACAGCTTTTGCTTAATACCTTTAAAAACTTATACTAAAAGCAAATGCTGTGTTGGTTTGGCGCGACTTTTTGCTTTGCACAAGCTGAGGAACACCTTATAACCTGTGGGGGGCTTTGTGCAAGGAGTTATTAATTACTAAAGACAATTAAATAGATATTCGTAAACAAATCTTGCACTGGCGTAAGAAGCATAATCTTGATAATCGTCATCCTTTTCGGCATCACCAAAATCACTTACTGCTTTTACAAAAACAGGAGTTGTTCCTTTATGAAATTGCGCTGCCTTGTAAATACCGTAGCCTTCCATATCAATGCCAATTAGTTTTCTGTCATTTTCAAGAAGTTTGGTAAGGTAATTTTTACTGGTTAACAGATAAGGACCTGAACCAACTGAATCAAATTTTACTTCTAATTGTGTATTTGGCTTTTTGCCTTTAAAGTCGTTGTATATATTAGAAAGAATTGTTTTATTATTGGAGAACTCCGTAAGACGTGTAACTATTCCCTGATCTGTTGTAAGACATTTCATATCGGGTTTAAAATTAAAACTGCCATCAGCATTATCTAATATTTTACCTGATTCATAATCCCAAACTTGTTTTGCAACAATTACACCGCCTAAATTAACGCCTGCTGATTTTAAACCCGCACAAATACCTGTCATAAATAACAATGATGGAGAAAATAAGGAAATTACTTTTGAAGCAACTGCTGATGCTGCTTGCATCCCCATATCATTAATACAACAAGCAATTATTTTAATGTTATTACTGTTTTTTGTATTTAATGTAAATTTATAATAGACAAGAGGGTCATTTGCAACCGGAAAAGAAACCCATGTACATATCTGTTTTAATTGTTCAAATTCTTTATTTAATGCTGTAATAATAGCTACATCAAACTTATTTTCGGTTTCAATGAATTCTTTGTATTCCTTTTTAGTCTTCTGTAAATAGAATACTTTGCTTTTAAGTTTATCTTTCCAATCGTTATTTTGTAAACTGAAATTGACCAAATTCCAAAGTTTATCTTCAAAATCCTGAGCCGAATCTTTAAAGGCCTGGTCATATTCTGTTAATCCAATAATATGAAGAGGTATGTTTATATTTGGATTATAATAAATTTCATCCAAGAATTTAGTACCTGATTCAGCAGATGGTGTATCATCCTCGTTAAACGGCAGAACAAGATCTAATAGCAATAAATCGTATCTATTACCAGTTAAATATTCTCGACCACTATTAACTGTATCTGCACAATCAATATCAGCATCCGAAACATTGCATTCCTTTTCTAAAAAATCGAGGACACTTCTCAACTTCTCAACGCTATCATCAATTATTAATATTTTTATCATAATAGTTTTTCTATAAATTGTTTTAAATCATTCATCCATTTGTTATCCATGTGAGAAAAGAAAACATAACCTTGATAGTTTTCCGGAAACTCCTCCTTAAGAGATGTATTTAAATCTTTGATTTTTGTGCCATCTTGAAAATTTTCATACATGGTTACTACTACTACTCTAGTTTCGATTTCTCTTAAATACATTTGAGTTAAAATGCTTTTTCCTGCTAAAGGAGCTGGGTCACCACCTGCTTCATGTGCAGAAATATCATAATTCTGCATACTCATATCTAACAGTACTAAATCATAATTTGCATGGTTTTCATCGATTTCCTCAAAACCTCCATGAAATGAAGTGCGAATAGTTAATTCAATATCGGAAAATTCTTCTTCAAGAAAAGCTTTTATCTTTTCCATTTTGTATTGATCATCTTCTATGAATAGTATTCTTTTCATGCTATTAAGTCGGTGTAATTG
>WBZO01005731.1_pt1 | contig 12440 bp, 12 predicted proteins | sample 5204261 | NCBI WGS metagenome assembly WBZO01 (sample SAMN12412400, study PRJNA552823) | activated sludge metagenome | isolation source: activated sludge from anammox sidestream of wastewater treatment plant... | place: USA: North Carolina | collected 2017-09 | reverse complement strand
GATGCTGGGGCGGATGATTATCTGACCAAACCGACCCAACCGCGCGAGCTTATTGCGCATGTCAAAGCAGTGTTGAAGCGAGGCGGGATCCGCCAGGCCGAACCAGCGAGGGAATATAAAGAACAGGGTAATTTAATCGGCATTCTTGCCGTGAAAGGCGGGGTGGGTGTCTCCACCCTGGCCGTGAACCTGGGTATTGTGTTACAGCAGGAAATCAAACGATCCGTTATCGTCAGCGATTTGCGGCCCGGCTGTGGCACGATTGGCCTCGAAATCGGGGTGACCAACCCGCTGGGGTTGAGCAAGCTCCTGGCGCTCAATCCAGATGAGATAACCCCTCAAGCGATTCATCGCGAATTATATGACCATCATTCCGGCGTGCAGTTCCTGTTGTCATCGGCCCAGCCGCTCGACGCCCGGTTGAATGTCTCGACCGACCAGTTGGTTGCGATCGCACGCCAGATCACTTACCTGGCCGGTTTTTCGATCCTGGATTTGGGCGGCGAGCTGACGCCCGCCAACGAGAAGATCGTCCAGTTTTGCGACAGGCTGGTGGTGGTGACCGAGCCTGTTCCGCAAACGGTCTATCAAACCCGTCTGCTGTTGGATTTCTTGGGCGGTAAAGACCCGGCCAACCGGCGGGTGCTGGTCGCGCTGGTCAATCGCCTGCGCGCGGGGATGCAGCTTTCCCTGGGTCAGGTTCAAGACCAATTGGGCCGGGATGTCTCCGTGATTTTCACTGCTGCGCCAGAACTGGCTTACCAGTCGCAGGTCTCGAGCACGCCGATGGTTCTGCGTCAGACAGACGGCGTAACTTTGCAGCAGTTTATGACCCTGGCGGGAAGACTGATCGGGAAATCAGGCTGACCTGATCCATGGGAAGTAACCGCGAAGCGATCGAAATGGGTGTCCGCAACGCCGCGGACATCATCTGCGCCAGCCATCAGACCGTTGTCCTCACCGGGGCGGGTATTTCAACCCCATCGGGAATTCCTGATTTTCGCTCGCCGGACAGCGGTTTGTGGGGGAATTACGACCCTTTTGAAGTCGCTTCTCTGTCAAGTTTTCGATACAACCCAATCCGTTTTTACGAGTGGATACGCACTCTGGCGGGGATCGTCATTCAAGCTCAGCCCAACCAGGCCCACTATGGCATCGCCTCGCTTGAAGAGCTGGGTTTTGTGCAGACCGTGATCACCCAGAACATCGACGGGCTGCACCAGCGGGCTGGCTCGAAGAACGTGTTGCAGGTTCATGGCTCGATGGAAAGCATGAGTTGTGTTCGCTGCTACAAGAATTTCTCCGCCAAGCGCTTTATATCCGACTATCTAGAAAATGGAACGATCCCGATCTGCCCTGACTGCGGTGGGATCCTGAAACCGGACCTGGTGTTGATGGGCGAACAGATGCCAGCGCAGACCTGGCTCCAGGCGCAGGACGCCTGTAAGAAATGTGACTTGATGATCATAGCCGGGTCGTCGCTTGAGGTGCTGCCCGTGGCGGGCTTGCCCATGCGCGCCCTCCAAAATGGGGCGCACCTGATCCTGATCAACTACTCGGAGACATACCTGGACGCACGCGCAGACGTGGTTCTACACGAAGATGTCGCCGAAATCATTCCTCAGATCATCAAGCAGATCAATTCGGAACGATCCGGCCGTTGCAAGCGTTAACGAGCGCCCCGCCGTCCAAATTGCCGCTCCAACAGGTCCACCGATAAATGGATCATCGTCGGGCGACCGTGCGGGCAGGTGCGCGGCGATTGGCAGTTTTCCAGGTCGGATAACAGGGCGCGCTGTTCTTCTGGAGAGAGCGTGGCGCCCGCTTTAATTGCGGAGCGCTTGCAGATCCTGGCGATCAAGCGCGCTTCGCTTTGGTTTTGAAGCAGGGATTCATCCTCCTCGAAGCTCTCTACAAGCGAGAGCAGGGCGGCGGCAGGGTCGCTGTTTGCCAGTATGGCCGGCACGCGTCGAATAAGATACGTATTTGGCCCAAAGGGTTCAACCTGGAAACCCAATTGGTTGAGGCTTGGCAGCGATTCCTCAATCAAGTGCGTGGTCGAGGCGTTAAGCTCAATTGTGACCGGCTGTAAAAGCGCCTGGGAGGGTATTGGCTCATCGCCCCGCCTGATGAAGCGCTCAAAAAGCACGCGCTCATGGGCGGCATGCTGGTCGACCAGGTAGAGACCATCCGGGCCTTCGGCAACCAGATATGCCGAGGCAATCTGGCCGATCGGGCGCAAAATGGGGGCGCGCATCTCCGGGATGGCCCTTTGCCCTGTTGTTGATGATCCCTGTGGCTGCATCTGGAGCGCGGCGAGGTCATCTTCGCCCCCTGGAATTGATGCGAACCTGGTGGATTCTAGTTCACCCTTGTTTTGATCCCAGGCTCGCAGGGCATCCGGACCGTCAATGGGAGACCCCCAATCCGGTCTTCTGCCCCAATCAAGCGCACTGGTCAGGTCCTGGACAGGGTTATGCGCCAGCAGGGAGCGCCGGACCGCGCTCTGTACGACAGAAAATACGGCATCTGGCTCGCGAAACCGGACCTCAGCCTTTGTGGGATGGACGTTAACATCTACGAGTTGCGGGTCGATCTCCAGAAAAAGGGCAGCCAACGGGTAGCGGCCGACCATCAAGAGCGTGTGAAAACCCTTGATCACGGCCGCGCTCAATGCCGCCTCCTGAACCGGACGACCGTTGACAAAGAAATACATCTCGCGCCGGTTGGTTCGGGTGAGGTTTGTGGGGCTGATGAAGCCGGTCAGGCTGATCTTCTGATCTTTATAAATCACTTCGAGCAATTGACGTGCGCTTTGCGGGTCGTATAACTCGCTTAGAACTTCCCGGCGGTTTCCGTTGCCGCTGGTCTGCAAGATTAAAAAGTCTTCCAGGACAAACCGGAAGCGGACGGCGGGATAAGCAATGGCGTAACGTGCGAGAAGTTTGTTGATCACCCGGCGTTCGGTTTGATCCGTCTTGAGAAATTTCAAGCGCGCCGGAACATTGAAAAAGAGGTTTTCCACCTGTACCGTCGTTCCCACCGGCCCGCCAAACGGCTGGACCTCACTCATCTTTCCGCCTTCCACGACGAGCGAGGCGCCAAGCTCCTGATCAACGGAGCGGCTGGAGATCGAGGTGCGCGATATCGAGGCGATCGAGGCAAGGGCTTCCCCGCGAAACCCCAGCGTCTCGATGGAAAAAAGGTCTTCTGCCTGGCTCAGCTTGCTTGTGGCGTGGCGCGTGACCGTGAGGTGTATTTCTTCAGCAGGGATGCCCCGGCCATTATCGCTCACTTCAATCAGGCCGCGACCGGCGTTTTTTACGATGATGCGAATATCGTCTGCCCCCGCATCCAGAGCATTCTCAACCAGTTCCTTTACAACAGAGGCGGGGCGCTCGACCACTTCTCCGGCGGCAATTTGAGAAGCGACTTCAGGTGGTAAGATACGAATCGGCATGAAAACATTATAATACCCGTATGGCGATTACCACCCTGTTTTTCGACCTGGACGATACCCTGTATTCCAACAAGAACGGCCTGTGGCTGGCGATCCGCGAACGAATGAGCGACTACATGGCCGAAAGGCTCGGGCTGCCGCTTGAGATCATCCCCGAGCTGCGCAGGCGCTATTTCACCACCTATGGCACCACCCTGCGCGGCTTGCAGAAGCATCACCAGGTGGACGCGGACGACTACCTGGCGTACGTGCATGACCTTCCCCTGGAGAATTACATTCAACCCGCGCCGGATTTGAGGACGCTGTTAAAGGAATTGTCGCAACGAAGATTCATCTTCACCAACGCCGACGCAGACCATGCCATGCGAGTGCTGAAGATCCTCAGAATCCAGGATTGTTTTGATGGTATTATCGATGTACGCTCATTGGAGTTCGCCTGCAAGCCCGAGGTGGAGGCTTATGAGCGGGCGCTGGCGCTGGCAGGGAATCCACCAGCGCAAAACTGTGCGATGCTGGACGATTCAGCGATTAACCTGGCGGCAGCAAAGAGGCTTGGGATGACCACGATCCTGGTGCGGCGTGACCATGACAGCTCTTCCGAGGCGGACTATGCGGTGTCGTCCATATTGGAATTGCGCCAAATCTTGCCGCAGTTAGGCGACCAGGCGAATTCCACAACCTGAAATTGAGCATACGGTTGACCGATAAACAAATCTCACTCTCAGAAGCCGCGAGCATGGTCGAACCCGGCTCGGTGCTGGCAATCGGCGGTATCACGCTCTACCGCCGCCCGGTTGCCTTCACTCGCGCCCTGCTCGAACGCTGGCGCGTCGGGCACGGGCCGGGCGGCCTGACCCTGCTCGCCTTTACCGCCGGTTTTGAATGTGATCTGCTGGTTGGGGCTGGTTTGGTCTCAAAGGTGAGAAGCTGTTATTTCGGTTTGGAGATATTTGGCCTGGCGCCCATGTTCACGTACTATGCCAACCACGGTCTGATCGAAGTACTCGAGGAGACGGAGGCCAGCCTGGCGCTGGGTCTGCGCGCTCAGCAGGCGCAGGTGGGCTTTTTGCCAGGAAGGGCCTGGCTGGAAACGGACCTGCCTCGCTTACGCCCTGATGTCAAGACGGTTATCGACCCTTACAGCGGCGAAGAGTTGATGGCGTTTCCGGCGATTCGCCCCGATCTAGCGGTGATCCATGCTTTGCAGGCGGACTACGATGGAAATGCGCTGATCAACGGCAACAAAGGCGTGGATGAAGAGCTCATGTTCACAGCCGGGAAGGTGATCGTTACTGCTGAGGCCATCGTGCCAAAGCTGTCCAAAGTTGACCTGGTCGGACCGCTGGTTCATCACGTTGTCCTGGCGCCCGGCGGCGCAAAACCGACCTCGTGTCACCCCCTCTACCCGATGGATGGCGAGCAAATTATGGCTTACAGTGAAGAAGTGACGGACCCCGATTCGTTCCAGCACTATCTGGATCACTGGTTGACGGGGTCCGAAGATTAAAGCGGAGGAGTCGGGTTATCCCGATTTGTTGGTCGAAGAAACCTATGGAAAAGAAACGGATTATTATCGACACCGACCCCGGCATTGACGACTCGCTGGCGATCTTGCTGGCTTTGACCTCGCCCGAGCTTCAGGTTGAGGGTCTGACAGTGGTGAGCGGGAACTGCACTGTGGACAACGGCGTGAACAACGCGCTCAGCGTGCTGGAGCTCGCCGGCCGGCCGGATGTACCGGTTTTGAGAGGCGCCCCCAGGCCGTTGGTCCAGCCCCTGCTGATTGCGCCGGAGACGCACGGCGAGCAGGGGATAGGGTATGCCCGCCTGCCGGCGCCAGTTCACCAGCCTGGAAGCGGGCATGCAGTAGAATTCATCATCGAGAAAGTTCGCGCTCACCCAGGCGAGATCTCCCTGGTTTGCATCGGGCCGCTGACCAACCTGGCGCTTGCTTTGCGGTTGGCGCCGGAAATTGTCGAGGCGATCCCTGAAGTGATTATCATGGGCGGCGCGATTAACCACCCCGGAAACACAACCGCGCTGGCAGAGTTCAACACTTATTGCGACCCGCATGCCGCCAACATCGTGTTTCATTCCGGCCTGCCGCTCACCCTGGCGCCGCTGGATGTGACCTACCAGGTGATCCTGACCCGCGCAGATGTCCAAACCCTGCTGGAAATCCCGTCGCCGGTCTCGACCTTTGTTGCCGACGCAACGCGATTTTATATGGAATTTCACGATGAGTACCAGAAGATCGAGGGCTGCATTATCAATGATCCGCTCGCATTGGCGCTGGCGATGGCGCCCGGCTTTGTCGAAACCAGGAGGCTGTACGTCGATGTCGATATATCCGGAGGGGTCTCGATGGGGAAGACTTTTGCGGATTTTTATTGGATCGGGAATGAACCGCCTAACATGGACGTAGCGCTAAAAGTGCAGGCGCGTGCGTTTATCGAATTCTTCCTGGAGCGGGTGGCAGGTCTGTGCCGGGAAATCCCGCAGTGAGGAGGCGCCATCATAAGATGTTGAAGACTCATCCATCTGTTCGCACGTTCATTGGCTGAATTGCAATTAATATGTGTTTCAATCAGAGGAGAATGAAATGAAACTGATCAATTCCATCAAGAGAGACTTTAATACGATGACGCTTGTGATGATCCCGGTCGCAATCGCGATCAACGTTGTGATCGGGCAGATCGTCGCCTTGCTCAAGCTGCCCGTCTACCTGGATTCGATCGGTACGGTGCTGGTTGCCGCGATCTGCGGGCCCTGGGCCGGCGCACTGACCGGCACGCTCTCGAACATCATCTGGGGTCTGTTGGTCGATCCAAACGCACTTCCCTGGTTTCCAGTCGCGCTATTTATCGGCTTTGTAGCCGGCTGGTGCGCGGTTGCGGGGCTGTTTCGCACCTGGTGGAAAGTGATCATCACCGGCATTCTGGTTGCGCTTGCAGCCGCAACCGTTTCGACCCCGATCCAGGTTTACCTGTATGGCGGCATCACTGCCAGCGGCTCCTCATTTATCACGGCCTTCTTGCTCCAGACCGGGCGAGATTTGATAACGGCTGTCTTAAGCACAAACTTCCTCGTAGAACCCATCGACAAGATCGCCACCTGTCTGCTGGCATTTGCGATCATCAAAGGGCTTTCAACACGTTACCTGGCGCGCTTTCCGCGCCCAGAGAACATCACAATGTAAAGCGGTCGTCAGTCCGCAAGCTGTTTATCGCGGACGATAACAATCTATTCACGTTTATTGAACGAGGGAGGCCTGTTTTTTTGACAGACCTCCCTCCCAAGATCAGGAAAAATCATAGATGCCGGATCGTTTGTCTTTTTTTATCCCCCGTGAAAGCAGAGTGCACAGCCTGAATCCACTTACCAAGCTGGCGCTGGCGTTCAGTTTGATCATTCTGGCGTTTTTTGGCCCCGGTCTTTTTTTGCCGGTAGCTTTGTATTTCTTTGTCCTGGTTCCGCTCAGTCTGCTCGGCAAGGTCGGCAAGGAGTTCCTGCAAACATCGTTTCGTTTGCTCTTACCCCTGTTTGCGTTTTTATTTGTGATGCAGAGCCTTTTCTATCCCGGCGGAGAAACGGTGATATTCAGTTTCTGGATCTTTTCGGCCACCTCTGAAGGGGTGGTGTTTGCATTTCGGACGGCAACCCGCATCCTTGTGATGGTCTCATCCTTTTTATTGCTGCTGTTGACGACGCATCCAAGCACGCTGATGAACGACCTGTCAAGGCGCGGCGTGCCAGCCTCTTTGAGCTACATCATCACCTCCACGCTCCAAATCATCCCCCAGATGCAGGCCAGGGCCGTAACCATACAAGATGCCCAGCGCTCGCGCGGGCTGGATACCGGCGGGAATCTGATTAACCGTATTCGCTCACTTTTGCCGCTGGTCGGCCCCCTGGTGTTTAGCTCGCTGGTTGATGTCGAGGAAAGAGCGATCGCGATCGAAGCGCGCGCGTTTACGCTGCCGGTCAAAAAGACCAGTTTGATTGATATTCCAGACAGCCGGGGCGAGGCGGTTCTGCGTTGGGTTATGGCTGCGCTGTCCCTCATGACCATAGGGTATCGAATATGGCTCTCATTGAACTAAAGAATCTGACCTACCATTATCCATTGACCAATTCTCCAGCGCTGCAGGACCTCGATTTAGAAGTCCAGGAAGGGGAATTTCTGGCGATCGTTGGCGCTAATGGCGCTGGAAAGTCCACCCTGTGCTATACCATTTCGGGGTTTATTCCACATTTTTTCAAGGGCGAGCTGGCTGGCTCTGTCAGTGTCGCTGGAATTGACCCCACCAAAGCCGGTCTGGGTGAGTTTGTGCAGAAGGTGGGGCTGGTGTTTCAAAATCCGTTCAACCAAATTTCGGGATCGAAATTCACCGTTTATGAGGAGATCGCCTTTGGGCTGGAAAACCTGGGGATCGATCCGGCGGAAATGCGCGAGCGGGTGGATGAGATCATCCGCCTGACCAGGATCGAGGATCTGAAAGATCGTTCGCCCTATGCGCTTTCGGGCGGTCAGCAGCAGCGGGTCGCATTGGCGTCTATTCTGGTCATGCGCCCCCAGATACTCGTGCTGGACGAGCCGACTTCACAGCTCGACCCCATCGGATCTCAAGAAGTGTTTCAAGTCATCAAAGACATGGCGCTGCAGGGGATGACCATCATCATGGCGGAGCATAAAGTTGAATGGGTGGCGGAGTTCGCCGACCGTATCCTGGCGCTGTCTGCCGGGCAAGCGATCAAGCTTGGGACCCCCCGGGAGGTCCTGGGTTCACCTGAGCTGCCTGAGCACGGGATCGGGATCTCCAGATACACGCAGGTCGCGCGGAAAGCTCTCCAGGCCGGCTTATGGCCTGAAAAACGCAGCATGCCCGTGACATTGGATGAATGTGTGCAAGGGTTCCAGGAGATCATAGCGTGAACATCGAGATCAAAGAACTGGTCTTTGCTTACCCCAATGGCGTTCTGGCATTAGAAGGGGTTACCGTGGGCATCCCCACCGGTTCACTGGTGGCTATCGTCGGTCAGAACGGCGCGGGGAAGACAACCCTGGTCAAACACCTGAATGGGTTGCTGCGTCCCACAAGCGGCCTGGTTCAGATAGGAGACTGGGACACGCGCCAGCGTTCTGTCGCGGAGCTGGCGAACCGGATCGGTTTTATTTTCCAAAATCCGGATGACCAGCTCTTTTGCCGCACGGTGAAAGAAGAAGTGCAGTTTGGTCCGCGAAGCTTGGGGTTTGAGAATGATCGAATTGAAACCCTTGTCGAGGCAGCCCTGGAACTGACCGAGCTGCACGAAAAAGCCTCTCAAAACCCTTATGATCTATCGCCCGCCTGGAGAAAAATGGTTGCCCTGGCTTCGATACTGGCGATGGACACCCCCATTGTGGTCATGGACGAGCCAACCACCGGGCAAGACGCGGTCAGCATCGAACGCATCTCGCGGATCGTCCAATCGTTGCACGGCTCGGGCAAAACTGTCATTGCCATCACCCATGACATCGATTTTTGCGCCGAAAACTTCGAACGCATGATTGTGATGAGACAGGGCATGGTTGTTTTGGATGGGCCAATCCAAGAAGTCGTTGCCGAGAGGGAAATGCTGGCTTCGACCTACGTTGAGCAGCCTCAGATAACACGTTTGGCGAAACGACTTGGCTTTTCGACCATCGTGTACAAGCCGGATGACTTCATCCGGGTCTTACACGATTCTTGAACGGTATTTATGAATTTCTAACCAAAATATGATAATCTTACCTGGCACTTTGACCGAGGTATGGCGATTTATACTGCCTGGCGACCCAGAACGCTGGCACTGGAATCACCAGGAGATTGAGCGTGGATATAAGGTAACGTGAATTCAGGATAAGGATCTCTTGTCACCGCGAGTATTTCCACCGCGCCAGCGCTCTTCACTCCAGAACGACACCCACGTGGCTCTGCGAGCCGCCGTTCTTTGGCGGCGTGGCAATTACCCGGTGTCATCAGAAGGGCGGTTTCTGCCCGAAGCAGTCTCCAGGACGAGCCAGCGAAGAGATTGCTTCAGCTCAAAAAGCGGGTTTCGCAATGACGATCTCTATTACCCCGAACTGACGTTAAAGTAGTCAGGAGTCAGTCTGAATGAAGAATTTCCTGGTAGGACTATTGGTTTTTTTGCTTGCGTTGGCGTTAATGACCGCGACTTTTTCCGCGGGTTTCGTAACTGGGCGAACCTTGACGCTTCCGAACTGGTTCCCGGTCGCGTTGCAGCCTGTTCTTGAGAATAGCGCTAATTTGATCCGTCCCCCGACGTCTTCGCTTGAGACTGGAACGCCTGAAGAACTCAAGCAACTCTTTCGCCCCTTCTGGCAAGCCTGGGATATGGTGCATGCTTTCTATGTTGACCAACCCGTAAATGATGAGCTGCTAATGCGGGGCGCAATTCGGGGGATGATGGATTCGCTCGGCGACCCACACACTTCTTATCTTGACCCGGCAATGTTCGAAGCAACCAACGCGCATTTGCAGGGCGAGGAGTATGAAGGTATTGGAGCCTGGGTAGATATCACCCAGGATTACCTGACCATCATCAGCCCGATGCCCGGCTCGCCCGCTGAGAAAGCCGGCCTCCGGTCGGGAGATAAAGTCATCGCGATTGATGGCGCAGATATGACGGGAATGGACGGGGAAGCAGTTCGTCAAAAAGTGCTCGGGCCAAAAGGGTCGACAGTTACCCTCACGATTCTGCGGGAAGGCTCAAGCGAGACGTTTGATGTAAAGGTTGTGCGTGCGCCGATCGTCGTCCCAACTGTCTCCGGAGAGATCCTGGATGGCGACATCGCCTATATCCAATTGTATACCTTTGGAGATACAACCGCAAAAGACCTGCGATCTACCCTGGACAAGCTGTTAGCCCAGAAGCCGCAAGGGCTGATATTGGATTTGCGCAATAACGGCGGCGGCTATTTGGATACTGCCATTGACATTGTCTCGGAGTTTATTGACAAGGGGATCGTGATGTACGAGGTATATGGCGATGGACGGACCGAGACTTTTGAGGCAAAACCGGGCGGCCACGCGACCAAGATACCGATGGTAGTGCTTATCAATGAAGGGAGTGCGTCAGCTTCCGAGATCGTGGCTGGCGCGATCCAGGACCGTGGCAGAGGGTATTTAGTGGGTGTCACTTCTTTTGGCAAAGGCTCGGTGCAAACCTATTCAGAGCTGGTGGACAATCAAGGCGCGGTGCGGATCACGATTGCTCGGTGGCTCACGCCAGACCATCGCCAGATTGCAGGGCATGGGTTAAATCCGGATTTCCCGATCGAAATCACTGAGCAAGACCTGGCGGATGGCATCGACTCACAACTGCAAAAAGCGATCGAGGTGCTGACCAAGAATCTGACCCCGCCGCCGACGCCGCTGCCATCGGCGACAATCGCGCCAACGGCAACTCCGGCGCCATAGTATTTGATATAATCAATCGGTTTAAGATATGAGGTACGGCTATGTTTCCATTCTTTTTTGACCCACGTTATATGATGTTCATGCTTCCAGCCTTCCTGCTGATGATGATCGTACAGTGGTACGTTCAGTCTGCATACCGGCGCTGGAGCCAGGTTCCCGCCCGCAGCCGGCTGACGGGCGCAGAGGCAGCCCAGCGGTTGATCTCGGCTGGCGGTTTATATGGCGTCCGGATCGAAGGCGTTCAGGGGAACCTGACCGATCATTACGATCCACGTGAGAAGGTGCTCCGGCTGTCGAGCGGGGTATATAATTCGTCTTCTGTGGCTGCGCTGGCGATCGCGGCTCACGAGCTCGGCCATGCCATACAGGATAAGGAAGGGTATTTCCCGCTGCGCCTGCGGGCTGCCATGGTCCCGGCCGTCAACATCGGCTCGTATCTGGGATGGATTCTGATTGTGCTTGGTATTTTGATCCAGGCGACCCAGATTGCCTGGCTGGGGGTGCTCGTCTTCTCGCTAGGAGCGCTTTTCGCCCTGGCAACGCTCCCGGTGGAGTTGAACGCTTCGGCGCGCGCTCGCCAACTGTTAGTCACGTCGGGGATAATTTCCGGCGACGACGAGCAGCGCGGCGTCAATAACGTCTTGAACGCGGCGGCGATGACCTATGTGGCGGCTTTGATCACAGCAGTGCTGCAGTTGCTCTACTGGGTCAGCGTGGTGATTGGCATGGGCGGTCGGAGAAGAAACTAAGAATGCAGACAATTATCGTCGGCTGTGGGCGCGTGGGCGCTGAGCTTGCCTACCGCCTCTTTCAAAAAGGACATCGAGTTGTTGTCGTTGATCAATCCCCCGCAGCTTTTCAGAATCTGCCCGGCGATTTTCAGGGCAGGTTTGTTGAAGGGCATGCGTTGAACCTCGATGTATTGCACCGGGCCGGGATCGAGCAAGCTGACGCCCTGGCCGCGGTCACCAGCTCGGACTCGGTTAACGCAGTGATCGCCCACCTGGCGCTTACCGTCTTCAATTTGCCCAGCGTCGTGGCCCGCAACTATGATTCCGGCTTCCGCTCCATGCATGAGTTGTTTGGTCTGCAGATCGTGAGCGCGTCAAGCTGGGGCGCTCAGCGGATCGAGGAATTGCTCTACCAACAGCAGGCGCACACGGTGTTTTCCGCTGGTAATGGGGAAGTCGAGCTGTACGAGTTTGCGGTCAACCGCGCCTGGGATGGCTCGACCTTTGCTGACCTGCTGCCAGAAAAGGGCTGCCTGCCGGTCGCCCTCACGCGCGCCGGCAGAGCGATGCTCCCTGAACGGGACACAGTTCTCAAGGAAGGCGATATCGTCCTGGTGAGCGCGACACTGAACGGGAGCGAAGAATTACATCACATGTTGAACGCCAAGAAGTCCGAATTCGAGAAGGGTGGCTGAAGATGTTTGTTGTCATTGCTGGCGGGGGCCGCACTGGTACACAACTCGCTCAGTTTCTATTGGAAGAAGATCATGATGTGCGGGTGATCGA
>WBZO01003976.1_pt1 | contig 12442 bp, 14 predicted proteins | sample 5204261 | NCBI WGS metagenome assembly WBZO01 (sample SAMN12412400, study PRJNA552823) | activated sludge metagenome | isolation source: activated sludge from anammox sidestream of wastewater treatment plant... | place: USA: North Carolina | collected 2017-09 | reverse complement strand
GACGGCCACCGTCGCCGCAGTGGTGCTCACGGTGGCACCGCACCTCGTGCACCCGCTGCAGCGCTTCGGACGCTACCTGCTACTGCTCGGCGTGCTGGGGGCGCTCCTCGCGGAGGAGGCGTCACCGAGCGCCCAACTCTCCGCCTTCGTCATCGCCCTCGTGGCGGCGACGAGCGTGCGGCTCGCACTCGGCACCTCCGCAGGCTACCCGCGGGCGGGCGACATCCTGGCAGCCGTTCGCGGCCTCGGCATCGCGACGGACGAGCTCGAGCCTGCGGCACGCCAGCAGGCGGGCGCGTTCGTCCTGCGCGGCGTCGACGGTGAGGGACGGCCGCTGCTCGTCAAGGTCGTGGGGCGGGACGCCTGGGACACGCAGCTGCTCGAGAAGGCGTGGCGGACGATCATGTACCAGGGCGAGGGGCCGAGGGCTCGGCTGAGCCGGCTGGAAGCGGTCGAGCACGAGGCGCTCGCCTGCCTGCTCACCCGCCAGGCCGGCGTGCCGACATACGAGGTCGTCGCCGCTGCGGAGTCTCCGTCCGGCGACGCGATCCTCGTGCTGCGAGGCGATGCGCAGCCGCTCGTTGCGGAGGCGGTAGCGCCTGCAGGCGATCGGACGCTCGACGCGGCATGGCAGGCACTGGTCGCGCTCGGCAGGGCGCGGATCGCACACCACCGTATCGATCCCGACTCGCTCGTCCTGATCGACGGCCGAGTCGGCATCGTCGAGCTCGAGCGGGCGACGCTCTCGGCCCCGACCGACCAGCTGCTGCTCGACCGCGCGCAGCTTCTCGCCACGACCGCCGCGCTCGCCGGCGTCGAGCGTGCGGTGGCGGCGACGACCCGGGCGATCGCCGACGAGGGGCTCGCCGAGCTGCTTCCCTATCTGCAGCGGGCCGCCCTCGGGCCGGCGCTGCGCCGCGCGCTCGACACGGCCGGGATCGATGTCGACGAGCTCCGGGACAGAGCCGCCGAGGTGGCGGGAGCGGTCGCCCCGGAACCGGTGAAGCTGCGGCGGGTGACGGTCTGGAGCGTCGTTCAGCTCGCGCTCCTCGTGTTTGCCGTCTCGACGGTGATCGGCGCCCTCACCGGCCTCGACTACGAGGCGCTCGGCAGCTACCTGGACGACGCTCTCTGGGGTTGGGCCGCCGTGGGGCTCGTCCTCGCGCAGCTGCCGCGCGTCACGCAGGCGATCGCAACGCTCGGCTCGGTGCCCTCCCGGCTGCCGTTCCTGCCGGTGTACGTGATGCAGCTCGCCACGAGCTACCTGAACCTCGCGTTGCCGTCCAACTTCGCGCGCATGGCGCTCAACATCCGCTTCTTCCAGCGGCAGGGCATGGCGCCCGCCACCGTGGTCACGGCAGGCGTGATCGACTCGTTCGCGAGCACGGTCGCCCAGATCCTGCTCCTCGTCACGCTGCTGCTCTTCTCCGCCTCGAGCCTCGAGCTCGACTTCGAGATGCCGTCCGGCCTGCCCGTGCTCGCGCTCGTCGTGGTGGTGGCCCTTGTCGTCGCCGCACTCGTGGCGCTCTGGCTCGTACGGCGCGTCCGCGAAGCGATCGTCGAGCGCGCCCGCCTCTGGTGGCCGGAGGTGCGCGCCACCCTCGGCTCACTGCGCAGCGGCAACAAGCTGGCTCTCGTGCTCGGCGGCAGCCTCGCGACCGAGATCCTCTTCGCCGTCGCGCTCGGCGCCTTCGCACGCGCGCTCGGGGTCGACGTCTCCCTGCCCGACCTGCTGCTGATCAACATCTCGACCTCGCTGCTTGCCACGCTGATGCCCGTCCCCGGCGGCATCGGCATCGCCGAGTTCGGGCTCACCGTGGGTCTCACGGCGGCCGGGATGGCGGAGGAGGCGGCACTCGCAACAGCGCTCCTCTACCGCGTGGCGACGTTCTACGCACCACCCACGTGGGGCTTCTTCGCCATGCGCTGGCTGCAGCGCAACGACCACCTGTGAGGGCCGGGCAAGCCCGGCCCCTACGGGGTCAGACGTTCGCGTCGTGGTTCGTAGGGGCGAGGCTTGCCTCGCCCTCGGGCGGGGTGGACGGTCGTCGGCACGGAGACACGAATTACGATGGCCGTGAACCGACCGAGGAGGAACCGTGCCGACACTCGTACAGTTCGACTTTCCCATGCAGGGCCCCTGGGGCGAGGAGATGGCGGCCGCGTTCGAGGACCTCGCCGAGCTGATCGCCACCACCCCCGGCCTGCGCTGGAAGGTCTGGACGGAGAACAGCGAGACGGGCGAAGCGGGCGGCATCTACCTGTTCGACGACGACGCCACGGCGGCCGCCTACGTCAGCGAGCACACGGCGCGGCTGCAGGGCTTCGGCGTCACGGACATCCGGGCGCGGACGTTCCACGTCAACGAGCCTCTCACCGCGATCACGCGCGGGCCGCTCGCCGCGTGAGCCCGGGGCCCGAGCTCGGCCGCGTCACCGATCGGCGACCGCCTTTCAAGTACTCGGCGCTGACGCGCGTGTGGTTCTCCGACACCGACGCGCAGGGCGTCGTCTACTACGGTCGCTACCTGCCCTACTTCGACTTCGCGCGCATCGAGTACCACCGTCACCTCGAGCAGCTCGCGCTGCCGGCCAGCGAGTTCGTGATGCGGGCCTCGGCGGTCGAGTATCACGCGCCTGCCCGCTTCGACGACCTGCTCGAGTGCTTCGTACGGGTCACGCGCATCGGCACCACCAGCGTCACCTACGACTGCGCCGCGTACCGGCTGAGCGACGACGAGCCGCAGGACGAGCTGATGGTGACGGCAACCCAGACGCTCGTGCTGGTTGACGTCGCGGGACGCCGTCCTCTCCCCATCCCCGCGGCCGCCCGCGAGCTTGTACGCGCTTTCGAGGGAGACGACCTCGCGGCATGAGCGGCGACGTGCTCGAGCGGATCGGCCGCGTCGTCGGCCAGGGCGGCGACGCCGACGACGTGCTGCGCGCCGTCGTACGCGCGCTCGCCGACGAGCCGGGCACCGTGTGGGCGGGGATCTCCTTCCTCGAGGACGGCACGCTCGAGCTGGGGCCGCAGGCCGGAGTGCCGGACGAGACCCGCCGGGTCGGCGTCCCGGTCACCTACCGGAACGTCCGCGTCGGCGAGCTCGCGGTCGACGGGGAGGCGACGCCCGCGCTGCTCGAGCAGGTGGCGACGCTGGTCTCCGCCCATGTCCTGCTCGGCTGGGACACCGGCGGCGAGGCCTGGGAGCCGTGACGGACTGCCCGTGCGGAGGTCGCCGCGCGGCCGGCCGGTGTCCCGGACGGCCGCCGCAGCGTTCCCCCTCCCCCTCTCACACGTTCTACTCAGGACGCGGCGAGAAGCAAGGCCCGCTGGTCGAGCATCTGCGGCGCGCTTTCGAGCTCGTTCACCGCTTCGTCGACTGGTCGAAGACGGACGCCGACCTCGACGGCATTCGCGGCCTGCCGGGCTACCCGGGCTCGTAGGCGACGGCGCAGCCCGCGGGCCGCGCGTACGTCAGCTGCCGCGCGGCAGGCCGGGCAGATCTGAGAGGCGAAGCTCGCCGCTGCAGGCCTTCCAGGCGTTGCTCAGCGTCTGCCCGTCGGCGTGGAGCAGCCCGTCGAGCGCCTGACGGAGAGGGGTCGCGGCCGTCGGCACCGCGACACCCTCGTCGCGCATACAGGCCGCGAGCCGCTCGGCGCGCTGCTGCAGGGAGGAGCGAACGCGATCGGGATCGAGGCCGCACTGCTTCGCGGCCTTCTCGAGCCGGTCGGTGCCGAGGCCGCTGAGCGCGGTGGTGAGAGACGCGATGCCGTTGTGGGCGCGCATGCACGACACGAACGTCTGCACCGTCTTCTTCCACGGCAGGCCGCAGGCGTCGAGGGCGACCCGGGCGGTCTCGAGGGTCGGGAGGTTCCCGCTCGCGAAGTCGACGCCGTGCTGCGCTATGCACGCACGCCAGGCAGCGCGCTCCGTCTGCTTGGCGGGGGCGGCGGCAACGGCGACGCCTGCGGCGATCGCGGCCACTGCGGCGACCGCAGTCGCGAGGATCAGCGTGCGGAAGCTCATGACTCGTCCTTTCGGGAAACCGTTGACGCGGGGCATGCCTCACCGACGCCCGCAGGATGCCATCACGCCTGTTTGGAAGGAGTTAATTGAGCGTTGATCCCGTAGATGCGGGATTTCCAGGTGGAGCCCCTACGACGGCCGTCCCATCCGGAAGGGAGGGTACCCGAGGGAACCGTAGGTTCCCGGCTTCAGGGGTTTTCGCGATCGGAAATCCGCGCTAGCGGATTTCCGATCTGCGCGCTAGCTCGGCACGACGCGGTAGGCGTCGAAGACGGCGTCGAGGTTCCTCAGCGTGATCAGCAGCGAGCGCAGGTCTTTGACGTCGCCGAGCTCGGCCGTGTACCAGTTGCGCGCCATGCCGTCCTGGACGGTGCCGCCGTAGGAGACGATGTTGGCACCGTGCTCGTAGAAGGTACGGGCGACGTCCTCGAGCAGGCGCGCGCGATCCCACGCGTCGACGGCGATCTGTACGCGGAAGCTCGTGCGGGCGCTGCCCTCCCACTCGACCGGAGTGAAGCGTTCGGGATTGCGCATGAGCGCCTTCACGTTGGGGCAGTCGGCCCGGTGGATGGTGATGCCGCGGCCGAGCGAGATGTAGCCGCGGATCTCGTCTCCGGGGACGGGTGTGCAGCACTTGGCGAGGCGAACGAGAACGTCGTCGACGCCCGGCACGACGATGCCGAGGCTGTCGCCGGCGACGGTCGAGCGGGTCTTGGCCGGCTTGCGCGTGATCACCGGCTCCTCGGCCACCTCTTCCGTCTTGAGGCGCTGTAGCAGCTTGTTCACGACCTGGCCGGTGCCGAGCTTGCCGGAGCCGACGGCGAGGTAGAAGTCCTCGGCCTTCTTGAAACCGAGCTCACGGATCACCTGGGCGAGCACACTGGAGCCCTGCAGCTTGCGGTAGGGCAGGTTCTGTCCCTTCAGCGCATGATCGAGCATCTCGCGGCCCTTGGCCTCGGTCTCACCCCTCGTCTCGCGCTGGAACCACTGGCGGATCTTGTTGCGGGCACGCGACGAGGCCGCCAGGGAGACCCAGTCACGCGAGGGGCCGCGCCCCGACTTGGAGGTGAGGATCTCGACGAAGTCGCCGTTCTTGAGCCGGTAGTGGAGCGGCACGATGCGCCCGTTCACCTTGGCGCCGACGGTCTTGTGCCCGACGTCGGTGTGTACGGCGTAGGCGAAGTCGATCGGCGTGGCGCCGGCCGGGAGCGTCTTCACCTCGCCCTTGGGGGTGAAGACGTAGACCTCGTCGTCGAACAGGTCGGTGCGCAGGGTGCGCATGTACTCGGCGGCGTCCTGGTCGTCTCCCTGCCAGTCCATCAGCGTCTTCACCCAGGAGAGCCACTCGTCGTCGCCCTTGCTCGTGCGGCCGCGCTTGTAGAGCCAGTGCGCCGCGATGCCGTACTGCGCCTGCTCGTGCATCTCGCGGGTGCGCACCTGGATCTCGAGCGGCGTCCCCGACGGCCCGATCACGGTCGTGTGCAGCGAGCGGTAGCGGTTCAGCTTCGGCATCGCCACGAAGTCCTTGAAGCGCCCGGGCATCGGCTTCCAGAGCGAGTGGATGATGCCGAGCGCCCCGTAGCAGTCGCGCGTGCCCTCGTCGCCCGCCCGTTCCACGATCACGCGCATCGCCGTGAGGTCGTAGATCTCGTTGAACTCGCGGCCCTTCTTGGCCATCTTGTCGTAGATCGAGTAGAAGTGCTTCGCGCGGCCGGCGATGTCGGAGGGGATGTCGGCCCGCTCCAGCTCCACCTTCAGCAGCTCCGCCGCCTTCTCCACCTGCGCCTCGCGGTCGGCGCGGCGATCGGCCACCATCGCCTTGATCTCGGCGTACTTGCGGGGGTGGAGGATCTGGAAGGAGAGATCCTCGAGCTCCCACTTGAGCTCGTGGATGCCGAGCCGGTGTGCCAGCGGCGCATAGACCTCGAGCGTCTCCTTCGCCTTCTGCACCTGCTTCTGCTTGCCCAGGTACTCGATCGTGCGCATGTTGTGCAGGCGGTCGGCGAGCTTGATCAGGATCACGCGCACGTCCTGCGCCATCGCCACGATCATCTTGCGGTAGTTCTCGGCCTCCGCCTGCTCGCGGCTCTGGAAGGAGATGCGCGTCAGCTTGGTGACGCCTTCCACGAGCTGCGCGATCTCGGGCCCGAACTCGGCGCGCAGCTCGTCCAGGTCAGTGCTCGTGTCCTCGACGACGTCGTGGAGGAGGGCGGCTGCGATCGTCTGCTCGTCGAGGTGTAGCTGCGCGCAGATCTGCGCCACACCCCAGGGATGGTTGATGAACTCCTCGCCGGAGCGCCGTACCTGGCCGCGGTGTGCCCGCTCCGAGTAGTCGAAGGCGCGCCGGATCAGCCCCTTGTCGACGCCGGGGTTGTACGTCTCGATGCTGGCGATCAGCTCGCTGACGAGGTCGTCGTGGTGGCGCTCGGTCTGCAGGAGGGCCATGGACCCAGTGTACTCAGCCTGGATCCACCGATCTGCGCGGGCGCTGCGCCCGTCTGGGCTCGCCAGGCCGCTCCCCGGCCGGGTTTCGGCCCCTGCGGGGCCTGCACGCGGCCGGTGCGCTCCGTGCCGCGGTGGATCCAGGCTCAGCCTCCTCCGGGGGACAGGAGCAGCGGCCCGGCCGCCGAAGCTGTGCTGGCCATGGGATTCCTACGCTGCTACCTCGAGCGCCGCCGCCTGCGTCGGCTGATCCTCGAGCTGGGGCGGGTAACGGCCCGGGCCGACCGTGGCCGCATGCAGGGGCGCCTGTTGCGCGGGTAGCGAGCGCGGCTCACGGCCGGGCGCGACCCGGAAGGGGGTGTACGCCGCTCGTCAGGCCGCGGCGGGCAGCGTCAGCGGCGCGCCGTGCTCGAGCAGGGCGCGGAACGTCTCCGACTCGAGCAGCTGGCGTTTGCCGGCGCCTTCGCCGAGCGCGAGCTCGGTGAAGACGCGTCGCGCCTCGGGCGTCCAGGACGGCTCTCCCGCCTGCCAGAGGTCGGCGAGCCAGGAACGGAGGTCGTCGTATGCCGGCGGGGTGTCGAAGAGGCGGCGTACGACGAGCTGCGGCGAGACGGTGCCGTTCCATCGGTTTTGCTCGAGCCGACATGCGACGTCGTAGCGCCCGGCGCCGCTCAGCTGCTCGAGCCGGTCACCGTGCCCGAACGCGATCGCGCTAGCGGCGTCGCGGCCGTGCTGGCGCACCCGGAAGCGAAGGTGCTTGCCCTCCCCCACCGTCGTCGCCCCCACGGTCTCGCAGTTGGCGACGAGCAACGTCACGTCGGGGTTGCCGAGCCCGAACGGGGCGAGCCGCTCGAGCTCGCGCGCCAGGTCGAGCGTGAGCGCCGAGGCAGGCACGACGGCGTCGATGCGGGTGCAGGGAGCGAGGTCGGCGCTCGAGAGCTCCGCGTCGGCGCAGCGGGCGAAGGCGCCTGCAAACGCTTCCAGGTTCTCGCCGCGGACGGTCAGCCCGGCGGCTGCCCGATGGCCGCCGAAGCGCTCCAGCTGCTCCGAGCAGGCGCCGAGCGCACGGTGCAGGTCGAATGCGGGAACGGAACGGCCCGACCCCTTCCACAGCTCGCCGCTGCCGGCCGCCATCACGACGGGGCGGCCGAAGCGCTCGACCAGGCGGGAGGCGACGATGCCGATCACGCCTTCGTGCCAGTCCTCGCCCCAGAGCACGTAGCCGCGCCGCTGACGCTTCGACTCGGGCCAGCTCTCCACCAGCGCAACCGCCTCGCGCAGGATCCGCTCCTCGACCGCCTGCCGCTCGCGGTTGAGCGTCTCGAGCTCGGAGGCGAGTAGCTCCGCCTCGCGCGCGTCGTCGGTCAGGAGCAGGTGCAACGCCACATCCGGACGCCCGAGCCGGCCGGCGGCGTTGATGCGGGGCGCCAGCCGGAACGCGACCGAGGTGGCGTCGACGATGGCCGCATCGACGCTCGCGCTGCGCATGAGCGCACGCACGCCGGGCTTCTGCGTGCGCGCGAGCGCCCGCAGGCCTGCACGTGCAAGGGAGCGGTTCTCGTCCACGAGCGGAACGACGTCGGCGATGGTCGCGAGCGCGACGAGATCGAGGTGCCGGGTGAGCGCCGCATGCTCCGCTCCGAGGAGCGCCTGCGCGAGCTTGTAGACGACGCCGGTGCCGCACAGCTCGGGAAACGGGTAGGCGGAGGGCCGGGTCGCCACGATCGGGCAGTCCGGAAGCGCGTCGCCGGGGCGGTGGTGGTCGCTGACGATCACGTCGACGCCGAGCCGCTTCGCCTCCGCCACCTCCGCGACGGCGGTGATGCCGCAGTCGACGGTCAGCAGCAGGTCGATGCCGCCTTCGGCGAGTCGCGCCACGGTCGCGTCGGAGACGCCGTAGCCGTCCTCGAAGCGGCTCGGCAGGTGCCAGCTGACGTCCGCGCCGAGCTCGCGTAGTGTCAGCACGGCGAGCGAGGTGGCACAGACGCCGTCGACGTCGTAGTCGCCGTGGACACAGATCTTCTCGCCGGCCGCCACGGCCGCGCGCACGCGGGCGACGGCGGCGTCCATGTCCCCGAGCGCCAGCGGGTCGTGGTCGTGCTGCTCGTCGGGGTCGAGGAACGCACGAGCCTCGTCGAGGCCCCCGTAGCCGCGGCGTACGAGAATGGCCGCGGTCACCTCGGAGACGTCGAGCGCCCGTGCGAGCGTAGCGACCTGCGCGTAGTCGGCCGGTGCGATCGTCCAGCTTGCGGGCATACCGGCCACGGTACGGGGCCACCCGGACGGACCCTCGCGGCCTGGCGAGCCCAGACGGGCGCACCGCCCGCGCAGATCGGTGGATCCAGGCTCAGCCTGGATCCACCGAGATTCGTGCTCAGTGGCGTGACCGCAGCGAGTCGCGGATGATCTTGACCCAGAGCAGCACGATGCCGATCGTGGCGCCCACGACCACGACGGCGATGGGGGCGAAGTACGCCATCTGGGCCAGCGAGTACTTCGTCACGGCAGCGCCCACGAGCCAGATGACCAGTACCACGAAGACCATTGCGACCATGAGGCGCTTGTCACGCATGCTCTGAGGCTAACGTTCGGGCGTGCATGCCGGTGAGGTCAACTACGTCTCGGGCGACGACTACGTGCTCGAGTTCCTCGGCTACCGCTTCGGGTTCGGCGTCACCGACTTCGAGGAGCGTGTCACGGCCGCGGCCGTGAAGCTCGGTCTGATCGAGGGGAACGACCTCGGCGAGGAGGAGGCGCTCGACCTCGTCGATCTCACGGCGGAGGGGCTGGTCGCACACCCGCGCAGCGGTCTCGGCCAGTATCTCCTGCGGCACTGGCCCGACGTCGGCGAGATCGACGGCGAGTCGCTCGTCTACTGGCTGCGCAAGCTCGTCTTTCGCGGTGCCTATCTCGACCACCGCGTCAAGGAGGGCGTGCTCGAGGTGAGCTGGGACGACGAATCGGGTGACTTCTCCTACGCCGACCCCCAGGGAGGACGCGCGCTGCTCGAGCTCGCCCCGACGCCGTCCTGGCACGACGTGCAGTTCCGCAGCCCGTAGGGGCCGGGCTTGCCCGGCCCTCGGCCCGCGCCCGACCCGCGGCTCGGGATCAGAAAAGGCTCGCCTCGCTCCCCGGCGTACCCAGATGCGCTCGGCCGAGCTCGGTGATCACGCGTCCGCGCGGCGTGCGCTGCAGGAAGCCGAGCTGCAGCAGATACGGCTCGTAGACGTCCTCGATCGTGTCCGGCTCCTCGCCGAGCGCGACCGCGAGCGTCGAGAGACCGACCGGCCCGCCGCCGAACTTGAGCGCCACCGCCTGCAGCAGCTCGCGGTCGGTGCGCTCGAGCCCCTCGCCGTCCACCTCCAGCAGCTCGAGCGCCTCCTGGGCGACGTCCGTCGTGATCACCCCGGCATGGCGCACCTCGGCGACGTCGCGTACGCGCCGCAGGATGCGGTTCGCGATCCGCGGGGTGCCGCGGGAGCGGCGAGCGATCTCCTCGGAGGCGTCGTCCTCGATCTCGACGCGCAGGATCGCGGCCGAGCGGCGCACGATCGCGCCCAGCTGGCCGGGGTCGTAGTAGCCGAGCCGGAACGTCATGCCGAAGCGGTCGCGCAACGGGGTCGTGAGCAGGCCGGTGCGGGTAGTGGCTCCGACCAGGGTGAAGCGGGGCAGGTCGAGCGTCAGCGTACGGGCGGCAGGCCCCTGCCCGACCACGATGTCGAGGCGGAAGTCCTCCAGCGCCGGGTAGAGGATCTCCTCGATCGCCCGGTTGACGCGATGGATCTCGTCGACGAAGAGCACGTCGCGCTGCTCGAGCGACGTCAGGATCGCCGCCATGTCGCCCTTGCGCTCGAGCGCCGGCCCCGCCACGGTGCGCAGCCCGACGCCGAGCTCCTCGCGCACGATGCCGGCGAGCGTCGTCTTGCCGAGTCCCGGCGGCCCCACGAGCAGCACGTGGTCGAGCGCCTCGCCACGGCCCTTGGCGGCCTCGAGCGCGATCGCGAGCTGCTCCTTGGTGCGCTCCTGCCCGACGAAGTCGTCGAGTCGGCAGGGCCGCAGCGAGCGCTCGACCTCCTCGTCCTCGGATGTCAGCAGCGGCGCAAGGAACTGGCTCATGCCGCCGCCCCACGCAGTGCCAGCCGGATCTTCTCCTCGGGCGGCAGGTCGGGATCGACGGCGGCGAGCGCCTGTTCCGCCTCGACCACGGAGTAGCCGAGCTCGACCAGCGCCTCGCGCGCGACGTGGTGCCCGGCCGTGCCCGCGGCCGCCGAGACGGCAGGGCTCTCCTCGAGGCCGATCTTCTCCTTCAGCTCCAGCACGATCCGCTCGGCCGTCTTCTTGCCGATGCCCGGGATCGCCTGGAAACGGGCGTGGTCGCCGAGCGCGATGGCGCGGCGGAGATCGGCGACCGGCGAGCCGGAGACGACGGCGAGAGCCACCTTCGGCCCGATGCCGCCGACCGTGAGCAACTGCGTGAACAGCTCGCGCTCGCGCGCGTCGGCGAACCCGTAGAGCTGCATGGTGTCCTCGCGCACGTGCAGGTACGTCTCGACCACGAGCTCTCCCCCGGCCTCCGCCTGGCGCAGGACGGCGGGGGTGGCGGCGAGCAGATAGCCGACGCCTGCCACGTCGAGCACGAGCCCGTCGGCCGAGCGTCCCGCGGGCCGGCCGCGCAGCCGCGCGATCACGACGCCATCCTCGCGAACGGCGGCATCAGCGCATGGCAGATGGCGACCGCGAGCGCGTCGGCCTCGTGCGAAGAGTCAGGCTCGTGCTCGAGCGAGAGAATCACCTTCACCATCCGCTGCACCTGTCCCTTGTCGGCCCGTCCGTAGCCGCATACGGCCTGCTTGACGCGGGCCGGCGCGTATTCGCTGCACTCGACTCCGGCGGCCGCGGCAGCGACCAGCACGGCGCCGCGCGCCTGCCCGACGAAGAGCGCGATGCGGGCGTCGGCTCCGACGAAGGACTCCTCCAGCGCGACCGCGTCCGGCCGGTGGTGTGCGATGAGCTCCTGCACTCCGTCGAAGATCCGCCTGAGGCGAAGCTCCGGCCGTTCTCGGGCGCTGCTGCGCCAGCAGCCGCGCCCGAGCGCCCGCATGCGCCCGTCGCCTTCCTGCACGATCCCGTAGCCGCACGCAGCCGTCCCTGGGTCGATGCCGAGAACCTTCACGCTGAGAGGGTAGGGATGCGGACGGACGGCCTTTGCGGGGGATAGCGGGGGCACGGGCTGCCCGTGCCCCCGCGTCCGCTACGGCGTGGCCGTACCGCAGTTCTTCGACACCCAGGCGCTGACCCTGTTCACCGCTGCACCCACCTTGCCGGCGCTGAAGGTCTTTGCCGCCTTGGTGAGCGCGGCGATCTGGGTCGCGCTCGGTGCCTCGCCGGGCTTCAGGCGCAGCCCCTGCGCGACCTTCGCGTAGACCGTGACGGCGCCTGCGATCGTCTTGATGTCGTCCCTGAGCACGTCGGGCACGTCGCTGCTGAGCTGGGAGATGGCGACGGCGATCGCGCCGAGGCTCGCGTCGGTGCCGGTTCCCGCCTGCGCCAGGGCGGCACTGTACTTCTGGCCGAGCTCGTCCAGCTCGGTGCAGGCATCCGTGAGCGTGGCCGACCTCTCCGTCGAGCCGATGGTGCCGGTCGACGCCCCGGTCGTCGTGTCCGTCTCCACGCTGCTCGTCTCGGTGCTCGTCGTGGTCCCGGCAGCGGAGCTGCTCTCGTTCTTCGAGCCGCCACAGCCGGACGCCACCAGCATCAGGAAAGCGACCGCGACGGCCGCGCTCATCCATCTCATAGTCCGTTTCCTCCTGCGCCCGGGGCGCCGATCGTGGTACGCATGGACACTAGTAAGACGACGTATCGCGGCCGAAGGACGGGGCCGGCCGACCCCTCAGGAGGTGACGGCTTCGAGCACCGTCTCCGGAATGTCGAAGTTGGCGTAGACGTCCTGGACGTCGTCGTTGTCCTCGAGGCC
>WBZO01005729.1_pt1 | contig 12445 bp, 11 predicted proteins | sample 5204261 | NCBI WGS metagenome assembly WBZO01 (sample SAMN12412400, study PRJNA552823) | activated sludge metagenome | isolation source: activated sludge from anammox sidestream of wastewater treatment plant... | place: USA: North Carolina | collected 2017-09 | reverse complement strand
CCACGAACCGGCGCGCCGTGGCACGCAGGCTGGCGGTGCAGGCCCTCTATCGCTGGCAGGTCAATGCGGGACCCTGGCAGGACCTGCTGCAGGAGTTCGCCGCCGCGGACGACATGCCGAAGGCCGACCGCGAATACTTCGACGCGCTGGTCCGCGGGGTCGCGGAAGACGGTGTGCGCTGGGACGCCGCGCTCGGGCCGTACATCGATCGCGCACCCTCGGAGCTCGATCCGGTCGAGCACGCAGTGCTGCTGATCGGGCTCTACGAGCTCTCGGCGCGGCCCGATGTGCCCTACCGGGTCGTGATCAACGAAGGCGTCGGCCTCGCGCGCCGCTTCGGTGCGACCGACGGCCACAAGTACGTGAACGCGGTGCTCGACCGGGCGGCGCGGGACCTGCGTCGCGACGAGCACTGAGCGCCGCATCGATGCCGTCCGGCGAATTTGCACTGATCGACCGGTTTTTCCGCGACATCGGTGCGCGGCGGGACGTGCCGGTCGGTGTCGGTGACGACGGCGCCGTGCTCGCGCCGCCGGCCGGTCACGATCTCGTTGCCGTCGTCGACACGATCGTCGAAGGCGTGCACTTTCCGGCAGGCAGCCCGGCGCGCTCGATCGGGCATCGTGCGCTCGCGGTGAACCTGAGTGACGTCGCGGCCATGGGCGCAACTGCCGCATGGGCGCTGCTCGCGCTGACGCTGCCCGAGGCGGACGAGCGCTGGCTTGCGGAGTTCACGGCCGGCTTCGGCGTGCTCGCGCACGCGCACGATGTGCAGCTCGTCGGCGGCGACCTGACGTCGGGACCGCTCGCCGTCACGGTGCAGGTACTCGGCACCGTGCCCCGCAGTGCCGCGCTGCTGCGCAGTGGCGGGCGCCCGGGCGACCTCGTGTATGTCACAGGGACGCCGGGGGATGCCGCGTGCGGGCTCGCGCTGCTGCAGGGGCGCCTGCGCACACCGGCAACCGCCGACGCTGCGGCGCTCTCGGCCTTGCGCGAACGCTTCCTCTTTCCCGCGCCTCGCTGCGCAATCGGCGAGCGGCTCCGTGGCGTCGCGAGTGCGTGCATCGACCTTTCCGACGGGCTCGCGGGCGATCTGTCGAAGCTCGCATTGGCGAGCGGCTGCGGCGCGCGGGTCGATGTCACGCAGTTGCCGCTGTCGGCGCCGCTGCTGGAGGTCGCGGGGCGTGCCGCCGCCGAGCATTTCGCGCTGACCGGCGGCGACGACTACGAATTGTGCTTCACGGTGCCGCCGGCGCGTGTGCCCGAACTCGAAGGCCTCGCCTGTACGGCCATCGGCCGGCTGGCCGAGGGCCGCGGGCTTGCGGTCTGCCGCGGCGACAGTGTGATCGAGTTCTCGCATTCGGGGTTCGACCACTTCGCGCGCTGACGCCCTGCGTCACAGCGTGCAGCGCCCCCCGGCGATCCGCGAGGCGCATCACAGATCGCCCCGGCGCGCCCCACATATTCTGGCGCGCGATGTCCACGCCGGCCCACAAGACGCTGCCGAACGGCAGGATCCCCGACAAGATCGGCAAATACGTGATCGTCAACGAGGTCGGCAAGGGCAGTACCGGCACGGTGTACCTGTCGCACGACCCGTACTACGGTCGCGACGTCGCGATCAAGGTGTACAACATCGACTCGGGCGGCGACGAGGAGCGGGCGCGGATCTCGCGCAAGATGTTCCTCTCCGAAGCGCACATGGTCGGCATGCTGCAGCACCCGCACATCCTGCCGATCTACGACGCCGGCGAGGAGAACGGCCACTGCTACATCGTCACCGAGCACGTGCACGGCGCACGCACGCTCGCGGCGTACTGCAAGTCCGACAACCTGCTGCGCGTCGACGACGTCGTCGAGATCGTCTACAAGTGCGCCAAGGCGCTGAACTACGCGCACTCGCGCGGCGTGATCCATCGCGATATCAAGCCGTCGAACATCATGCTGACGCAGGACAGCGACGTGCGCATCATCGATTTTGGCATCGCGCTCGTCGCCGATTCGGACATCTCGCGCATCGAAGGGATCGCGGGCAGCCCGTCCTACATGTCGCCCGAGCAGGTGCAGAGTCTCGAGCTGACAAACCGCTCGGACCTCTATTCGCTCGGTGCGGTGATGTACGAGCTGCTGTCGGGGGTGCGGCCGTTTCGCGCCGGCAACCTCGCAAAGCTCCTGCACCAGATCGTCTATGCGACGCCGGCGCCGATCCACACGCTCGCGCCCGACGTGCCCGAGGAACTCGAGACCGTGGTCGCGATGGCGCTGCAGAAGAACCCGGAGAAGCGCTACAAGAGCGGACTCGACCTCGCGGCCGAACTGACGCGCGTGCACCAGAAGCTGCGCCAGCGCTACGCGCGCATCGACCAGCAGGAACAGTTCGCAACGCTCCGGCGCCTGAAGTTCTTCCACGAGTTCTCGCACGCCGAGATCTGGGAAGTGCTGCGCGCGAGCAACTGGCAGGATTACGCGGGGTCGGAGGAGATCGTCAAGGAAGGCGAGATGGACGACCGGTTCTACGTGGTCGTAGCCGGCGAGTGCGTCGTCGAGCGCCATGGACGGCGCCTCGGCGTGCTCGAGAGTGGTGACTGCTTCGGCGAGACGAGCTACGTGCAGGGCGCCAAGCGCACGGCGACCGTGAAGGCGAACGGGCCCGTCACGGTGCTCAAGGTGAGCTCGACACTGCTCGAGCAGGTCTCGGCATCCTGCCAGCTGCGCTTCAACCGCGTGTTCCTGCGCGGCCTCATCGGTCGCCTGCAGAATGCGGAGCAGCGGGTGGCGGCAGAAGCCGGCTCGTAAACCAGTCGAGGATGATCCCGAGTCGCTCGACCCGCTGGCTCGGCGGGCCGCTCCGTGACAGGCCGTGCGAGGAGCCCGGGAAAAGCGCGAGTTTCGCGGGCTTGCCGAGCATCCTGAGTGCGTTGTAGTAGCCGATGCCCTGACCCTGCGGCGTGCGGTAGTCCTGCTCGCTCTGGATCACGAGCACGGGTGTCTTCACCTTGTCGACATGGTTGATGGTCGAGCGCGCGAAGTAATCCTGCGGGTCCCGCCACGGGAAGTCGCGGAACCAGTGCTGCACGAAATAGAGGTTCAGGTCCGAGACTGCGGCGAACGAGGCCCAGTCGACGACCGGGCGCTCGACCAGCGCAGCCGCGAAGCGGTCGGTCTGCGCGATCGTCCAGCTCGTCAGCACGCCGCCGCCGCTGCCGCCGCCGACGCCGAGGCGGGCAGTGTCCACGTGGCCGCGGGCGATCACGGCGTCGAGCACGGCCATCAGGTCACGGTAGTCGTCGCCCGGATAGCGGAACTGCACGCTGTTCGCGAAGTCCGCGCCGTAACCCGTGCTGCCGCGTGGATTGGCGATCAGCACCATGAAACCCGCGTTGGCGAGTACCTGGAACTCGTGGAAGAAGCTCTCGCCGTACATCGCGTGCGGGCCGCCGTGGATGTAGAGCATCAGCGGATACTTCCTCCCCGCGTCGAAACCGGGCGGCTTCAGCAGCCAGCCCTGGACGCGCGTGCCGTCGAACGAGTCGACCCACAGCTCCTCGCTTGACACGAGCGTGGCGCCCGCGAGCGAGTCGCGGCCGTGTGTAGTGCGCTGCGTCCAGCGTCCGCCGGGCGCGTCGAGTGTCCACACCTCGTACGGCTGCGTCGGCGAGCCGAACACCGCGGCGATCCGTCCGGTGCGCGCGATCGAGAACTCGCGCAGGTCGCCACGCAGCTGCGTCGACATCGGGACCGGTGCGCCTCCGCCCGCGGGCGCGCGATAGAGCTGCGCGAGGCCGCGGTCGGCCGCGATGAACCACAACGATCGACCGCTTGCGTCGAACTGCGCGCGCGCGCCGCCGCCACGCGGCATCGGCGTGTCGGACATCACGGTCTCGTCGACATTGCGATCGAATGCCGCGGTGACATTCACAGGGACACCGAGGAGGGCGCCTGCGGGCCGCGCCGCGTAGAGCCGCGTGGTCGTCGAACTGCGCAGCGGTGTGGTGTCGTCGAACCCGGTCCACGCGATCTGCCCATCGCGCGAGATCGCGACCGGGCCGTCGTCGGGTCCGCGACGATCGGTCAGCGCCGCGGCGCGCGCGCCTGCGGCGACGGCGACACGAAAGAGCTCGGTGTCGAGCGGTGCAACCGGCGGATCCGGTTCGGGCAGTGCGCTGAATACGAGCGCCTTGCCGTCGGGCGTCCACGCCGGTTCGGAGGGCTCCGTGCGCCCGTCCCACAGGGGCCCGAGGGCCGCACCGTGCTGTTCGACGACATCGACGACCCAGAGTTGCGAGCGCTGCCCGGGCAGGAAGCCGGGCGCGCCGTCGATGCGGTAGAAGAGCCGCTCGGTCACGTGTGCCTTGCCGGCGCCTTGCTCCTTCTTCGGCGAGTCGGGGCCCGGCGCGTCGGCCGGTGCGGGGCGTGCGAGGTACGCGATGCGCCGTCCATCGGGGGACCATGCAAAGGCCCCGACGCCTTCCTTTTCCGCCGTGAGGGGCCAGGCTTCGCCGCCTCGCAGGTCGAGGACATGGATCTGGCGCTTGCCGTTCCGGTTCGACAGGAACGCGAGCCGCATGCCGTCGGGTGACCAGCGCGGGCGGGAGTCGTCGGTCGGTCCGCCGACGATCCGGCGCGGCGCGCTCGTGCCGTCGATCAGCCAGATGTCGCCCTGGTAGTCGTCCTTGTCGGGATCGACCTGCGCGACGACATAGGCGATGCGGCGGCCGTCGGCGGAGATCTGCGCGTCGCCGACGAACGCGAACTTCGTGAGCGAAGCGGCATCGAGCACGGCGGCACCGGACGCGGGGGCACCGGACGCGGGGGCACCGGACGCGGGGGCACCGGGTGCAGCGCCGGCGTGGGCGTACAGCGCAAACAGGACGGCAGCGAACGCGAGCGTGCGTCGGTACATGGTCGGTCCCCCGTGCGAAGTGGCGCCATGTTACAGAAAACGGCGACAATCCCGCGATGCAGATTCCCTGGCGCAAGCGCGTATCCCGCCTGCTGCGAGCCCGTGCGCGCATGCGTGTGCTCGCGGCCCACGGCCTCGGCCTCGTGGCCGAGACGAAAAACGGCACGCTCGTCGTCGACGCACGCGACTTCAACGTGTCGCGCCACCTGCTCGAACGCGGCGAGTATGACTGGGCGCAGGTGACGTTGCTTGCCTCGCTCGTCGCGCCGGGCGCACGCCTCGTCGTGGTCGGCGCCCACGTCGGCAGCGTGCTGATCCCGCTCGCGCGCGTCGCGGGCGCAGCGTCGACGATCGCGTTCGAGCCGAGCCCGCGCAACCGCCGATTGCTCGAGCTGAACCTCGTGTTGAACGGGCTTGCCGGCCTCGCCGTGCATGCGAGCGCGGTCGGCGAAGCAGCGGGGCTCGCGCGTTTCACCGAGAACCCGATCAACTCCGGCAACAGCCGGGTGAGCGCTCGCGGCGAGATCTCCGTGCCGGTCGTCACGCTCGATGCCACGCTTGCGCGGGATACGCGCGACATCGATCTCCTGGTGGTCGACGCGGAAGGCTACGAGGTGCAGGTGCTGCGCGGCGCGCGGGCTACCCTCGCACGGACATGCGCGTTGTACGTCGAATATGCGCCGGAGCAGCTGGCGGAGCAGGGCTGCACGGTGGCGGAGTTCGCCGGGCTCATCGGCGCCGCATTCGCGCATGCCTACACGGTGCGCGGTGCGCGCGTCGAACCCATCGACGGGGATCTCGCACGCCATCTCGCGGCGCACAGCGCGCGCGGCACGCGCTTCGACCTGCTGTGCCTGCGCGAGCCGCTCGGCGCGGTTTCAGCGAACCGCTGAAGGCCCGGCGTCCTTGTCGCGCTCGACGCGCGCGTAGGCCGAGTGATTGTGGATCGATTCGAAGTTCTCGGCTTCGATCACGTAGGCCGCGATGCGCTCGTCGCGATTCAGGCGCAGCGCGACGTCGCGCACCAGGTCCTCGACGAACTTCGGGTTGTCGTAGGCGCGTTCGGTCACGAATTTCTCGTCGGTGCGCTTCAGGATCCCGTACAGCTCGCTCGAGGCCTCGGCCTCGGCGATCTCGATCAGCTCCTCGATCCACAGGTGGCTGCGCAGCTTCACCTCGATCGTGACGTGCGAGCGCTGGTTGTGCGCGCCGCGGTCGGAGATCTTCTTCGAACAGGGGCAAAGGCTCGTCACGGGCACGACCACCTTGACCCAGAGCGCCGTCTCGCCGTGGCGGTGCTCGCCGATCAGCGCCGCGCGATAGTCCATCAGGCTCTGCACGCCGGACACGGGTGCCGACTTCGTCACGAAGAACGGGAAGCTCATCTCGATGTGGCCGGCGTCGGCCTCGAGGCGCCGTGTCATCTGCGCGAGCATGGCGCCGAAGGATTCGACCGAGACCTCGCGCTGGCCGTGCAGGATCTCGACGAAGCGCGACATGTGCGTGCCCTTGAAGTTGTGGGGCAGGTTCACGTACATGTTGAAGGTCGCGATCGTGTGCTGCTCGCCCTCGGCGCGATCGCGCACGCGCACCGGGTGGGCAATGTCCTTGATGCCCACCTTGTTGATCGGGATGCGGCGCGTATCGGCGTGCCCCTGGACGTCCTCGATGGTGTGGCTGTGGGAACCAGGGGCGGAAGCGGGGGCGGAAGGGGTCATGGGGCCATTATACGGATCCGGGCCGGTGCGGCGGTCAGCGCCGTCCACCAGTGATCGGTCGCGGCCAGGAGGCTCGGCGTATCGAGCCCGGCCATCTCGAGGCACTCCTCGCGCGAGCCGTGCTCGATGAAGCGGTCGGGAATGCCGAGCGACAGCAGCGGCACGGCGATGCCCTCGGCCGCGAGCAACTCTCCCACCGCGGAGCCGGCGCCGCCCGCGAGCACGTTTTCCTCGAGCGTGAGCACCGCGCGATGGCGGCTCGCGAGCTGCACGACGAGCGATTCGTCGAGCGGTTTGACAAAACGCATGTTGACGACCGTGGCGTCGAAGCGGTCGCCGATGGCCATCGCCGCCTCGACGAGCGCGCCCCACGCGAGCACGAGGAGACCGCTGCGGCCCTCGCGGCGCAGCTCGGCCTTGCCGACCGGCAGCGCGGTCATGTCGGCGTTGATTCGCACGCCGGGCCCGGTGCCCCGCGGGTAGCGCACGGCCGCGGGGCCGTCGAGCGTCGTGGCCGTGTAGAGCATCTGCCGGCATTCGTTTTCGTCGGCCGGCGCCATCACCGTGAGGTTCGGAATGCAGCGCAGGAACGAGAAGTCGAAACTGCCCTGGTGTGTCGCACCGTCGCCGCCGACGAGCCCCGCGCGATCGAGCGCGAACACGACCGGCAGGTTCTGCAGCGCGACGTCGTGGATCAGCTGGTCGTAGGCGCGCTGCAGGAAGGTCGAGTAGATCGCGACGACCGGCTTCAGTCCCTCGCAGGCGAGGCCCGCGGCGAAGGTCACCGCATGCTGCTCGGCGATCGCGACGTCGTAGTATCGATCGGGAAAGCGCTTCGAGTACGCGACGAGGCCGGAGCCTTCGCGCATCGCCGGCGTGATGCCGATGATGCGCGGATCGCGCGCCGCCATGTCGCACAGCCATTCGCCGAAGACCTGCGAATAGCTCGGGCCGCTCGCGGCTTCCTTGTAGATCGTGCCGCTCGTCGGGTCGAACGGGCCCGGACCGTGCCATTTGATCGGGTCGGCTTCGGCCGGCGCGTAACCCTTGCCCTTGCGGGTGACGACGTGCAGGAAATGCGGGCCCGCGAGATTGCGCAGGTTGCGCAACGTCGGCACGAGCGCCTTCAGGTCGTGGCCGTCGACCGGGCCGTGATAGGTGAAGCCGAGTTCCTCGAACAGCGTGCCGGGCAGCACCATGCCCTTCAGGTGCTCTTCGGAGCGGCGCGCGAACTCGCGCATCGTCGGCATCTGGCGGAGCATGCGCTTGCCGCCCTCGCGCACTTTCGCGTAGGTGCGGCTCGACAGGATGCGCGCGAGATAGTGCGAGAGCGCGCCGACATTCTCCGAAATCGACATGTCGTTGTCGTTCAGCACGACCGTCAGGTCGGCCTTGCTTGCGCCTGCGTTCAGCATCGCCTCCCACGCGAGCCCCGCGGTCAATGCGCCGTCGCCGATCACCGCAACGACATTGCGCTGCTCGCCGCGATGCCGGGCGGCGACCGCCATGCCGAGCGCGGCGCTGATCGACGTGCTCGAATGGCCGACGCCGAAGGCGTCGTATTCGCTTTCGGCCCGCGACAGGAACGGCGCGAGGCCACCCTTCTGCTTGATGGTCTCGAGCCGATCGCCGCGCCCGGTGAGGACCTTGTGCGGATAGGCCTGGTGGCCGACGTCCCACACGAGGCGATCGTGCGGCGTCTCGAACACGAAATGCAGCGCAATCGCGAGCTCCACCGTGCCGAGGCCCGCGGCGAAATGGCCGCCCCGCGTCGCGACGGTCTGGATGAGGTACGCGCGCAGCTCGTCGGCGAGGGCGGCGAGGCGGCTCTCGTCGAGGGTGCGCAGGTCGGCGGGCGAACGGGCAACGGCGGCCAGCGTCGGGTAGGTGTGGGCGGAAATGCTCATGCGAAGGTGCGGAAAGTCTAGCTCAACGCTCGCGGCGAACCACGTAATGCGCGAGGCTCTCGAGGGTCGCCGTGGCCTCGCCGAGCGTCGCGAGGGCCGCGAGCGCACGATCGTGTGCCGCAAGGGCGAGGCGGTGCGCCTCGGCGAGGCCCACCCGGCTCGGGTAGGTGGGCTTGTCGCGGACGGCATCGGCGCCCGAGGTCTTGCCGATCTGCTCGGTGCTGCCCTCGACATCGAGGATGTCGTCCTGGATCTGGAACGCGAGGCCGATCTCGGCGCCATAGCGCGCCAGCGCCTCGTAGCGCGCCCCGGCGCACACGCCCGCCGCAATCGCGCCGAGCAGCACGCTCGCGCGGATCAGGGCCCCGGTCTTGCGGCGATGCATGTTCTCGACGGCCGGGAGGTCGAGCGCGCAGCCGATCGACTCGAGGTCGATCGCCTGTCCGCCCGCCATGCCGCTCGTGCCGATCGCCTCGGCGAGCACGCGGATCATCGCGAGCGGCACGCTCGCGTCGGCCGCGCCCGTCGCGGGACGCGACAGGACCTCGAACGCATGCGCCTGCAGCGCGTCGCCGGCGAGCAGCGCGGTCGGTTCGTCGAAGGCGCGATGGCAGGTCGGGCGCCCGCGACGCAGGTCGTCGTCGTCCATCGCGGGCAGGTCGTCGTGGATGAGGCTGTAGACGTGGATCATTTCGACAGCCGTCGCCGGCGCGTCGAGCCTGTCGGGCGGCGCGCCGAACGCGGATCCCGTCGCATAGACGAGCAGCGGCCGCAGTCGTTTGCCGCCGCCGAGGGCGCTGTAGCGCATCGCATCGCGCAGCCGTGCCGTGGCTGCATCGGGCAGGGCCAGCGCCTGATCGAGCACGCGCTCGAAGCGGGTCCGCCACCCCGCGACGCGCGCCTCGAACGCCGTGTCGTTCACTCGGGTTCGTCGTCCGGCTCGAACGGTACCGGCGAGTCCGCGTCGCGACTCGCGAGGATGTCGACTTTGGCCTGTGCGGCCTTGAGCGCCTCCTGGCATTGGCGCGTGAGGGCGACGCCGCGCTCGAACGCTTCGAGCGCCTTGTCGAGCGGCAGGTCGCCGCGCTCGAGACGCTCGACGAGCTTTTCGAGTTCGCCGAGCGCCTTCTCGAAATCGGGCGCCTTGGCTGCCTTGTTCAACGCGGTCCCCCGGGGCAAAAAGTGGCGCCACGTTACGAGGACGGAACCGGCCGGTCAACGCGATTGCTGCGGCGCGTCGGCCTGTTGACGACCCCTGGCAACAGGACTACATTTCGTCCCTTCTTTAGACTTAGTCTAACTACGGAGGATTCCCCATGAAGGCGCTGAAGGGCACGAAGACGGAACAGAATCTGAAGGACGCGTTCGCGGGGGAATCGCAGGCCAACCGGCGTTACCTCTACTTCGCGGCCAAGGCCGATGTCGAGGGCTACAACGACGTGTCCGCCGTGTTCCGCTCCACGGCCGAAGGCGAGACGGGTCATGCGCACGGCCACCTGGAGTACCTCGAGGCGTCGGGTGATCCGGCCACGGGCCTGCCGATCGGCGAGACGAAGCTGAACCTGAAGGCCGCCATCGCGGGCGAGACGCACGAGTACACCGACATGTACCCGGGCATGGCGAAGGCGGCGCGCGACGAGGGCTTCGGCGAGATCGCCGACTGGTTCGAGACACTCGCGAAGGCCGAGCGTTCGCACGCCAACCGCTTCCAGAAGGCGCTCGACGCGCTGTGAGCGGGATGGGTGGCTCGCCTCGCGAGGGTAGCCTCGAGGCGCCCACGCGCCATCCGATCGATTGGCAGAATCCGTCGTTCTATGACGAGGCCGCGCTCGAGAAGGAACTCGAGCGCGTCTTCGACATCTGCCACGGCTGCCGGCGCTGCTTTGCGCTCTGCAACGCGTTCCCGACGCTCTTCGATGCGGTCGACGCGACGGACAGCGGCGAAGTGGCCGCGGTCGACAAGCGCATCTTCCAGGAGGTGGTCGACCACTGCTACCTCTGCGACATCTGTTTCGTGACGAAGTGTCCGTATGTGCCGCCGCACCCGTTCAATGTCGACTTTCCGCACCTGATGCTGCGGGCAAAGGCGGTCGCGGCGAAAAACGGCCGCACGCGCCTGCGCGACAAGGTGCTCACGGCGACCGGCACGGTCGGCGCGCTCGCCGGCATTCCGGTGGTTGCGGAGGTCGTCAATGCGGTGAACCGGAGCAAGCCGGGGCGAGTGCTGCTCGAGAAGACGCTCGGTGTCGATCGCACGGCGCCCTTGCCGAAGTACCACTCGCGTACGGGCCGCACGCGCGCGAAGGCCGAGGCCCGGCGCGCAGGCCCACTGACCGTGACGGCAACCGACGCCACGCGCGGCAAGGTCGCGCTCTTCGTCACCTGCTACGGCAACCGCAACGAGACCGCGCTGCCCGAGGACATCGTCGCCGTCTTCGCGCACAACGGCATTCCGGTCTCCGTGGTGTCGAGCGAGAAGTGCTGCGGCATGCCGAAGCTCGAACTCGGCGACCTCGCGACCGTCGCCCGGTACAAGGACGAGAACGTGCCGCGGCTCGCGGCGCTCGTCGCGGCGGGCCACGACATCGTCGCGCCGATCCCGTCGTGCGTGCTGATGTTCAAGCAGGAGCTGCCGCTGATGTTCCCCGGCGACGCCGACGTGAAGGCGGTCGCGGAGGCGATCTTCGACCCGTTCGAGTACCTGATGCTGAGGCACAAGGCGGGCCTCTTGCGCACCGACTTCAAGGGCTCGCTCGGCAAGGTGAGTTACCACGTGCCCTGCCACCTGCGTGTGCAGAATATCGGCATGAAGACCCGTGACGTGCTGCGTCTCGTCCCGGGCACCACGGTCGACGTGATCGAGCGCTGTTCGGGCCACAACGGCACGTACGCGGTGAAGAAGGAATATCGCGCCGCGTCCGTACGGATCGGCAAGCCGGTGGTCGACCGCGTCGCGCAGGCGGCCGCCGATCATTATTCGAGCGATTGCCCGATGGCGGGCCACCAGATCGCGAGCGGCCTCGGCGAAGGCGCGCGCGAGCCCGAGCATCCGATGCGCCTGCTGCGCACGGCGTACGGCCTGTGACGGCGCTTGCCGCCGCCGATCTCATGACGCTCGAGCAGTATGCGCGCGAGCGGCCGGCCTTTCGGGCCCGGGTGATCGAGCACAAGCGTCATCGGCAGCTCGCCGTCGGCCCGCATGCGACCTGGTGCTTCGAGGACCGCCTGACGATCCAGTACCAGGTGCAGGAAATGCTGCGGGTCGAGCGCATTTTCGAGCCGGCGGGCATCGCCGACGAGCTCGCCGCCTACAATCCGCTGATTCCCGACGGCCGTAACTGGAAGGCGACCCTGCTGATCGAGTACGTCGATCCGGTCGAGCGCGCGCGGCGGCTCGCGGAACTGCGCGGCATCGAGCGTGGCTGCTGGGTGCAGGTCGAGGGCCATGGGCGCATCCATGCGATCGCCGACGAGGACCTCGAGCGCGAGAACGAGGACAAGACCTCGGCGGTGCACTTCCTGCGCTTCGAACTGCCGCCGGCGTCGATCGCAGCATTGCGTGACGGTGCGGTGCTGCGCGCCGGCATCGATCACCCCGCGTACACGCACGAGCTCGTCGTCCCGGAGGCGACGCGCCGCGCGCTGCTGGCAGACCTGGCATAGGCATTGGTGCCGGGTTTTCGGTTATTCGGTTATTTGCGCCGATCGGCGCAAATAACCGAATAACCGAAAACCCGGCACCAGTTGGGCTCTGTTAAGATTCGCGCGCGCAATGAGCCAGACCTACAACGCCTCCGACATCGAAGTCCTTTCCGGTCTCGAGCCCGTCCGCCGCAGGCCGGGCATGTACACCGACACGAGCCGCCCGAACCACCTCGCGCACGAGGTGATCGACAACAGCGTCGATGAGGCGCTCG
>WBZO01005728.1_pt1 | contig 12446 bp, 12 predicted proteins | sample 5204261 | NCBI WGS metagenome assembly WBZO01 (sample SAMN12412400, study PRJNA552823) | activated sludge metagenome | isolation source: activated sludge from anammox sidestream of wastewater treatment plant... | place: USA: North Carolina | collected 2017-09 | reverse complement strand
ACAGATGTTCGCCGGAACCCTGACGCAGACCTCGGTCTTTCCGCGCGAGATCGTGCGCGCAGCGCTGCGCCACAACGCGCACGCGGTCGTGCTCAGCCACGTCCACCCGAGTGGGCTCGCCGAGCCTTCGCGGGCCGACGAGCATCTCACGCAGTCGATCAAAGCGGCCCTGGCCCTCGTCGATGTGCGCGTGATCGATCACGTCGTGGTCGGCACGGGCGGCGCCACCACGAGTTTCGCGGAGCGAGGCCTGTTGTGAACGAGCAGACCTGCGAAGCCGAAGGCCACTGGGTGCCGGCCTGCGGCGGCACCGAGGTGCCGACGAAGACGCGCACGGGACGAACGCTGCTCTACATGTGGCACACCTCCACGGGCGAGCATGCGTACTACGACTGCGATCGCGACGTCTTCCTTACCCAAGAGGAAGCCGCCGTAGCGCTCGGATTCAACTAATGCTGGGCGGCGGGCTGCACACCTGCCGCTCCGCGTCTCTACGCCGCGAGTTCCATCGCCATCGGCGCCCTGCCGTTCCGCGCATTCCTTGCGCGTAGCGCACTGCAGTCGTTCGCCCCCTTGGCGTGCCTCGCGCCACCTCGTTGCGGCAGGTCTCTGCGCCGGCATCGCCGGTCTGAGCCCCAGCACTTCCTGCGACGGCGTGCCCCTTCCCTCTCGCGGCCACGCCGCATTGCGCCCTGTCCCACCCGATGCGGGTGACGCCAGGCAATCCCATTTTTCAAAGGACCATTCCATGATCAGCACCACAGAAACCCTCTGCGCGATTGAGCGCCGAGCCGCACGTGCCATCGTGCAGGAACTGCACCTGATGACGAAAGAGATCCTGGCGATGGGTACCCAGCTCGGGTCGGAGCAACGTGCGCCTGCCGGCGCGCTGCTCAAGCGGGACCATCTGGAGCGCTCCCAGCAGATCGGCACCGTTACGCCACCCGCGGTGGAGACTTCGGTCATGCCCGCACCTAGCGTCGCAGGGTTCCACCTGGCCGACTCGTCACGCCCAAGCCACTACTTGGTGCACTTCTACAGCCACGATGTCAGCGATCTCGAACAGGTCGTTCTCACCGGGACGTTGGAAGCGGCTACCCAGTTGGTGTACCAGCATGTGACCAGACGACCACGGCCCGTGTGCGATGTGACACGCCGGCCCGGTACCGGGGAACTGACGTTCCTCGCGCACGATGACGTCGTACTCGCCAGCATCCTGCCGTGCGAGCCGAGCTTGCCTGCGATCACGCCGCAGGTGGCGCGTGCTTTTGCTGCGCCCGAGGGCGTAACCCTCAAGGACCTGCAACTGCTGTTCGTCGAGGCTACGGTCGTGCCGGCGGAGCGCCGGGCAGCTTGACGTGCAACGGGGCATCCAGGCATTCGCCCTCATCGACTCTGCGAGGCCCGTCCCCGCAAGGGCTGGTTTCCGCCTCGCCTTTAGGACCTGGAGTGCGCGTGGGTCGTCCCTCGCGGGCATCGCGCTGGAAGTTCGCATCTGCAGCTTCCAGCAGGAATCGCAAGCCTCTGCCGCCCCTATGCAGTGGCGCAGCCGGAATTGCTGTCACATGCCCACCGCATTGCGCGCAGACTCGGCTGTCTTACTCGGGCCCTCGCGGCCCCCTCTCGCTAGAGAGGTTCCGGCGTCTCACGCCGGCGGTGCGGCCGTTACCCGCCTCTGCCATCGCGTCCTGGCCTCACGACCAGGACTGCTCCCTCAACTCGGGAACGCCGTTCCCGGGGTCTGGGACGGTGCTCCCCGCTTCCGCTTGGAGTGCACCATGTCCCAGGAGATCATGACCATCGGCCCCGCGCCCTGCGAGGAGTCCTGCGCCCAGGTCGGCGAGGCCGACTACGACGAACGGTCCCGGCGCGAATGCCGAGTCTTCCAGCGCATGCTCGAGCGCCTGTTTCCGGTGGCCGACGACGTCGCGGCACGTTTCGTGGTGAAAAGCTCTCCGCATGACTTCGGCTCGTACCGCGAAGTCTGCGTCCGCTACGACACCAGCGACGCACGCGCCTGCGAGCTGGCCTATGAAGCCGAGGCAAACGGCCCGGACGAATGGGATGCGATCGCACGCTACGAGCTGCTATGGGTCGAGCGGCGCGAGCAACTGCAGCTCGCGGTTCGTCGCGGCCACATACAGCCGCAAGAGGTTCCGGAGCTGTACCTCGGCCCGGAGTTTCCGGCGCTGCCCGCAGACCGGAGCTATGCCGAGCTGCTCGAAGCGTTTCCGTTGTAGTCCGAACGGGTGCGCCCGCTGCCACCGGACCCGGCCGCGCACGTTGATCAACGCATCCTGGCTCCGGCCAACGCTCGCCGCATGGGCGCTCCCGAGTCCACTCGGGCGACGCGGTCGATACCCGCCCTCACTGCCGCGGCAGCCCAGCGCTGCCTGAGCCCTCTTCGCTCGCCGACCTGCTCCCGCAGGCCGCGCGGGCGTTGCCGCCTTTTCCATCCCAACCGGGGAGCTCGCCTCCCCGCAGGGGTCGGTGCGTTCCCGCCTTCCTTTCGGAGAACCACCGATGGCACGCGCACGCACGACAGCGCCTTCCCTTTGGCTCCCCGGATTCGATCCGGACAGCCCTGAGATTCCCGAACCGCCCTCCGCGGCGGACCTTCTTAGCGCAGCACCCGTCCACGAGGCGATCGCTGCCTCCAAACTTGCCACAGCGACCGAGCCGACGGCCGAGCGCCCACCCGCCGAACCGCGCACGAGCTGGCGTGTCATCACCGGCGCCAAGAGCGGCGACATCCGCTGCCTGTGGCCGACGCTCGGCCGTGAACAGCTGCGGGGCCTGAGCGGCGCTGTCACCAAGTACGACGCCAATGTGGCCGCGATCCGGGCCCTGCAAGGCGTCGAGGCTGCCAACCGTACCGCGAGCGCCGCGGAGCGCGACGTGTTGCTGCGCTTCACGGGCTGGGGCGGCATCCCCGCCGCCTTCAATCTCGACGGCAACGACCTTGCGTGGTGCCGGCGCGCCGAGAACCTGCAGGCCCTGCTGTCGGACGCCGACTACACGTCGGCCAAAGCGTCGGTCAACAACAGCCACTACACCGAGGTCCATGTGATCGAGGCGATGTGGCAGGCCGTGGAACGCTTCGGCTTCACCGGAGGCCGCGTGCTCGAGCCCGCCGCCGGCGTCGGCCACTTCATCGGTGCGATGCCTCGCACGATCGCCGAGCACAGCGCGGTCACCGCGGTCGAGATCGATCGCGTTGCCGGCCGCCTGCTGCAGGCCTTGTACGCGCCGCACGGCGTGGACGTGCGCATCGCGCCATTCGAGAAGGCGGCGCTGCCCGAGAGCTGGTTCGACCTGGTGATCGGCAATGTGCCGTTCGGAACCTACACGGTCGCCGATGCGAGCCACAAGCCGTATGCCCGGTTCCGGATCCACAACTACTTCCTGGCGCGCGCGCTGGACCTGGTGCGCCCGGGCGGACTGGTGTGCCTCATCAGCAGCACCGGCACGATGGAGGCACGCGATGACAAGGTGCGCGAGTACCTGGCTTCGCAGGCCGAACTGCTCGGTGCGATCCGCCTGCCGAAGGGCACCTTCGCGGCCATCGCTTCGACCGACGTGCAGACGGACATCCTGTTCCTGCGCAGGCGCCAGCTGGGCGAACTGGTGAGCGGCGAGTGGCTGAACCGCACGACGGTCCCGCAGAACCTGCTGCACCCGCGCTGCCCGCACAAGTACCTGCAGATCAACGCGTGGTACGCCGCGCGGCCGCAGTTTTGCATCGGCACGATCGCGCAGGAAAGCAACGGGTACGAGGAAATCCCGACCGTCGTGTTCGAGGGCGACCTCGAGCCGGCGCTGGCCGAGCGGATCACGCTGCTGCCCAGCGGGGTCTACCAGAGCGCCGCGCCGCGACCGCTTGCGCCGGTGCGGGCCACCGTGCCCGCTGAGCCCGGCTCACGGCCAGGCAGCTACCGCCTCCACCAGGGGCGGGTGCATCGGGTCGAAGGCAGCGCCCTGGTCGACGTTCACGACGGCCTCAACGCCACGCAGCGTGCCCGCATCACAGGACTGTGCGCGATCCGCGATCACGCTCGGGCATTGCTCGACGCGCAGCTCACGCTGGACGGGGATGAAGGGCTGAGCCACCTCCGAGCCCTGCTCAACGGCAGCTACGACGCCTACGTCAGGCGCTTCGGCTGCCTCAGCACCCGGGCCAACGCGCTGGCTTTCAGACGCGACCCGGACTACCCGCTGCTGCTGTCTCTGGAGCACTACGACGAGGAGTCGGACACCGCCCGAAAAGCTGCACTGTTTGTGCAGCGCACGCTGCGGAGGGTCTCGGCGCCTGCGTCCGTCGGCGATCCGATCGAAGCGCTGGCAACGTCGGTGCAGTGGCGCGGCCGGGTCGACCCGACCTACATGGCGCAACTGCTGTCGGCGCCCGAGGATGAAGTGCTGGCAGCGCTGTCGGAGGCTGGCCAGATCTTCCACGATCCTGCCGACGCGGCCTGGAAGACCGCCGACGAGTACCTGGCGGGCAACGTCAAGGAGAAGCTGAAGCAGGCCGAGCTATCGGGCAAGACCTTCCGGCGCAACGTCGACGCCCTGAAAGGCGTGCAGCCGGAGGACCTGCCACCGGCATCGATCGAGCCGCGCCTCGGTGCGGTCTGGATCCCGGCCGCCGACGTCGAGGCCTTCATCCGCGAAGTGCTCGAGATGAAGGACTGCACGGTGTCGTACTCGGCCGAGGCCGGCGCCTGGTCGGTGAGCTACGCGGAGTGGAACGCGCGTCACAACGTCAAGGTGACTCAGGAGTGGGGCACCGGCCGCATGAACGCGATCGAGCTGGTGCTGGCCGCACTGAACGTGCAGGTGCCCACCGTGCGGGACCGCGATCCGGCGACGGACCGCTACCACGTCAATCCGGCGGAGACGCTGGCTGCTCGGGAGAAGCTGGGGGCCCTGAAGGAGCGCTTTGCCACCTGGGCCTTCGAGGAGACGGAACGCCGTGAGCGGCTGTGCCGGATCTACAACGACCTGTTCAACGCGACGCGGCCGCGCCGATTCGACGGTCAACACCTGAAGCTGCCCGGATTCTCGCGCTGCTTCGCGCTGCACCCGCACCAGCTGGATTCGGTGTGGCGCATCGTGCAGACCGGCAATGTGGGCCTGTTCCACGTCGTCGGCGCCGGCAAGACGGCGGTCTGCGTGATCGCGAGCATGGAGATGCGCCGGCTGGGGCTTCTTTCGAAACCAGCGCACGTGGTGCCCAACCACATGCTGGAGCAGTACACGGCCGAGTTCGTACGCCTGTACCCGCAGGCGTCGGTGTTGATGGCGTGCAAGGAAGACCTTGAGGGCGACCGCCGGCGCGAGCTCGTGTCGCGCATCGCCACGGGCGATTGGGATGCGGTGGTCATCACGCACTCGAGTTTCGAGCGCATCCGGATGTCGGCGCAGTTCTGCGAGGAGCACGTCGAGGAAGTCATCCACGAGATCGAGATGGCCGTGCGCGCCGAGAAAAGCGGTGACCGGTCGAACCGGATCATCAAGCAGCTCGAAGCGCAGAAGAAGACGTGGAGGGTCCGGCTGGAGAAGCTGCAGGCCGATGGCAAGAAGGACGATCTGCTGACCTGGGAGCAGTTGGGCGTCGACGGCCTGTTCGTCGACGAGGCCCACCTCTTCAAGAACCTGTTCCGGTTCACGAAGATGACCCGGGTTGCGGGGCTGCCTCTGACCAACTCGGAGCGCGCATTCGATCTGTTCCTGAAGACGCGCTACACGATGCAGCTGCACGGCAGCGCGCAGCGCGGCGTGGTCTTCGCGACCGCGACGCCGGTGGCCAACACGATGGCCGAGATCCATACGATGCAGCGCTACCTGCAGCCGCGCCGCCTGGCGCAGCTCGGGCTGCAGCAGTTCGACGCCTGGGCCGCCACTTTCGGGGAGCAGGTCACGGCGCTGGAGATCGCGCCGGACGGCAGTGGCTACCGCATGCACACCCGCTTCGCGCGCTTCATCAACGTGCCGGAGCTGATGGCCATCTTCGGTGAGGTCGCGGACATCCGCACCGCCGAGATGCTGCACCTGCCGGTGCCGAAGCTGCGCGGCGGCAAGCCGCGCACGGTGGCCTGCCCGGCCAGCTCTGCGCTCAAGGCCTATGTGCAGACACTGGTGGCACGCGCCGAAGCGATCCGCAACGGGCATGTCGATCCCTCCGCGGACAACATGCTTTCGGTCACCAACGACGGCCGCGCGGCCGCGCTGGACTTCCGGCTGGTGGCGCCGACGGCGCCGTTCGACCCGGAAGGCAAGGTGGCCGCCTGCGCCCGCGAGGTGGTATCGGTCTGGAAGCGCACAGAGGGGTTCCGGGGCACGCAACTGGTGTTCTGCGACCTGTCGAGTCCGAAGGGCGGCAAAGCGTTCAGCGTCTACGAGGAGCTGAAGCGGCGGCTGGTGGAGGCCGATATTCCCGAGCAGGAGATCGTCTTCATCCACGACGCCGAGAACGACGCCCAGAAGGCGAAGCTCTTCAAGGCGGTACGCGAGGGCCGCGTGCGCGTGTTGCCGGGATCGACCGCCAAGATGGGCGTCGGCACCAACGTGCAGACGCTACTGGCCGCGGTGCATCACCTCGATGCGCCCTGGCGTCCCTGCGACGTCGAGCAGCGCGACGGCCGCATCCTGCGGCAGGGCAACGAATGCGAGGAGGTCGAGATCTTCCGCTATGTCACAGAAGGGTCGTTCGACTCGTACATGTGGCAGACGCTGGAGACCAAGGCGCGTTTCATCGCACAGGTGATGCGCGGCGACAAGGGCCTGCGCTCCGTCGAGGACGTGGAGCTCGCCACGCTGAGCTACGCCGAGGTCAAGGCGCTCGCGTCCGGCAACCCGCTCGTGATCGAGAAGGCCGGCGTGGACGCCGAGGTGGCCAAGCTCTCGACGCTGTTCTCGGTCTGGCGCAACCAGCGCTGGGCCAACGAGGGCGAGGTCGGGCGGCTGCCGCTGGGGATCGAGGCGCAGGAGAAAAGGCTGGCGCTGCTGGCAGCGGATGTCGAGCAGGTCGAGCCACAGACCATGAGGCAGATTGCCGTGGAACTGGGCGGCCGGCGGATCACCGGGCCTGACGCGGTCGGTGATGCCTTGCGCGAGGCGGTGAAGACCGCCCGGGCGGCCATTGGCCGCAGCGCTCTGGCGTCGGGCCAGTTGGTGGGCCGCTTCGGCGGCTTCGGCCTGGGTCTGCAGGCCATCGGCCCGGAGGCCACGCCGGCGTTTTTCCTCGCGGGGCGCTGCCGCTACGACGCCGATCCCTACCAAACCGGTCCGGGCTTGGTGTCGGCTCTGCTGGCGGTGCTGGCTTCGGTACAGGAGCAGCAGGCTCGTGCGCAGCGCCAGCTTGACATGCAGCGCAAGCGGCTGGAAGACCTGCAGGTCGAACTCGCCCGTCCGTTCGAGCACGAAAGCCGACTGACCTCACTGCTGGTACGCCAGCGGGAGTTGCTCAAGCAGCTCGACCTCGACAAGGATGAAGCGGGCAATGCCGGTATCGACGGCGAGGCACCGCGGCAAGCGGCATAAGCGTTTGGCCCCACTACCGCAAGGTGGTGGGGCCTTCTTCTTGGGCCATCTTGCGTGCGGCCGCTGCGCCGAGCTGTTCGACATCGAGGTAAAGGTGCGCAGCCACCGCCGCTGGAATGGCCTCTGCCACTGCACGAAGGTGCGCAAGGACGTGCCGGCTCAGGCGCAGGGTTGGCTGCTGCCGGGCAACCATGGTCGTGGCCCCGATGTCGCGCTGGAGTGTCCGGCGCCGCCGTGTGCGCAGCCGACCCACCTTGACTCGCTCTCTTTCAGGTGAACGTAACGCGGCCGTTCACCGTCAGCCTCTCAAACTCCTCGAACATCCGGTCCAGTTGCACGCGCAATGCCCTCAGCTCGTCCATGCTCCCCACATGAAAAGCGGTCGATCCGCACAAGTTCTGCGTATCCATCTCCCGTGTTTGGCGCTCGACAGTTTCCAGCACGATGAGCCGGATGTCGGCGCGCACCTCGCCATCTTGCAAGGGGCAAATGGAGGTCTCGAAGGAGATGCCGAAGGAAGGCGGGCACATGCTCATCGGTCGTCCTCTTGGTCCGCTGTCCTGGCACTTGGAACCGGCCGGCGTTGCCAACCCCAGCTCGGATGAAAGGCTTGTCGTGCTTCGAGGCTTTGCATGGCAAAGCAACTGAATGACAGATGCGTCGCAAGAATAAGCTTGCGGCGCAGAGTATGCTTCTCACCGCGCATATTCTTGAGTCTGTAGCTCAACCGGCACGCCACCCGCACCAAGCCACCGCCCAGGGCCCCACACCCCCCACACCGGCCACGGTACGCCGTAGATGAGCGGAAATCGCCCGTCAACGTCAGCGATTGCGCGTGGCAGTTCTGGACATGCGCACCACGTCGCCCTCATGAACCCATACTGGAAGGGCTTCCCGTGGACATCGCGTCCGCATAGCCTTCCTCGCAGCTGTTGCTGCGCCGAAGTCCAGCCTCGCTGGCGTCGCAGTCGTTACCTGCCCTCGAGTTCCCCGGCATTGTCCGGGGCGGCTGCCTAGGCAGTCGTGAGTTCCTGTCGGCCCTTGGGCCGACGCACCAACATGGTCGACAGCCCCAGTGCTGCCGATCATCGAGCGAAGGCCCACGCCGCAAGGAGTTGGGCCTTCATCCTGCACGGCCCTCTCGGGCCTGCGCCAAGCCGCTTCGCATTCGCGAGGCACACCCGAACGGGGACCCCAGTCCCCGCCAGGGTTGGGCGTTCTCCGTCTTCAAAGGAGAACCCCATGCTTGCTGTTCCTTCAGCCAGAGACTCGCGCCGCATCCCGGTGCTGTTGGGTGGGTCCGGCCTCGCCGGTCGCCCGCCGATCCCGCACCGGAAGGTTCCGGCGCTGCTGCGTCCCTTGCCCTGCCTCGGCAAGCCCATGGGACGCTCTCTCGTGGGCAGTGGAGTCGCGCCATGACGCTGGATCAGTATCGGCGCAGCATCGCCGCCACCGTCGTGCAGATGGCCAGGGAAGATCCGTTCCTGGTCAGAGAAGTCATCGCCCGTCTGCGTGCAGCGGGTGAGATCGAGAACGACGACCTGGTCTACCTGGACCGGATCGCCGATCGCTGGATCGCGGTCGCCGAAGCCAACGCCCGGCGAGGGGCCTCAACGCACGCGCGTCAAAGACGCGGGTAGCGAGAGGCCTCTCGCTTCGGCCAGTGCCGATGCGATCTTGTCCAAAAGAGCGGGACGTTCCTCGGCCAGCGTGCCGGCCCACTGGGCCAGTGCCTGGTCAAGGTCGTCCTGCGTTCGCGCCCATTCGACGTCGATGCCGAGCTTTCGAAGGCCTTCGATTTCGGGGGGCGTGAACCGGAGAGCGTTGCCTGCACGAAGCATGTGTAGGTAGTCCAAGGTGTGTGGGAAGCCAGCTTAGCAAAGCGACGCACCGCCGCAACCCCAGGGAGTCTGACGCCTCCCGATCGGGGCTGGCGTGCGCTTCCCACAAGCAAGGAGAAACAACATGACCGTCTTTGCAACACGTGCCAAGCCACGGCGCAACGCCATCGCCGTCGCGGAGGAACGACTGTGGCTGTCCTACTATCGCAGGGCCGGCCACGATCCGTCGATCGCCGCAGAAGTGCTGATGCAGCTCGACACCGACGCTGAAGCGAAGCGCGAGCACCTCGCGCTGTACCTGAGCTGCCGCGAGTCTCTGCGCCTGCATCAGGTCCGCCAGGCACGCAACGAGCGAATCGGTCAGTTCGTGCGCTGGCTGTTGGGTGGCCTGTTCCTCCGGGCCCCGGCGGCCGCACGCTCGGCCGAGGCAGCGATCTCGCCGTCGCGTGCCTGCCGGAGACGAGCGTCGAGCCTGCGACGGTGCAGGTCAAGAAGCTGACGAAGGACCCCAAGGTCCGTGCATCACGGGCGGCCTACAAGCCATCCTCGGCGACCGAAGCGCCTGCGGCGCAATCAAGTCCCGAGAACATGCCCCGAGCGGCTCAAGCAGGCGGCTGAGCCTTTGCACCACGTTCCCCTGGCCTCACGGCTGGGGGAACGCCCCGGTGCGGCCTGCCGGCACCCGGCAGTTGCCCCCTGGTCTTCAACCCTCCTCGCCTCAAGCCGCAAGACAACGCGCCACCTCCTGATCGATCATCCAGTGAAGGAACTGCGTGTCGTGCGACACGCCCCAGTAGTGGGCCTTGCACGTGGCGACATACGCATCCAGGTCCGCGAGCGTGCGGATGCCCGCCGGTTCGATGTCGGTCAACCATTGGAAGTACTCGACTTCCTTTCGAGTCAGACGGATTTGAGAGCCCAGGCGGAGCATGACGTTTCTCCGAGAGGCTCCATCCTCGCGCAACCGGAGGCGCTTGTGTGGAAAACCCGGCGCCGGTACCAAAAGATTTCTTCGCTGACACTGCAGTGACACTGGTGAAAGTTTTGAATGTCAATGCTCGCGCGTGCAAGGCCGGAGCGTGCACGCAGCGCCACAGACCATCGCATTCACCACCGGAAAACGGCTGACCGCAGCCATCGCCTTCCTCCAACGCAGGCAATTCCCGCTTGCTGTTCCACCCCCACTCCTCGAAACTTGGAGCTTCGCGCCCGCGTACGGCGAAGGCTCCTTCTCACGAGCGCCAGCGCTACAGGGTGCCAGCCTTGCGTACCGTTTCGAGGTTTCTTGAACACCCTTGTTTCACCAAGAGCGTTTCCCCGGGGGAACCGGCGCCAGATCCGTTTGATCTGCATGGAGATCGTGAACTGCCCCCTCCCCTGCGACGCATCGCACGGTCCAGCTCCACAAGTTGCTCTGCACCGAACTGGAGCACCCCATGCTGCTGAGCCTACGCCACCTGTGCACACTTCTTGCCCCGGTCGTGCATCTCCGCGGCGTGGCATACCAGATCGGCACTCTGCCTAAACCGGGGGATCGGCTGAGGCACTGATGGACGCTATTGGCGCTGTCACCGCCACCTGCGTGGCTATCCCGGGCCAGTTGCTGCGATGAAGGGCGAGCGCCGCACCCCATCAGCTGCATTCACCGCTTCCAGGGCAGGCGATTCAATCAAGGAGTACCCATGGAATCTGACTGCATCGAGCGAATGCGTGAGCAAGCCGAACCGCTCGTCGCATTGTCGCTGTCCCACCTCACACCTGCCACACGCCTGCGCCTGCGGGAAGATGACCTGTCCGTGAACGCCTATCCGACGGACTTTGGCGGCTTCGTCTACGTCGGCGCGCCACGCTACCGCCATCCGGTCGAATCGGACCTCGCATCCATCTTCGAGGCCGCCGAGCTGGCCGGCGTCGTGTGGCTGAAGTTCGACTTCGAGGCGCCCGTGATTGCCGGACTGCCGGTCTTTGCGGTGACGGGGCCGGACGTCTGAGCAGGCGCCCGGGTTGTACTACCGCGCACACCCACCCGGACCTTCGCGGGCGGGACAGCCCGAGTCATGTCCTTTCCGAGCGCCCGGGACGATCGCACCATCTGCGGCGCGGTGTGTCCCCAGGCGCCGGCTCAGGCAGCGGACTGCCACTGCTCGACGGCATCTACCTTCAGCGCATCCAGATCAATGACGGCATCGGCCATCGCAGTCAGCTCCGGCGTCTGCGAAACGTAGTACTCCCGCTCGTAGCCCCCCAAGCGCAGCACTTCGCGCTTCATCCCCATGAACATGCGCTTGCGTTCCGGATCGAGAGCGCCGTCGGCCTCGTCGGTGAACAGCGTCGTGTAGCGGCGCTTCGTGTGCATCGCCAGGTACAACGCGATCGCGCGGGTCAGGCAAGCCTCCACCCAGGTCCTCTCGCCGCCGCTCATCAGCACGACGCTCTTCGACTCGCCAGTGCTGCCGTCATGTACGACGATGTCGAACCCCTCCTTCTGCTCGCCCTTGCTGGTTTCCAGCAGGGTGTGGATCGACACCGTGAATCGTGGCCCATAGCAGGCCAGCAACAGATCGTTGGCCAATCCGGAGAGCGCAGGCCCCGCATCGTCAATCGCGAGCGCGATGAGTCCGTCGTTGCTCATGCAGCGTGCGAACAGGGTCCAGTTCGCCAGGGCTTCTTCCACCGCCTTGCACCGAGACAAGTGCTTCCCGCGGCGGGCAGCCAGCGCATCCGACCTCTTCGCCAGGTCCGACAGCACCTGCGCATCGCGGACCGCCACCAGCAACGACTGCTCCGCCGCGCCGAGTGCCTGGCGGGCGTGCGCCACGGCCTGGCCGGCCGCCGCAAAGGCGCTCTCGTCGTAGGCGGGCGGAAGGCCCGCCAGCAGCCGATCGAGCCGAGCCACGGCGGCGCCGGAACGCTGCTGCTGACGCTCAAGCTGATCTGCGATGGCCTGGCGCGTAGCCTGGATCTGGGCGCATTCGACCTGCTCCTCCGCGGTCGGAACCGCGGTGTTGGATGCGATGCCCAAAGCCGCGAGCTCACGCTCGATCTCCGACAGCATCTCGCTGG
>WBZO01005723.1_pt1 | contig 12450 bp, 12 predicted proteins | sample 5204261 | NCBI WGS metagenome assembly WBZO01 (sample SAMN12412400, study PRJNA552823) | activated sludge metagenome | isolation source: activated sludge from anammox sidestream of wastewater treatment plant... | place: USA: North Carolina | collected 2017-09 | reverse complement strand
ACGGCGCGCCGGACCCCAAGAAGCTCGAGCGCTTCGCGGCGCTGGCGGAGCTGCTCGGCGTCACCTTCGATCTCTCGGACGTGCAGCTCCCCGGGGGGATCGGGAGGTTCTTGAAGAGCCTCCAGGACCACCCGAGACAGCAGGTCTTGGAGATGCTGCTGCTGCGTTCGCTCAAGCAGGCTCACTACGATCTGCACAACGTCGGCCACTATGGGCTCGCCTCGCCGGCCTACCTGCACTTCACGTCGCCCATCCGGCGCTACCCGGATCTGCTCGTGCATCGTCAGGTCAAGCACCTGCTGCGAGGCGGCAAGGTCGACCGCCGGCCCGAGGCCTTGAGCGCCCTCGGCGCGCTGGCGACGCGCTCCTCGGAGCGCGAGCGACACGCCATGGACGTCGAGCGCGAGATCGTGGATTTGTACCGCGCCCTCTACATGCGCGAGCACCTGGGAGAGCTGATGAGCGGGAGCGTGACGGCGCTGGTGGGCAGCGGCGCCTTCGTCTCGCTGGACGAGCCCTTCTGCGACGTGCTCATCCGCTTCGAGGCCATGGGCCCCGACCAGTACGAGCTCGACGAGCACGAGCTGGCGTACGTGGGGGTGCGCTCCGGCGACACCCTGGCGCTCGGGGATCGCGTCAGCGTCATCATCGAGGACGTGGCCGTCCTACGCCGCCAGGTCTACGCGCGCCGGGTGGCGCCCGAGGCGGCGCAGCGGCCCACCGCGCGGCCGCGTCGCGAGGGCAAGCCGGGGCGGCGCGGCGCCGTCGACCCAGGGCGCGCCGCCCCGCCCGTCCCCTCCGGCCGCTCGAAGGCCGGCAAGCCGGCGCCGCGTCAGGGGCGTGGCGCCGCTCAGCGGGACGTCAAGCGCTCGAGGCCGCCGAGGTAGGGGCGCAGCGCCGCAGGCACCTCCACGCTGCCGTCGGGGAGCTGGTACTGCTCGAGGATGGCGACCAGCGTGCGCCCGACGGCCAGCCCGGAGCCGTTGATGGTGTGGACGAGCTGCGGCTTGGCGCCCGCCTCCGGGCGGTAGCGGATCTTGGCGCGCCGCGCCTGGTAGTCGCCGAACCACGAGCAGCTCGAGATCTCACGGTAGGCCTGCTGCCCCGGGAGCCACACCTCGAGATCGTAGGTCTTGCGCGAGTTCACGCTCAGGTCGCCCGTGCACAGCAGGCTCACGCGGTAGTGCAGGCCCAGCCGCTGCAGCACCGCCTCGGCGTGCAGGGTGAGCCGCTCGTGCTCGGCCTCCGCGGTCTCGGGCGTGGCGAAGCGCACCAGCTCCACCTTGTCGAACTGGTGCTGGCGGATGTAGCCGCGCGTGTCCTTGCCGTACGAGCCCGCCTCGCTGCGGAAGCACGGGGTGTAGGCGGCGTAGCCCAGGGGGAGCTGCGCGCCGTCCAAGATCTCGTCGGCGTGCAGGTTGGTGACGGGGACCTCGGCGGTGGGGATGAGGTAGAGCGCCGCGGCGTCCTCCCCGCCCTCGGGGTCATGCTTGTGGGTCTTGAACAGATCGGCCTCGAACTTCGGGAGCTGGCCCGTGCCGCGCAGCGCCTCGGCCTTGACGAGGAAGGGAGGGTCGACCTCCGTGTAGCCATGCTGCGTGGTGTGCAAATCCAGCATGAAGCCGATGAGCGCCCGCTCGAGCCGCGCGCCGGCGCCCCACAGCACCGTGAAGCGCGCGCCGGAGAGCTTGGCGCCACGCTCGAAATCCAAGAGCCCGAGCGCAGCGCCGAGCTCCCAGTGCTCCTTCGGAGGCGTCGCGTAGGCCTTGGGCTCGCCCCAGCGACGCACCACGCGGTTGTGGGACTCGTCGCTCCCCGTGGGCACGCTCGGATCCGGGGTGTTGGGCACCAGCAAGAGCAGCGCCTCCACGCGCTCTTCGAGGGCCGCGAGGCGCGCCTCGCGCTCCTTGACGTCGGCGCTCAGGCGCTTGAGGTCCTCTCGCCGCGCGGCAAACCCCGCCGGATCGGTCTTCACGAGCGCCGCCATGGCTTGGCTGGCCTGGTTGCGCTCCGCCTGCAAGGCCTCCGTCTCGAGGATGAGCGCGCGGCGCTCCTCCATCACCTGCGCCACCCCGTCGAGGGAGCGCTCTGCCGCCTCCGAGCGGCGCGCCAAGGACGCGCGGACCTCTTCGAAGTGGGACAGGACGTACCGGGGGTCGAGCATGGGCCTCCGTATATCAAAGACGCCCGAGCGGCGCGTGTGGTCGCTAGAACCCGACGCCGATCCCGATGCCCACGGTGACGCCCGAGCGCGGCTGCCGCTCGGCCTGGCGCAGCGTCAGCACGTGGGTGATCAGCGTGCAGGTGCGCAGCGCTGGCCCCTCACAGCCGACCCACCGCCCGCCGGGGAGGCGCTGCCCGTCCGCCTCGTAGAACGTGACGCGCCCGTCGGGCGCCACCCGGAGCCAGGCCTGCTCGGACCCCGGCGGGGCGGCGTTGCTCCACCCGAGGTGCCCCAGCGCTCGCGCGTCCGTCCCCGCCACCTGGCCGTCGGGCAGCAGCACCGCCAGCGGCTCCGCCTCTTCATCCGTCACCCGCCCCACGCGGTCCACGATGAGCAAGAGCTCCCCGTCGAGCGTCACCTGGCCGTCGGCGCTCACCTCGATGGGGCTGCCGCTGCCGCGCTCCCAGCGCGCCTGGGGTAGCACGAGCGGCGCGCCGCCCTCCTGCCAGCGCGCGGGCGGCTTGGGCGCGCAGCCGCTCAGCGCGAGCGCGGTGAGCAGCCCCGCCGCCCACCGCCAGCGCGCGGGCCCGAGCCTCAGCGGAAGTTCTGTGAGGCCCACACCTTCCCGCCTTCCGTCTCGAAGAAGCCGCACGCCACCTCGGTGTAGCGGTCGCTCGCCATGTTCAGGTAGTGCCCGTGCTGGGAGAAATCCTCCCCTGGGCCCTCGTCCCACATCATGTCCAGGCAGCCGCCGGTGATGCTCTCGAGCGAGGGCCAGCCGGGGCAGGTGTTCTGCGCGTAGGCGTCGCAGCGCTGGCCGCTCTTGAACGAGTAGTGGGCGGCGTCTTCGTGGGCGGCGTCCACCTGCAGCGTGCCGTCCACGCAGCGCTCGGCCCGCGTCCAGCGCGCGTAGGGCGGCAGGCCGAGCGTGGCCCGCTTGGCGTTGATGGCGCTCACGCAGGCCGCGCGCGCCTCCGCGTAGGGGTCACCGTCAGAGCCCCCCCCGGCGCTGCTACAGCCGAGGACGAGGAGCGCGCCGAGCCACCAGGTGCATCGCATCCCCGGAGCTTACCATCTTCTCTTGGGGCCTCGTGCCGGGCTGAAATCTTTGCCCTCGCGGCGACCACCCGGTAACGGCTCGTGGTCGTGACGTCTCCGGCGCTCCTCGGCCCCGCGCGGCGCGCGCCCCTCCCGCGCGGCGCAGCGGAATTTCCCAATGACAACCCGCTCCTGCACGCCGGCTCGCGCTGGCTGACGACGCGCTTCGACCGGCCCTGGCGCGCGCTGCGGCGGAGCAGCGATCTGGTCGCCGTCGGCCAGCCGGAGCCGCCCCCGCTCCGGCCGGTGCAGGTGCCCGACTGGCTGGGGGCCAAGCCGCCCGCCGCGCGCGGGCGCGCCGCGGAGCGCGCGGCAGCGCCCGAGCCCAGCGCCGCCTTCCAGGCCTACCTGAGCGCCGTCGAGCGGGTGGCGCGCGGCGCGGGTGGCGAGGTCATCGCCGAGCGCTTCCGGGCCCTGCTCACGCGGGACGCCCTCGGCCCGAGGGCGCTCGAGCCGAGCCAGTACCAGGCGCTGGTCGCCGAGGGCATCGTGGCCGCCGAGCGGACGCCGCTCGCGCTCACGGAGGACTTCCGCGCCCAGCTCGCCGCGTGGCGCGCGGCGCTCGGGGCCGAGCCCGGCAGCCTCCAGACCTGCGCCGAGACCCTGGACACCTGGACCGGGCGCGTCCTCGCGGCGCTGCTGGGCTACGCCGCCGACCGTCAAGGCAAGCTGCGGCGGGAGCTCCGCAAGCAGGGGGTGGCGGCCTTCGGGATGCTGTCCGCGCCCTGATCCACCTGTGTTAGCTTCGGCGCCATGCATCGCCGTGCGCTCCTCACCGCCCTGCTCGTCTCCGCGCTCTTCGGGGGCTGCAAGCCCTCGGCCGGCGCCGGCGCCGCCAGCACGGGGGACATCGTCATCGGCCACTTCACGTCCATGACGGGCAACACCGCGCACTTCGGGCAGGACACGGACAAGGCCGTTCGCCTCGCCGTCGACGAGGTGAACGCCGCGGGGGGGGTGCTCGGGCGGCAGGTCAAGGTGGTCACCCTCGACGACCGGGGGGACTCCGCGGAGGCCAGCAACGCCGTCACGCGGCTCATCGACGTGGAGCACGCCAGCGCCATCATCGGAGAGGTGGCCTCCAGCCTCTCGCTGGCGGGGGCCCCGGTGGCGCAGCGGCGCAAGGTGCCCATGGTGTCGCCCTCCTCCACCAACCCCAAGGTCACGCAGGTGGGGGACATGATCTTCCGCGTGTGCTTCCTCGACCCCTTCCAGGGCGCCGTCATGGCAAAATTCGCGAAAGATCAGCTGAAGGTGACGCGCGTCGCCGTGCTGAAGGACGTGAAGAACGACTACTCGCTCGGTCTGGCGTCCGCCTTCATCAAGAGCTTCAAGGAGCTGGGCGGAGAGGTCGTCATCGAGCAGAGCTACTCCGCGGGGGACACGGACTTCAGCGCCCAGGTCACCGCCATCAAGGGCGCGGACGTGCAGGCCATCTACCTGCCGGGCTACTACGCGGAGGTCGCCGTCATCGCGCGCACCGCGGAGCGCCTTGGCCTCAAGATCCCGCTGCTCGGCGGCGACGGCTGGGACGCGCCGGACCTCCTGAAGATCGGCGGCACCGCGCTCGAGGGCTCCTACTTTTCCAACCACTTCGCGCTCGACACCAGCACGCCGCGCGCGAAAAAATTCGTGGCGGATTTCACCCAGAAGTACGGCCAGCCGCCCACCGGGCTCGGCGCGCTGGGCTACGACGCCGCGCTGGTCGTGATGGACGCCATGAAGCGCGCCGGGAGCGCCGAGCCGACCAAGCTGCGCGACGCCCTGGCCGCCACGAAGGATCTCGACGCCGTGACGGGGAAGATCACCATCGATCCAGAGAGGAACGCCAAGAAGAGCGCCGTCATCATCAAGATCACTGGAGGGGCGCTCAAGTACGAAGCCTCGGTGGAGCCTTGAGTTTGTCCTGGGTCACCCTCCGCGCCGTCCGCCGCCCTCTCGGCCACCGCCCGTCGTCCCGCCCGGGCGCGTCCCCCTCCGAGCCCTGGCTGCCGCCGCCACGGCGCCCTCGCCTCGACTGAGCCGTGAGTCAGCTCCTTCAGCAGTTGGTCAACGGGCTCTCGCTGGGGTCCATCTACGCGCTCATCGCGCTCGGGTACACCATGGTGTACGGCGTGCTCAAGCTCATCAATTTCGCGCACAGCGAGGTGTTCATGGTCGGCGCCTACGCCGGCTACTACTCCGCTAGCTGGCTCGGCGTGCAGCAGTATGAGGCGTCCGGGCAGCCCTTCCCGCTCGTGTTGGCGCTGCTGGTGCTGGTGGCCTCGATGGCGGCGGCGGCCCTGCTCGGCTTGACCATCGAGCGGCTGGCCTACCGCCCGCTGCGGCACGCACCCCGGCTCACGCCGCTCATCACCGCCATCGGCGTCAGCCTGCTGCTGCAGAACCTGGGCATGCTCCTCTTCTCGCCCAACCCGCGGCGGTACCCGCCCATCTTGCAGGAGGTGAAGCTGGAGCTCGGCGGGGTCATCCTCACCAACATCAAGCTCACCATCTTCATCGTGGCCCTCACGCTGATGGCGGGCCTGCACCTGCTCGTCACCCGTAGCTGGACGGGGCGCGCCATGCGCGCGGTCAGCGTGAACCTCCCGGCGGCGCAGCTCATGGGGGTCGACACCAACGCCACCATCGCCAAGACCTTCGCCCTCGGCTCTGCGCTCGCCGCCGCCGGCGGGATCCTCTTCGGGTTGGACCAGATCACCATCACCCCCGTCATGGGCGTGCTCACGGGCCTCAAGGCCTTCGTGGCCGCGGTGCTCGGGGGCATCGGCAACATCCGGGGCGCCGTGCTGGGGGGCATCCTCATCGGCGTCACCGAGCAGCTCACCGCCGGCTACCTCTCCCCGGACTACCGCGACGCCATCAGCTTCCTCATCCTCATCGGCATCCTGCTGCTCAAGCCGGAGGGCCTGTTGGGCGTCGTCAAGCAGGAGAAGGTCTAAGGTGCGCTGGCCCTTGCGCTTCGGCGTCGCCGCGGTCGTCCTCGCCGTGCTCTACGGCGTGGGGCTGGGGGTGGAGGCGGGGCTCATCGAGTACGTGCAGCGCATCGTGCTGCTCGCCGGCATCAACGTCATCTTGGCCGTGGGGCTCAACCTCATCAACGGCACCACGGGTCAGTTTTCCATCGGTCACGCGGGCTTCATGGCCGTCGGGGCCTACACCGCCGCCTTCCTGGGAGAGCAGCTGGCGCCGAAGCTCGCGGCGGCGCTCGGCCCCGGCGCCGTGGCCAGTGCCCTCACCTTCAACCTGGCGCTCCTCGCGGGCGCGGCCATGGCGGCGCTGGCGGGCCTCGCCGTCGGGGCCCCCAGCCTACGGCTCAAGGGGGACTACCTGGCCATCGTCACCTTGGGCTTCGGGGAGATCATCCGCATCGTCTTCAACAACGCCAGCTTCCTCGGCGCCGCCACCGGCTACTACGGCAACAGCCCGGCGGGCCTGCCGCCCTACACCACCTTCTTCTGGGTGTACTCCTGGGTGATCGTCATCGTGCTGGTGGTGCGAAACCTCACCTTCTCGCAGACGGGCCGCTCGCTCATCGCCATCCGTGAGGACGAGGTCGCCGCGGAGGCCATGGCCACGCCCACCACGCGCTTGAAGGTCACGGCCTTCACGCTGAGCGCCGCCACCGCCGGCATCGCCGGGGGCCTCTTCGCGCACCTGCAGAGCGGCATCCGGCCGGAGGACTTCAAGTTCGAGAAATCCATCGACATGATCATCATGATCATCATCGGCGGGCTCGGCTCCATCTCCGGCGCGGTCATCGGCGGCGTCTTTCTGGCGGTCACGCTCGAGCTGATGCGTGATTTGCAGGAGTACCGGCTGGTGCTCTACGCCGCGCTGCTCATCGCCATCATGCTCCTGCGGCCGCAGGGGCTGCTCGGGAGCCAGGAGCTCGGCAGCGTCCTGGCGCGGCTGCGGAGGCGCGCCCGGCCATGAGCGCTTTGCTCTCGCTCACGGGGGTGGAGAAGGTCTTCGGCGGCCTGCGCGCCATCGGCGGGGTCGGCTTCGACGTGGCGCCGGGGAGCATCTTCGGCCTCATCGGGCCCAACGGCGCGGGGAAGACGACGCTCTTCAACGTGATCACCGGGGTGTACCGTCCCGAGCGCGGGAAGGTCGTGTTCGACGGGGAGGACGTCACCGGCTGGGCCCCCTCGCGCGTGGCGCTGCGCGGCATCGCGCGGACCTTCCAGAACATCCGCCTGTTTCGCGGCATGACCGTCGAGCAGAACGTGATGGTGGCCGGGCACCGCATCCACGAGACGAGCCTGCTGGACGCCGTGCTGCGCACCCGAGCCTTTGCGAAGGAGGAGCGCGAGTTTCAGCGGCGCGCCCGCGAGCTGCTCGAGATCTTCGGCCTCGTGGCGCTCGCTCGGGAGCCGGCGGAGAGCCTGCCGTATGGCTCGCAGCGGCGGCTGGAGATCGCTCGCGCGCTGATGCTGTCACCGAAGCTGCTGCTGCTCGACGAGCCGGCCGCCGGCATGAACAGCCAAGAGGCCGCCGACCTGGAGCAGCAGATCCGCTTCCTGCGCGACGAGCTGAAGCTCACGGTGGTGCTGGTGGAGCACAACATGAGCGTGGTGATGAACGTGTGCGAGGCGCTGCACGTCGTGGACCACGGCGAGACCATCGCGGAGGGGCCGCCCGCCGTCATCAAGACGCACCCGAAGGTGCTGGCGGCCTACCTCGGTCGAGAGGCGGAGGGAGTGGAGCCATGACGGAGGTGCTCGGCGTGACGGAGCTGCGCGTGCGCTACGGCGGCATCGAGGCGGTCAAGGGGCTGAGCCTCACGGTGGCTCAGGGGGAGATCGTCACGCTCATCGGCGCCAACGGGGCCGGCAAGACCAGCACGCTCAAGAGCATCGTGGGGCTGGTCCCCCCGGCGTCGGGGAGCGTCCAGATCTTCGGCAAGAGCATCGCGGGGGTCCCCACCCATCGCTTGAGTGGCTGGGGCGTGCAGCTCGTGCCCGAGGGGCGCGCCATCTTCGGCGGCCTCAGCGTCCGGGAGAACCTGCTGCTCGGGGCCTACGCCCACCGTGATCCCGAGCGCATCGAGCGCGGCCTCGCGCGCACGCGCGCGCTCTTCCCGCGGCTCGGAGAGCGGCTGGATCAAGACGCCGGCACGCTCTCGGGCGGGGAGCAGCAGATGCTCGCCATCGCGCGCGCGCTGATGGCCGAGCCGAAGCTGCTCCTCCTCGACGAGCCCAGCCTCGGGCTGGCCCCCAAGATCGTGGGGGAGGTCTTCGCCGCGATCCGTGAGATCGCGGCGGGGGGCCTCACCATCCTGCTCGTCGAGCAGAACACCCGCCTGGCGCTGCAGACGGCGCACCGCGCCTACGTGCTCGTCACGGGGGAGCTCGTGCTCAGCGGCGCCGCCGCGGAGCTGGCGCGCGACGAGCGGGTGAAGGCCGCCTACCTGGGCGAGGAGATCCGCGCGTGAGCGCCCCGTGACGCCGGGCTCGCCCGGAGCTCGAACTCGTAGCGCGCCGGCTGCTCGCCCCGCACGCTGACCGAGAGCCGCCCTCGCTCGAGCTCGCACACCGCGAAGGCCGCGGCGGCGCGCCCGGGCGCGTCGTCGTCCAGGTTCTCCGTCAGGCTCTGCAGCGTGATGTACGGGATCCCCTGGCACACCTGGAGGTGGTTCCAGTGGGCGTGCCCGTTGAAGACCGCGAGCACCCGACCGCTCCGCTCGAGCACGCGCCGCAGGGCCCCGCGGTTGGCCACGCGGCAGAGGTGCGGCGCGCGCTGAAACCAGCGGTTGCCGCGCAGGTCGCAGTCGCTCGCCGGGTGGTGCATCAGCACGAGGGCCGGCCCCACGCCCGCCTCGAGCCGCGCGCCGAGCCACTGGAGCTGCTCCTCGGGCAGCCGCACCCCCACGTCCCGCTGCTCCTGCGTGTGCAGCACGAGCAGCTCGAGCTCTCCGAGCTGCTCGGCGTAGTAGAGCGGCTGCCCGGGGCGCCCCCAGAGCTCCGCCACCTGCGCCTCGGAGAGACGCAGGGTGTCGTGGTTGCCCGCCACGTGCAGCGTGGGGGCGCGCAGTGGCCCCAAAAGGTCTAAAAATGTTCGATAATTAGCGGCATCTTCGGCCGCCGAGGCGTCCTCGATGACGTCCCCCAGGTTGATCACCAGATCCGGTGTGAGCTCCTCGTTGCAGGCGCGGACGAGCCGCTCGGTGAGCGGTCCGGCCTGGTGCGACAGCTTGCGGAGCTTGCCCTCGAAGCTGGCGCTCCTGCCGAAATGCTGATCACCAAAGAGGACGAGGCGCACGCCCTCGGCAGCCTACCGCCGCCAGCGTAAGCTCCGCCAGCTCGGGGCGTTGACTTTCTGGACCCCACCTCTCGTCCGTGGTTAGCCTCTCACCCTCGCCTCGGCCTGACCGCCGCTGGCGCCAACTAGGAGCTTCGACAGATGCGCTCACTCAGCATGTTCACGCTCGGCGCCGCGGCGCTCGTGCTCACCGCCGGCTGCAAGAAGAACGACGAGCAGCCCCCGCAGACGGGCTACCAGCAGCCGCCGCCCGGCTACCAGCAGCCGCCGCCCGGCTACCAGCAGCCGCCGCCCGGCTACCAGCAGCCCCCGCCCGGCTACCAGCAGCCCCCGCCCGGCCAGACCGCGCCCCCGCCGACCACCCCCACCACGCCGCCCCCCGCCAGCGGCGGCGGACAGGCCACGCCCGTGGACGCCAACATGGCGGCCGCCGCCATGGCCATCATCGGCCCGCTCGCGCAGTCTCAGGCGCCCGGCGCCAAGGCCGTGGGCTCCCCGCTGGCCGGCAACTTCCAGCAAGGCCAGACCCTAGAGGCCGCCGTCCAGCTCAGCCCGGGCAAGTGCTACACCGTCGTCGCCGCCGGCGCGCCCGGCGTCAGCGAGGTGAACGTGCAGCTCGTCGCGACCACCCCGCTGCCGGGGCTCGCGCCCGTGCTCGCTCAGGACGCGGACACTGGCGCGCAGGCGGTGCTGGGCAAGGCGCCGGACTGCTACAAGTGGGCCTTCATGTTCAGCGCCCCCGCCAAGGTCGTGCTCACGGTCGCTGGCGGCGCCGGCCTGGCGGCCGCACAAGTCTACGAGAAGTGAGCTGCTGATTTCCTCAGAGCCCGGCAGCGAGGCAGCGCAGCAGCAGGGTCGGCGTCGGCTGACCTTGCTGCTCGTGCCTTATGGCTTGCAGCTGCTCAGCAACCTGGTGTGCACGGCCCTGGCGCCCACCTTGCTGGTCAAGGCGCCGCTGCTGCTCGTCGCGCTGAGCCCGCTGCTGCGGCACCTGCTGCTCACCTCGAGCAGCGTCCCCACGGTCCCCTTCGTCGTCACGGGCATGATCTCCATGCTCGTCGTCGATCCTTTCATGTACCTGGTGGGCCGGGACTACGGCCGCGAGGCGCTCGACTGGCTGTATCTGAGGATGGGCAAGGGCGCGCGCTCGCTGAAGAAGATCGAGCGCTGGTTTCAGAAGGCAGGCCCGTGGGTGGTCTTCGCCTTGCCCACCAACTCCTTCGTGTGCGCCCTGGCCGGGGTGGAGCGCATGCGGTTGCGGCGCTTCATCGGCGCCAACCTGGCCGGCACCCTCACCACGCTGCTGACCATTCGGTATTTCGGCGAGCAGCTGAAGGAGCCCATCGATCGGCTCCTGGCCTTCATCGGGACGTACCGCGTCCACTTCACCATCGGCGCCATCGTCGTGGTCCTCTTGATGTCCCTCGGCAACCGGGACGAAGGCGAGCCGCCTCCGAAGGGTGAGGACGAGCGCCCCGAGTCGCCGGGCTGAGCGCGTCGGGTCCCCGGGGCGCGCCCCGGCCTAGCGCCCGGCCCCGAAGTTGCGGCTGGGCCGCCGCCAGCGGTAAAGCTTCTACGGGTGAAGTTCCTGCTGATCCAGTTCGCTTACTTCTTTGGGCAGCGTGAGACTCGAAGAAACCTCGTCGCGCTCGGCAAGTTCTTCACCCTCTGCGCCGTGGTGGTGGTGCTGTTCGCGCTCACCTTCCACGTCTTGATGGCGCGCGAAGGCCAGGAGCACTCCTGGCTCACGGGCTTTTACTGGGCCTTCACCGTGATGACGACGCTCGGCTTCGGCGACATCACCTTCCGCTCGGACTTGGGGCGCGCCTTCAGCATCGTGGTCATGCTCACGGGCAACCTCCTGCTCTTGGTCGTGATGCCCTTCACGATCATCCGCTGGTTTTACGCTCCGTGGCTCGAGGCGCAGCTGCACGTGCGCGCCCCCAGGAGCCTCCCGGAGACCACGCGGGGCCACGTCATCCTGTGCGGCTGGGGCGCGGTCGCGCGGGAGCTCGCGCTCAAGCTCCAGGGCTACGGCATCCCCTATTTCTTGGTGGAGGCCGACCCCACGGTGGCGGCACGCCTGCACGGTGAGGGCGTTCGGGTGGTGGCCGGTGACCTCGACGCCAAGCTCACCTACGACGAGCTGCGCGTGACCCAAGCGCGCGCCGTCATCACCACGCTCGACGACCCCAGCAACACGAACATCACGCTGACGGTGCGCGAGGCGAGCCCGAGCGTCCCCATCCTCAGCTTGTGCGAGGACGCGGAGTCCGCGGAGGTGCTGCGCCTGGCGGGCGCCACGCAGGTCCTGACCCTCAAGCAGAACCTCGGCGAGCAGCTCGTGAGCCGCGCCGACACCGCGTCCTTCGAGCGACACGTCGTCGGTACCTTCAAGGGCCTGCGGATCGTCGAGCTGCCGGTGAAGGGCACCAGCCTGGTGGGCGCCACCCTGCGCAGCAGCCAGCTCCGCACCGAGACGGGCGTCACCGTGATCGGCGCCTGGGAGCGCGGCGCCGTGGAGCGGGTCGCCCCGGATCTGGTCTTCGAGGAGAACACCGTGCTCGTGGTGGTGGGCACGGAGGAGCAGATGAGCGCCCTCAGGCAGCGCGTGGTCGGGGACGCCGCCCGGGCGCAGCCGAGCGGCCCCATCTTGATCGTCGGCGGCGGGCTGGTGGGGCGCGCGGCGGCCGAGGCGCTGCGGCGCCGCGGGGTGCGCGTGCACCTCGTGGAGCGCGACCCGGAGGTCGCCGCGCGCTGTGAGGGCATCGCCGACGCGGTGTTCGTTGGCAACGCGGCCGACCGCCACGTCTTGCAGCGCGCGGGCCTGGGCACCGCACCGAGCGTGGTGCTCACCACCAACTCCGACGAGATGAACGTCTACCTCTGCATCTACTGTCGCCGCCTGCGCGACGATCTGCGCA
>WBZO01005722.1_pt1 | contig 12453 bp, 12 predicted proteins | sample 5204261 | NCBI WGS metagenome assembly WBZO01 (sample SAMN12412400, study PRJNA552823) | activated sludge metagenome | isolation source: activated sludge from anammox sidestream of wastewater treatment plant... | place: USA: North Carolina | collected 2017-09 | reverse complement strand
CAACATCGATCTTGAGGCCGGGACTGAAATGTGGGGCCGCGGTCATTACGAAGAGGAGTATGTAAAAGAGAACGAGACCTGGAGGATCAAGCATATGACTCTGAGCTACCTCCTCCATGACAACACGAACAGAGCCTTCGGACGTGTGGTGTCATCCGCTGCAGGAGAGCGAACCGCAGCCGCGTCGAGGAGAGACGCTTAGATCAGTCCAGGTAATGCTGATCTCAGGGAAACAAGCGGCTCGACCCGGCCATCACTGCTCGTCGAAAGCTGACCACGATTCGGGGGTCATTGAGGAGATGGTGGGTCTTGCCGCCCGCGAGGTGGAAGGAATAGAAACAGGCAGCGGCCTGGCGGCGTAGAGGCATGTCAGCTATGATCGCGCCATGAGGACAAGGCTGACCCACCCTTCGCTTCAGTTGGAGCGAATAGGCCAGGGACGTGAGGCCGAGGTCTTCGCCTGCGGGAATGGGCAGCTATTACGCCTCATGCGGGACCCCGCCGGCAGAGCGCGAACCGAACGTCAGTTGACGGCCATGGAGGCCGCAAGGAAAGGGGGGCTTTGCGTTCCGCATGTGGTTGGGGCGGTGGAGGTGAACGGCCGTCCGGGACTCGTGATGGAGCGGCTCGACGGCGTCGATCTCTTGACACTGATGGGGAAAAGACCCTGGCGGTCGTTCTGGGTCGGAATGGCCCTGGGAAGAACACATGCCTTAACGCACCGCATCACTGCCCCTGGAAGCCTACCGCGGGCAAGAGACGAACTTCGGGAACGGATCGTGGGGTCTGTCCTGGTCCCCCGATCCATGAAGGATCTCGCGCTGTCACTACTCGCGGGTCTCAGGGATGGGGATGCGCTCTACCACGGCAGCTTTCATCCTGGGAATGTTGTCGCGAAGAGGCCGCGCGCACCGAGAGGCGAAACCTCACCCCTCGGTGTTATCGACTGGACTCAGGCCGCGCGAGGCCACGCTCTGGCGGACGTCGCCAAGACTCTTCTGTTGATCGAGACCTGCGAGCCGCCTCCGGGCACCTCCAGCCGGGTCAAGGCGCTGGCCACGCTGGGCCGCCAGGTCCTGGCCCTTATATATCTGAAGGCGTATCGCCGCGCCTCCGCGCTTGATTTCTCAGATCTGCAACGCTGGAAGTTCGTCCAGGCGGTGGCGCGACTGTCGGAAGGAGTCGAAAGCGAGAGGGCACGTCTTCTGAGACTGGCCGAGACACAGATCTAGGAGGGTGCTGAAAGAGTCGGTGATGGCCCCCTTCGACTACGCTCAGGACAGGCTTGTCGTCGAGGACACCCGTTGCGGCCACTACCACGACAATAGTGTTGTAGATGGCATGCAGGAGAATCGCCGCGATGAAGAAATTTCGGCTCGCCTTGGGAGAGGGGGCGGCCGCCAGGAGTGGCTCGCTTTCATGGAGTTTCCGTAATCGCCTCTTAGTAGATGCCGCCCGCGCTACATCCGTTGTGATCGGCCCTTCAGGAACCGCACAAGGATGTCGTTGAAGGACTCCGGAACCTCAAGGGGTGGCAGGTGTCCGCAGCCGGATAAGCTCAGCGCCCGGCTGTAGGGAAGGTTCGAGGCAAGGATCTCGGCGATGAGGCGGAAATCGGGAAGGTCATCCTCTCCGGTTAGAATAAGTGTCGGGGCTTTGATTTCAGACAGGCGGTCGATGATATTGGGAACGTAGTCTTCAGGGATTGCGCCGGGCTGATAGTCCGCCGCGACGAAATCAAGAACGATGTCCCTCAGCGTCTGGAAGCGATCAGGGTAACGGCGGATACCATCGAAGAGCGGATCGACAAGCCATAGTCGCTCGAATGCCTGACGGACTCCTTCACGCCGCACAGCGTCCACTAACTCGCTAACACGATCGCTGAACTCCTCGCTATAGGTGAATCCGGGTAGGGCGGTATCCACCAACGTCAGGGAGAGAGCGCGCTCCGGGTGGTCCAGGGCGAACTGCAGCGCGATTCCCCCACCCATGGAGCTACCCACCAGGTGAGCTCTGCCCGCGGGAGCAGGCCATTCCAAGGCCGTTGTGATCAGAAGATCGCGCAGGTCTGCGGAGTAGTTTTCCCAAATATAACCGCTGGGGGGCGCTGCGCTCTTGCCGTGGCCTCGAACGTCGTAGCGGATGACTCGAAAACCAGCGTCAACGAGCGCGGGCGTCTGAAATTGCCACATCCGCAAATCGGCTGAGTGACCATGAATGAGCACAACCAGAGGGAAGGGGCCAGGGCCGGAAGGCCGGTCTTCCTCGTAATAGGTCTCGATGTCCTTGAAGATGTAAGGCATTACTCGTTAGTTTAAACCCTAAGAGCTCAGGCCTTTTCCAAGCGGGGCTTTTGCTTCGGTCGGATTATGCCCCAACCATTCTTATTTGTTACGATACGCCTGCATGGCGTTCGCGGATAAGTCTGAATCGACAAGTTTAGGGGATTCTCCGGTATCCTCCTCGCCTTCTATCTGGAGAACACCTTGGGGTGTTAAGGATATCCTCAAAGGCATCGGTCTGGCCATCGCCGGCGCAATTCTTGTCGCCATACCCGCCAACACTCTGGCTGTGATCATCGCAGGCGATGCGGATATTACCGAGGACACTCGCGCACTTACTATTCTGTTCGCCGCCAGTCTCCTGCTGGAGTCCGTGCTCCTCTATTCGGCGATTCGGTTCAGCGTGAGGAAGTACCGGCTTTCCCTTGCCGCTCTTGGGCTGCGCTGGCCCGCGCGGGGTGGGGTCGGCCTGGCCTTCGGGCTGGTCCTCATGTCCCTCGTCGTCGTCTATGTCTTCTTCGCCCTGCTTAGCCTGGCGGGAGTAGACCCTGGGAGCGACATCCCCGAAGAAGCCTTCAGCAGTATCCTCCCCATACTGCTCCTGGCGCTTCTCTCACTTCTCTTCGCCCCAGTTATCGAAGAAGTATTCTTTCGGGGGTTCATCTTCGGTGGGTTACGAAGCCGTTGGGGCCTATGGCCCGCGGCCCTGGCAAGCGGGCTACTGTTCGGACTCGCCCATCTCGGCAACCCAGGGACATTCTACACAGTCATCCCAATCGGAGCGGTGGGAGTTATTTTCGCCCTGGGTTACGCATACTCAGGCTCCATCCTGGCGACAATCATCGCCCATTTCCTCTTCAACCTTGCGAGCTTCATTGTGGGAGTGGCGACCAGTTGACCGAACAGGGTCCCAGCGGCCGAATCGAAGCGGAGTTCACCCGGCTGAAGAGCGAAGGGAGGGCCGGTCTCGTCGCTTTCCTCACCGCCGGCTATCCTGATCTTGAAGCTACTCTCCAGTTGGCCCCGGCGCTGGCAGAGGCCGGCGCTTCCATCATCGAGCTGGGTATCCCATTCTCCGACCCGCTCGCCGATGGCGCGACGATTCAGCGGGCGTCTTACCAGGCCCTCCTCAACGGAATAACGCCGAAGACTTGCCTGCGGCTGGTGTCGCAACTGCGGGAGCGCGGCCTCAGCACGCCCATCGTCCTGATGGGCTATTACAACCCAATCCTGTCCCACGGCATCGAAGCCTTCGCTCGGGACGCCTCCGCCGCCGGCGTGGATGGGCTTATCGCTGTCGACTTGCCGCCAGAAGAATCGCAGCCGCTTCGCGAGGCCTGCCTCCGGAATGGCCTGCGGCTCATCTACCTCCTTGCGCCCACGAGCAGCGACGAACGGATCGCGCTCGTTAGCCGGTTGGCCTGCGGCTTCATCTACTGCGTCAGCCTCTCAGGCACAACCGGGGCCCGCGAGGAGTTGCCGCCCGGCCTCCCGGCGTTCATCAGCAGGGTAAGAAAATACGCGCAGTTGCCCTTGGCCGTCGGATTTGGTATATCTAGGCCCAAACACTTCCAAGCTGTCGCCAGGATTGCTGATGGCGTGGTAGTGGGAAGCGCGATCATCGACGCCATCGACCGTGGTGGCCCGTTACAACGAGTGGAGAGGGTTCGTGAGTATGTGGAGGTGCTTACCGGCCGGCGGAGGGCCGCAACATAGGGCCGCTGGTACCCGGCGACAGTCGCCGGGCGCCGTCGACCGTGTGTATAGCGCGCGTCCTCGGGCCGGTGACTTTGGTCACGGGTAGTCCCCGGGGATGCCGGGCAAAGTGATGTATGTCCGGGGGATAAGAGGCGCCACCTCGGTTGAGGCGAACACAAAGGAGGCCATCATCGGCGCCGCTAGGGAATTGCTGGCGGCCATCCTTGAGGCAAATGACTTCAAGGTTGAGGATGTGGCATCGGCGTTCTTCACGACTACTGTCGACCTCAACGCGGAGTTCCCAGCAGTGGCAGCGAGAGAACTGGGCTGGACCAACGTGGCCCTCCTCTGCGGGAACGAGATGAACGTACCGGGGGGCATGCCCAGGTGTCTGCGAGTGCTGATCCACGTGAACACCGAGAAAGGCGCCGGCGACCTCCGGCACGTGTACCTGCGGGAGGCCCGCGCTCTTCGGCCCGACATCTCCAAGGCCTAGATCAAGCCGCGCTCACCCCGATTTTCTGAAAGGTTAAAGGAAATGATTGTAGTCATGAAGACAGACGCCACAGAAGGACACGTTCTTGCCGTGCAGAAACACGTTCGCGAACTCGGGTTCAAGGACCATCTAATCCGGGGCGTAGAGCGGAGCGTTGTCGCGGTGCTGGGCCAGGTCTATCCCGAGCTTGTCGATGAGCTAGGCGTCCTGGAGGGTGTCGACACGGTGGTACGTATCAGCAAGCCCTTCAAGCTGGCCAGCCGCGAGGTTAACCCCTACGACACCGTCATCAAGGTCGGTCCAGTGGAGATCGGCAACGGGCGGATCGTCGTCATGGGTGGTCCCTGCTCCGTCGACACCGAGGAGAATGTCCTCGAGGCGGCCCGGGCCGTCAAGGCCGCGGGGGGTCACATACTTCGAGGGGGCGCCTTCAAGCCCCGGACCAGTCCCTACGCCTTCCGGGGTCATGGCGAAAAGGGCCTGAAGATTCTGGCCATGGCCAGGGAAGAGACCGGTCTGCCCATCATCACCGAAGTGATGGATGCCAGGGACGTGGAGCTGGTGGAACGGTACGCTGACATCCTGCAGGTGGGCAGTCGCAACATGCAGAACTTCTCTCTCCTGGATGAGGTGGGGAAGTGCGGCAAACCGGTGATGATCAAGCGCGGTATGTGGGCGACAATCGAGGAGTGGCTGCTGGCCGCGGAATACGTCCTCTCCCATGGCAACCGCGAGGTCATGCTTTGCGAGCGGGGCATCCGCTCCTACGAGACGACGACCCGCTACACGTTCGACATCAACGCCATACCGCTGATCAAGCGCCTCTCCCATCTGCCAATCATTGGTGACCCGAGCCATGCTACGGGCGCCTGGCATCTGGTGGAGCCCGTATCACTAGCCGCCGTGGCCGCCGGCGCCGACGGCCTGCAGATCGAGGTGCACCCCAACCCCGACCACGCCCTCTCCGACGGCGCGCAGTCCCTGACACCCGAGAACTTCCAGAAGCTAATGGACAAGCTGCGGGCGATCTGCGAGGCCCTGGGGCGGCGTGTGGCCCCGCCGATAGGCGAACGGGAACCGGCGCCCAAGGCGGTCTAAGCGAAGCATCTCGCTCCCGCTAGTCGGAAGCCTGACAGTCCTGAACGAGCCTAAGGGTCGAACCGCGAGCGAGAGGCCTGCGCAGGCTGGCGAAGACGGCGCAGCGACTGAAGGAGGTGGTCGTCATGGGCCAGTGGCTGCAAGTCCTCGGCGCGCTGATGGTGCTCGCGGCGTTTGTCGCCGCACAGTTCCGCGTTCTCCACGCGCAAAGCTATCCCTACCTGCTCCTCAACCTGATCGGCGCGGCCATCCTGGCCGTGCTGGCTTACCGGGAACAACAGTGGGGCTTCCTCCTACTGGAGGGCGTCTGGGCGCTGATCTCACTCTGGGGCGTGCTGATGCGTGCCGGTTGGAGGGGGCCGGCGCCCGGGCGCTAAATCACTTGCCCGAACTCGGGACCATACCGCCAAATCGTAGAACCCAGCGAGGTGAGAAGAGCCGCAGGCCACTTCAGGACATCGATATACCGAGTTCCCAGTCCATTTGCCGTTTACTTCTCTTCCACGTTGAACTCTAGCGGGCCCATTGCGATCGCCGGCGCCTCCCCAGATCCCTTCGCGAACAACTGGCTCCGTTGAGGCGGGCGTCGCCGACGCTCAGGATGACTGTTCGCCAAGTGGAGTCACTCTTTGGCTGGCCAGAAATTGGCTGTCCTGTTTCATTTCCCCTACTCCCACTCAATCGTCCCTGGCGGCTTGGAGGTGATGTCGTAGACGACGCGGTTGACGGCGGAGACCTCGTTGACAATGCGGTTGGCTATGCGGGCCAGCAGATCGTAGGGGAGGCGGGCCCAATCCGCAGTCATGGCATCCTCGGCGGTGACGGCTCGGAGGGCTACTACATAGCCGTAAGTCCTGAAATCGCCCATCACACCGACGGAGCGGGTGTCGGTCAGTATCGCGAAGGACTGCCAGAGGTCGTGGTAGAGGCCGGCCTTCTTGATCTCGTTCATCACCACCCAGTCGCAGCCGCGCAGCACGTCGAGCTTCTCGCGGGTGACCTCCCCCACGATGCGGATGGCGAGACCGGGCCCGGGGAAGGGCTGGCGGAAGATCATCTCCTCGGGCAGGCCCAGGGCCAATCCCACCTGCCGAACCTCGTCCTTGAAGAGGTAGCGCAGTGGCTCGATCAGGGTGAACGTCATCTCCTTGGGCAGCCCGCCCACATTGTGGTGTGTCTTGATCTTGGCCGCGGCGTTATGCCCGACGGCCGACTCGATCACATCCGGGTAGGTCGTACCCTGAGCGATGAAGTCGATCTTACCGAGCTTGTCGGCCTCCTGTTCGAAGACCCGTATGAACGTCTCGCCGACGACCCGGCGCTTCTGCTCCGGATCGATGACGCCGGCAAGAAGGTCCAGGAAGCGGCTAGTAGCGTCGATGTAGATGAGGTTCATGCGCAAGTGGCGGCGGAAAGTGTCCTGCACACGCTCCGGCTCCTCACGCCGGAGGAGTCCATTGTTGACGAAGATGCAGACAAGCTGGTCGCCCACGGCGCGGTGGACGAGGGCCGCGGTTACCGCGGAGTCGACGCCGCCGGAGAGGGCGCAGATCACCCGCCCCTCGCCGGCCTGCCGTTTGATACGAGCGACCGAATCGGCGATGACGTTGCTGGCAGTCCACTCGCCGCGACAGCGGCAGACGCGGTAGAGGAAGTTCTGCAGGATCGCCTGGCCCTGGGGGGTGTGAACAACCTCGGGGTGGAACTGCAGGCCGATGAGGCCGCGCTCGTTGCCCATGACCGCTACGGGTGAGCTGTCACTGTGGGCGAGGGCACGGAAGCCGGGCGGAAGCTCGACGACGCGGTCTCCGTGCGACATCCAGACCGGCATCGAGGATGGGAGGCCGTGGAGAATGGAGTTCGTGTCGCCGAAATGGATGACGGAGTGGCCGTACTCCCGCTTCTGGGAGGGAGCGACCCGCCCGCCGAGTTGGTGGGCCAGGAGCTGCATGCCGTAGCAGATGCCCAGGATGGGCAGCCCGGATTCAAAGACATAGGCGGGGGCGAGAGGCGCGTTTTCATCGTAGACGGAGGCCGGTCCGCCGGAGAGGATGAAGCCGGCGGGGTTCAGCTTGCGGATGCGCTCCCAGGGGGCGTCGAAGGGGACGAGCTCGCAGTATACGTGGCACTCACGGACTCGCCGGGCGATGAGCATGCTATACTGTGACCCGAAATCCAGGACGACGATCGTCTGGGGCGCGGCGGGGCCGGAGGTCTCATCCGGACGCGGCTCTTCGCCTTCGCGTTCACGGGCGATTTCAAGATAGGTTGAGACCTCAAGGTCATCTGAGGTTGGGACTCGGAGGGTTTCCGCGGGGATCTCGCGTTCGCTCACAGGCGATGTAGCCTTTCCTTTTAGACAGCATGATAGCAACGAGGCCTGACGGGGTCAAACAAATAGGCTGGAAAAGGAATAAGTGCCTTATCAGAATCCAACCTTCCTGATGTCTGCCCAGACGATTTCGGGGAGCGATCCGGGCTGTATCCAGGTGTCGGTCGCGCTGCTACGCCAGGGCGGACTTATATGCTACCCCACAGACACCGTATACGGTATCGGCGGAGCGGCCGGGAACGACGAGGCCGTGAGGCGGGTGTACGAGGCGAAGGGCCGGCCGTTGGGGCAGCCGATGCCGCTGTTGATAGCCGACCCCGAGGACGCCGCCCGTTTCGCCAGCTTGAACGAGACAGGCCGTAGATTGATTGACCAGTTCTGGCCGGGAGGGCTAACGCTGGTAATGCCGAAGGCCGAGGGGTTTCACAGCCTGGCGTTGGCAGGGCAGGAAACAGTCGGTCTACGCTTACCGGACCAGGATACGCTCAGAGCGGTGATACGTGAATTGGGGGAGCCGCTTGTCGGGACTAGCGCCAATCGTTCGGGGACGCCGCCCGCGACGACCGCCCAGGAAGCCGCCGGACAGATAGGCGAAGCGGTGGACCTCATCATCGACGGTGGGGAGTGTACAAGGGGCGAGGAGTCCACCGTGCTCGATATAACCACAGAACCGCCCCGCGTCTTGCGCTGGGGCACTGTCAGCCGTCTGGATATCGAAGGCGTCCTGGGCAGGAGCATCCGCAGGTGAGGGTGCTGATATCAACGATAGTCCTGATAGCGGCGCTGACAGCGGCCTGCGGAGGGGGAGGTAGCGGTGGCGCCGCCGGGGGCGAGCCTCCGAGCGCGGCAGCGCCTACTCAGGCTTCGCCGGCCTCTCAAATGATATCGTCTGTCGCTAAGGCTATCAGCAAGCCAGGGATGGTGTTCCATGCGCAGGCGGACAACGGGGTCGAGTTGTGGATCGATACAGAGAAGGAACTGGCGCGCCGCCAGTCTGGCACAGAGGGCACTTCAAGTTTCGGGATAAGCATAGGGCAGGGGCTTGCGTTTACCGCTTACGATCCTGAGACGAATGGGGTGAAGACCCAGCAACTGCAACTGCCTCCCGAGTTGGAGAGGGCGGAGCACGTATCTGTCGTCTGGTTCGAGCCCCTTAACCTGATGCTCCGGGCGAAGGAACCGAAGCTGCTAGACGATAGGGTCATAGCTGGCAGGAGTGTGGCCACCATCGAGGTCGCGAACCCAACCGGAGGTCAGATCTTCCCCGAAGGAAGCGTGCAGATAGCACGCATCGAGGTGGACCGCGAGACTCTATTGGTGGCCGCGTACGAGACCCAGATAGTGGTCCCTGATGGCGTGGATAAGGAGCAGTTCGGGGATAGGCTGAACCCGGTACGGGTCACCTACCAGCTTGCCGAGATAGTTCCCCGCGAAAGCCTGCCCACTAGCCTTTTCTCTCCGGACGAGGCGCGCAAAGGCATCATTTCGGTCAGGCAGAAACTAGAGGACGTAAAGAAGTTAGGCCTGGAACCCTACTGGCTAGGGGAGTCACACGAGACGTCACAAGGCAAGCTAACGCTCGGCAACGCTACCGACATCTCGATTAACGGCGAGAAGGGTAGAGTTTCCATCCACTACACGCTCACCGGCGGACAGGGGAGATTGGATGACGCCGTAGTGGTAACACTGCAGCCGCGAGGCGCGGAGTTTGAGCAGCCGGCGCTCGGTTGGCTGGCGGGAAAGAAGCCGGAGCAGAGAACAGACCTGCCAGGGCCCGGAATAGGGGCCGTCCTCCTCACGAGCCTTCTCAAACCTGGAAGCGCTCCCTGTCCGGTCCAGACCTGCGCCCCCTCCGACGTTCCGCTCTACAGGAGGCTAGTGACTACCATGGGATCGACGGCGGTGGAGATAGTGGCAATGGCGGGGGTAGACCCTGCCAACGGAAAGGACGCCAACCCCTTTAACACTCCGGAGGCGATAAGCGGACTGGCGAGTTCGCTGGTTCTGGCGCAATAGGAGGCCTCATGAAACGTATGCGCATCCTGGCTTTGGGATTGACGATGGCAGGCGCGGCGGCTAGCCTAGCCTGGTATTTGCTACGGCGGCCTCTTCCCAAGACGCGAGGGAGGGTCCGGCTGAAAGGGCTTCGGGCAAAGGTGGAGATCTTACGGGACCGCTGGGGCATCCCCCACATATACGCCTCCAACCTCCTCGATCTGCTCTACGCCACCGGCTATGCCCAGGCCCAGGACCGTCTATGGCAGATGGACCTGCACCGGCGCTTGGGATCAGGCACGCTAGCCGAAATCCTTGGCCCCGAAGTGCTGAATGTCGACCGGCTGGTGCGGAGAGTAGGCTTCCGCCGGGTCGCGGAGCGGGACTGGGAGGAGACGCCCCCTGAGGAAAAAGAGATGGCCGAGGCCTTCGCCCGCGGTGTCAACGCTTATATTGAGAACTGCCATCTGCCGATCGAGTTCTCCGTTCTACGCTATAAGCCGGACCCCTGGCGCCCCGTCGATAGTCTGACGTTCGGGAGGTTCATGCGCTGGACCTTGTCCGGCAATTGGGACGGGGAGATTATTCGTTCCTGGGTAATAGAGAAGTTCGGCGCGGAAACAATGGCCGAACTGGAGCCGGCCTACCCGCCTGGAGGTCCGGTAATCGTCCCGCCTGGAACGGAGGCTAGAGGACCGCGGCCGGACCTGGCGGAGGACTATAAGCAGGTCGCGGAGCTAATCGGCGTTGGAGTGGGCCGGGCGATGAGCAACAACTGGGTGGTTGATGGCGAGAAATCCGTGACCGGGAAGCCCTTGCTGGCCAACGACCCTCATCTGCCCCTGCTGACGCCATCGGTATGGTGGGAAGTCCATCTCGATTGCCCCGAGGTTAAGGCGGCGGGTGTGGCTGTGGTGTCTACGCCAGGAGTCATGATCGGGCACAACGAGAAGATCGCCTGGGGCGTAACGGCATCTATCGTCGATGGAGACGACTTTTTCGTCGAGCGGATCAATCCTGATAATCCCTCTCAGTATGAATACATGGGCCGGTGGGTGGACGGCGCGATTGTCAAGGAGGAGATCAAGGTCCGGGGCCGGCCCCCGGTGATTGAAGACGTGCTGGTGACGCGGCACGGGCCAATCGTTAGCCCCGCTATCGACGGAGAGGAGCGCACCCTGGCGCTGCGCACCACAGCGCTGGAGCCGTTCAGTCAGATGCGCGTCCAACTGGCATTGATGCAGGCGGAGGACTGGGAGCAGTTCCAGGGCACTCTTAAGGAGTGGGGGGTGCCTCCTTTGAACTTCGCCTATGCGGATGTTGAAGGGAATATCGGCTATCAGTTGGCGGGGATGGTCCCGCTGAGAGCGAAGGGTCATGGCGTGACTCCGGCTCCTGGCTGGACAGGGGAGTACGAATGGACACATTTCATCCCGACGGCGGACCTGCCGTCCGCTTTCAATCCGGACACACACTGGGTTGCCAGCGCGAATAACCAGATAACAGACAACGATTACCCGCACTTTCTCAGCGCTAGCTACGCGGATAAGTTTCGGCAGATGCGGATAATTGAGCTGCTAACCGCGAAGGACAAGCTGTCTGTCGATGACTTCAAGGAGATGCAGGCCGACAAGCTCTCCATACCCGCCCGCGAGCTCGTACCCCTCATTCTCGAACTGGAGCCCAGGGACGAAGTGGCCAGGCGCGCGCAGGTGTTCTTGAAAGCCTGGGATTGCCGGGTCGTGGCCGACAGCGTCGCCTCATCCATCTTCGAAGCCTTCTTCGCGTCGCTTGTCCGGCGAGCGGTGGAGGACAAAGTTGGCGCCTGGGCCGACTTCTACACTGGTCGCGGGATCCATCCCCTGCGGCCTGACTCAATGTTCTTTTACACTGCGGCGTCCTGGCTCCTTGAGAAGATGAGGCAGCATCCGGACTGGTTCCGTGGCAAGACCTGGCGGGAGGTGATGGGAGAAGAGCTATCCACTGCTGTCCGTCACCTCCGGCAACTTCTCGGCGAGGATATGTCTAGCTGGCAATGGGGAAAGTTGCACGGCCAGCGTTTCGTTCACCCCTTAGGCCATGTGAAGGGGCTGGACGCGATCTTCAATCGCGGGCCGATTGCGGTTGGCGGCGACGCCAACACCCTTTGCGCCGGCGCCTATTCCCCCTATCACGGCTACGACACAATAGCATTTGCTGCTAGTTGGCGGCAGATAATCGACCTCGCGGACTTTAACCGCAGTGTCGCTAGCCTTCCCCCTGGACAGTCCGGTCACATCGGGAGCAAGCACTACGGTGATGGGATAGAGATGTGGCGACGCGTCGAGTATCACCCGATGCCCTGGTCGAGGCCGGAAGTGGAGAAGGTTACCGAGGGCCGGCTGGAGCTTGGTCCCGAATTGTAGGAAAGAACCCCAGCGAGGAGCAGCATGCGGCGAAAGAAGACAGTACGAGATTTCGGTCTCCAGGGGAAGCGTGTCCTCGTAAGGGTGGACTACAACGAGCCCTTGTCTCCGGAAAGCGGGGAACTGCTGGGCGATACGAGGATAAAG
>WBZO01005721.1_pt1 | contig 12453 bp, 11 predicted proteins | sample 5204261 | NCBI WGS metagenome assembly WBZO01 (sample SAMN12412400, study PRJNA552823) | activated sludge metagenome | isolation source: activated sludge from anammox sidestream of wastewater treatment plant... | place: USA: North Carolina | collected 2017-09 | reverse complement strand
ACGGTGACAACGGAGTGGACACGGGGACCAATCGCATCGGGAACCAACGAAGCAGGATGGCAACGGATAGAGATATTAAGCCCCGGATCGGGACTCGGCAACAAAGCCGAATTTACGCTCTCGTGTCCGTAACACTTCGCTACCTCCGCGCACGGGACCAGAATGTTCCGCGTTTTTTTTCGGATTCAGCCACGATCCCGCGGCATAGTTCCTGTTCCTGCGGCTCCGCCAACACCCACCCGCCGTCGCTCCAGATGTAGGAAAACGCACCCTGAAAGTCCTCTTTCGCCTGTCCTCCGTCTTTCCAAAGAATGATATGCCGATGCGCTTCCGATCTGCCTTCCGGAGGCAGATGGACAACCTTTCGCACGTGGGTAATCGGCCGTTCTGCAGACACTCATTCCAGAGTACACCTTTCGACATGCACCGGAAAGATCGGAATATACTCACGCGCGACTTTTTTGCTATAATAGCGAGTGTTATCTGACCTAAAAGGTCAGGATTATCTCTAGGGCCTGTAGCTCAACGGTAGAGCAGTAGCCTTTTAAGCTATTGGTTCTGGGTTCGAATCCCAGCGGGCTCACCAAATGGGACTAGGTCACCACCTAAGTCCCTTTTTAGTGCTAAATATGGCGCTAATTTTGGGGTTCCAGAAGTTAAATCAGCATAGGTAGGCATTTCATCAAATATGAGCCCAAAGAAGGCTGCTCGTTTGAGTGGATTAGCCGTATCTATCAACAACTCTTCAAGGTGTTCCAGAAAATATCCAATGCGCTTCATAACCGCCTCCATATTTATAGTATTTTGAGTCTTTTTACGTCGAATTTTTTCCTCTTCCAGTTCCTGCACCTCACACTCTGCTTTGACCAAATCGGCCTCCAAATATTTAATGGCAACTTCGGAGCTTAAATACTTGATCTTGTCTGCTGCGGCCTGTGCAGAAGCCTTAAGAGCCTTTATTTTAGTGTCGATGATAGATTCGTCCTCTTGCTTGCTTTCAACTCTTTCCTTCCATTGGGTTACAACGTACTCCTTCAAAGAATCGATATATTCCTGAGTAAAGTTTAAGTTTTTAACAAATGACTCCACTGTATCTTCGAGTTCTTTTGATGCAACTCTAAAATAGTGGCCACGCTTGTTACAGTGGTATGCTGGATAGTATTTTCCAAGGTGTCCGCGTGATGCACTACCAAATAATGGTTTATTGCAGTGGGGACACATAATGACTCGCTTATAAGGGAATTTCGGATTATTGATTAGTTTTTTGGTTTGCCATTCAGGAAGTTGTTTCTTCCACAGTTTTATCTCTTCACCGTTTTGAACAAGAGTAAATTTCCCACGATTAGCGAGGTTGTACATTTCTATTGAGATTAGACCGTCAAATTTTGACTTAACTACTTCTCCTTGAGTCCATTTCTCAATATTAGCTCCGGCATAGATTGGGTTTTGAATAAAACGCCAGTATTGCTTGATTTGAAGTGGCTTGCCACCGCGCTCACCCATAACTTTAGTGCGATCATTGGGATTACGCACATAACGTTTGCGTGTTTTATAGCCCATTTCATTTATTTGATCGACTATCTCTTGATCGGATAACGTGCCTCGACTCCTAAGCTCAAACATTTTTTTAATCCACAATGATTCTTCTGGATGGGGTTTCAGAATAACTCGTTTACCGTGAGGAGTCTCAACTTTTTCATTTACATAGCCAAAAGGAGCTTGTCTTACTCGATAACCCATGCGGACATAGCGTATTTCAGCTCCGATCATGCGGGTCATAATGTCTCGCATTTCATCTTTGGCACGTTCTGCCTCAAGAATTTCAGATTTCTTGGTTGGACTATATACGCTCCAGTTATAAGAGATACCAAGGTGCTCAAGAGTATTTACGTCTTGGTTCCCAATAATGCCATAAATATCGATTAGTCGAACATCATGCTTTTCTAACTGCATTTTGAGATGGTCATATAGATATGAGCCACCCCTAGTGAAACGATCAATGGATTTAATAATGAACAGTTGAATGCCATTTTTGGGATTTTTACAGTAATCAATGGCTTCTTGTACTGGTTGCTCTTCTTTGGATGCTGATTCCATGAAGATAAAAAACTTTTTGACCTTTATGCCCCTATTTAAGGCAAATCGCTCAATTTGCTCCTTTTGCGCTTCTGGAGAATCACCTTGCAATCCTTGTTTTAGTGAAGAAATTCGGATTGCTGCAACTGCTTGTTGTTGGACAGGCTCTGTATTCATGGCTCTTTTACTTTTTTAACTAATTGCTGTTCCAAAATGCGATCAACTATTAGATTGGCAATGATTTTGAGACGTTCTTCGACCGATAATTGTGAACCTATTTGAGGGATATTTTTACTTTCTTGTGGTGTTACTCTTATTCGTTTCATATCAGGTATTTATTACAGACTATCACTATAGTGATAGTATAGCAAGTACACACACGGTGTCAAGTCGTTTTACTCAAGTGCCTTTGCGAAAAACCCAGGTCAGGAGTATCATTCAGACATCATCGAAAACAGTTAGTATTTGATGGTAAAAACTGCCCAATCATGGGTAGTTATGTTGGAAAATAACCTAATCTTTCAAGTTTTACGAAAAGAGATTTCTTTACTGCTTAATTTTTTGTCTCCATATACTGCTTTATTAAGGCTCCAATTTGAATTTGCCAAGCCCTGGCTAGTCCTAGTTCTTATAGCTTCCGCACTCTTGTGGCTTGTTTACTGGGTGGCTAAACTTTATGTCACTTGGTTAGAATCAAAGAAGCCAGTCACAATATTTGAAGTATTACCTCCTACTTCTACCGAGCAAAGCTCATACACAACAACCCAACTATTTAGCTCGGTCTATGGCTTACTTCGCCAGAGAAATTGGACATGTCGACTTCTCGACGTCTTAAAATCCTATTCATTTGAAATTGTTTCCTCAAAGGATCAGGGTATTCGCTATATTTTGCGTGTCCCCGAGGAAGACGCATCAATCGTTAAAAAAAGCCTGATTTCATACTTGCCAGGCATTCAAGTCAAAGAGTCAGAAGATTACATCAACTCAAATATTAGAAACGGCCACGTTATTGAAATCAAATCTACTAATAACTTTGCATTTCCACTTAAAAAGCAAGATAACCTCAAAGAATATGATCCAATCGCCTATGTAACTGGTACCATGACAAAGTTAACTGAAAATGAACAAGTCGCAGTACAAATAATAATTTCCCCAATCAGTCACAGTAATAATCAGGTTATAAGTAGGCTTCGCTCCATATTCTTAAACAATAAAGATGTATTTTCGGATCTTAGGTCTTCAAATCAGGTTGGTTCTATATTGATTCCAATCATTTATCTGGTATTACAAATTTTACTATTTCCTGTTGGTTTGATGATCTGGGTGTTCACTGGAGGGCGTGAAGGGCCGATACTACCAATTACTAAGTTCAACTCAAAAATGCCAGATAGTACTTATCGGGATATCATCGAAACTCAGATAAAACAAAAAATTGATCAGCCACTATTTACCACTTCTATCAGGTTCCTGACTATTGCAAGCTCATATTCTAACCAGCATAAGATTGAAAAAGGGTTCATTGCTGCTTTATCTCCATTTACGAATGGGGGCTACCAGACGCTTAAACCAATACGATATTTGAAGATAACGGCCATCAATAACTTGCATCTTTGGCTTTATTCTCATAGGTTAATCAACGTATTATCCAATCTCATTCTTTCTGCTACCGAGGTATCGGATCTATATCATTTTCCATTTACCAGTACCACGAAGACAGAGAATCTTGCAAAACTCCATAGCAAAGAATTGCCAGCACCCCTGTCTCTCAAAAAGAATACAAGTCTGGATATATACTTCGCCAAGAACACTTATGGTGGAGCTGATACACCAATTGGATTAACTGAAGATGAACGGCGTCGCCATGTTTATATTATTGGAGCAACGGGAACTGGCAAATCAACAATGCTTTTATCGATGATCAAACAAGATATAGATAATAATAAAGGCCTGGCTGTCATCGACCCTCATGGAGATCTGACAGATCAAATCATCTCCGTTATCCCTAAAGAGAGAATTGAAGATGTTGTCTACTTTAATCCAGACGATATCAGCTATCCGATGGGGATTAACTTGCTTGAATTAACCCCAGGACTTCCAGAAGAACAAGCCATCAGAGAAAAAGAGTTTATCGCTGAAAGCATCATTTCCGTTTTTCAGAAGATCTACACTGATAAATACTCTGGTCCAAGGATGGAGTATATTTTGCGCAACACTATTCATACCGCCTTTACGGTGCCAGAAGCCACGCTGTTTACGATCTATAAACTCCTCATCAATACGAGTTATAGAAAATCAGTCACTAAAAACCTGACTGACGAAAATCTTAAAGACTTCTGGAAATATGAGTTTGCCAAGGCTGGAGATTACCAGAAAGTCAAAATGATCTCACCGATCACTAATAAAATAGGTCGTTTCTTATTTTCTCCCACAGCCAAGCGAATACTCGAGCAAGGTAAATCAACTATAAATTTCGACACGATCATGAATGAGGGGAAAATTCTACTGTGCAATCTCTCTAAAGGTAAAGTTGGTGAAGATAACTCAAGCGTCTTTGGTGTGCTTATCATGGCTAAGATACAACTAGCAGCCCTGAAGCGAGCCAGAATGAAGCCAGAAGATCGTAAAGACTTCTATTTATATGTCGACGAATTCCAAAACTTTGCCACTCCTGCATTCGCTCAAATTCTCTCAGAAGCTCGTAAATACAAATTAAACGCTATTCTGGCTCACCAGACCACATCACAACTCGAAGAAACATCACTTGTAAATGTGACATTGGCAAATACTGGCACCGTGATTTGTTTTAGGACGGCTAACCCAGAAGACGAACGAATGATCTTGCCACAGTTTCGACCCTATATAGAACAAGGGGAAATTGCCAGTTTACCGTCCTACCATTTCTATATGAGGTTAGGAGCTTTAAACCCTGAAGAGCCATTCTCAGGGATGACTGTTCCAGTGAAGCTTGAATACAGTCAAAATAGAGTTGACGAGGTAATCGAGTCATCGAGAAAGTTGTACGCAAAAAAGTATACTGTAACTTCCGAAACGACCACTAAACCTAAAGAAAAACAGGCCACTAAGAAGGTATATTCAGCACTTCCTTGATTTCCTACCGGTAGGTAATGGATATTTTTAATTTAGGTTGATAGTACGGTATTTTATATTTTCTTTTTACCCTCTTATTCCTTATATATAAGGGAGAGGAATGATACAATCATTCCAAACTGCCACAACTTAACTACTATGGACAGCCAATTACTACCAACAGCACAACTCGACATTCTCCGATATCTCTATAGATTCCGTTTCTTAAATAGCTCACAACTTCAACGACTACTAACTCACAACAATATCCGCCTAACAAATTACCATCTTAAAAATCTCATCACACAAAACTACATCGGTAAACACTACTCACGATCATTAGGACTTGCCAATCTACCCGCCGTTTATTATCTATCATCTCAAAGTATCAAAGTTTTATCGGGTAGCCCAGATTTTGATAAGCGAGCTCTTAAGCGCATCTATAGAGAAAAAATCAGATCCCAGCAGTTTATAATTCACTCCTCATTTATTGCTGAATACTTCCTCTATTTACGAGGCGAATCAGAAAAATCAAAACATACTCTACATTTTTTCACTAAAACTGATCTACTGGCTCATCCGTACCTGATACACCCACTACCTGACGCTTACTTTGCCAGAGTCGACCACTCTGGAAACACAAAACGCTATTTTGTGGAAGTGGTCGAGGATAGCTCTCCTCGTTTTGCATTACGCAAACGAATAGAACAATATTGTGACTATATCGATGACGGAAAGTTTACCGAAGCCACTGGCCATGATTTTCCAACCCTTCTATTTATCTGCCCAGGTTATGCTAGTTTGATCTACCTGAAAAAACATATTGCCCGCATATATGAAGAAACCTCACTCGACCAAATAGAGATTTATATTGCTACCAAAGAGCAAGCTTTTGCTGGTAGCTGGGAAAAGATAGATGCCGAAGACGAATAAAGTGATATAATATAACTATGTTACCAGAAGGGTTTGACCTACGAACACAATTTCCAGCAGGTGAACAAGTTAAAGTCACCCCTGCAATCAGAGAGTTGAGTAACCAATTTCGAGAGTTGCACTACCCTAATGGATTTCAAAATATTCACGATTATATTTTTGGTCGAATTAAAATAGTCCCATACGAGGAATCAGTTAAAGCCTATGAAAGAACAAGGCGCTGGAAATTAACCGCTGATGATCTATTGAGAGTTGGAACTGTCGTAGACACAAAATACTGTAATGACATGGTAAGTTTATTTTTGGCAATTTCTCGAGGAATTGGTTTTGATGCCAAACTTGCTAAAGTGTTTAATAAAAATATAGCAGTTCACTCGTTAGCACTTGTTGATTCACCTCAATTACCAACTCAGTACGTAATTAATGCAGGCTCAAAAGATAAGTATTGGATCGAGCCTTTAGCAAGAGACACAAAGTTAGAGTTTGGTACAAAACTTCCTAATGACTGGATTCTTTGGAAAGCCGATGTAGATCAGTGGGCAATGGGTTTAAACGATTCATCACAAGAAACTACCACAATTATGGCCGATGCTAAAAAACTTCTTGGGATTACGGCATAAAGAAATAGTTATATTCATCAAATGGAAAATGCCCAGCGGGTTTGTTCAAGAGAAGATCTGCCATTTCCCACGCTGTCATATTTTCCGATATTCTATATTCTGCGTTTGCGTCGATTGTGCCGTCTTTCCCCACTTTGATAGCCTTGTCGCTTGGTGTGGTGTCTTTGGTGTGTTCTAGAGCGTACCTGAAAGCTTTTTCATCTCGTACAAATCCATAATAGAAAAGATTCCCTATAAGAGCATCGAGAGTAACTTCTGTACTAATCCTTAAATCTGCTGTTCCGTCTACTCCTGGCTTCGATCTAATTTGCTCTGCCTCGGCAACTGGCATATGCAGGCGTTCGATAAAATAGTCTTCGACTTTCTTGGATGATTCCCAGTTTTTCCCCGGAGCTTTAAAGTTTTCTTCGTTTGGCTTAGTGGAGAAATAATACCCACCCGCTGCCAACAATAAAAGCACGATCAATATCAATATTTTCTTGATCATGCCTTTATTATAATCCTTTTAATCTAGTAGTCTTCGCTGCGACCTAAAAAACGATTCAGCTCCTTGAGTCCTTCTTCCGTTTGGCGAAACTCATAAAATAACTTAGCGCCTTTATCAGACAAAAATGGCACAAATTCGGGCAAATCGTCCAGTGGTACTTTACGAAACTCTTGTAACCTCATATCAACTGTGTAGCCTTTAAACACTGGTAGTATTCTGATCATATATTCCTTTCTTGATCCTGCCCGCGGGGTTTATTCCGCGGGCAGGAAATTTGTTATAGCTTAGCACTCGGCACCACTTGGCTAATCGGCTTCTCATCAAAGCTCAAATCACGCTCGATACCTAATCCAAATTTGCCGTGATAGCTTTCGAGCTCTTCGAGTGAAAAAGATCCCCATTCATCATTCCAATCACCAAATATAGAGACGTAACCGAAAAATTCTTGACTCGCTGGATCGTACTCGGTGGCATACCATGTACCCGCGCCAGCTGGATTGAAGAACTTAGCAACCACGATGGGATCAGAGCTGTCCTCTTGTTTGCCTAGCTTGGCGAATCTGGCTAATAGTTCCTTGGTTAATAGTTTCATAATTACTCACCTCCTTCTTGGCATCTTCCCGAAAATTAATAGTTGGGAAGTATGGCCATACTTCCCATACTTGGGTGATTTTTTAGCGGGGTGAGTTTAGCAAGGGCGACGAGGTACGAGGAGTTTATCTCGACCCTTGCGAAATGAGGGGCAAGGCCCCTAAAAGAACATCACTTTCTAGCCTGTTTCAGATACAATTATATTGAGGGGCCAGATTTTCATAAGTTACAACATTGTTTTATGCTTATGAAAGAGAGTTCTAAAAGATCAAAGGCGATTCACCCACCTAAATATAGGTAGAAATCTGTAGAGGTGAGTTTTTTGCGGCTAACAATTACTGGTCTAGTACTACGAACAGTAACAATACCCAGAACTCGTGGTACACGAACCAGAACAATGGGAACACGAACAACAATAATAAGACTAATAACAACTCCGTCAGGTGTGTTCGTTAGCCCAGGACTTTGGTACTATTAATCCATGTTTTATCAAAACATGCCCCTCTATTTACAACTTCTTGATCTGTTAAAGACGGAGTATTCATATGTCCATAACTTGGATAAGGAATACAAATATAGCTTGGGTGAGGACATAATTAAGATAACCTGGCATTTGATTGACTTATTTATCGAAGCACAGACAAATTATCAAGATAAAAAGTTGATTGTATTAGAAATTGCCCAACAGTTTGACTGCCTTAAACTAAGAATCAGATTTTTAACTGAACTCAAACAGATATCCCTGCAACAAACTACGTTTGTTAATGGTCAATTGGTAAACATCGGGAAAATGATAGGAAGTTGGCAGAAGAATGTTTAAGACCATTTTCACGGATGTGAACCTTTTCAAGGCGTATCTTGACTGTCGCAAAAACAAACGCAAAACCATTAATGCTATTAAGTTTGAAATGGATCTTGAGCGGAATCTTGCAAATCTCAAACAAGATTTACTCGCAAGAACCTATACTCCCGGTAAGTCGATTTGTTTTGTCGTTACCATTCCCAAGCCAAGAGAGATTTTTGCAGCAGAATTTTGTGATCGTGTCGTGCACCACATTTTAATAAACCAAGTTCAAAAAATCTGGGAAGAGAAAATATTTATTGATGATTCGTATGCCTGCCGTCCAAATAAAGGTAATCTTTATGGCGTGGAAAGGCTACAGAAATATGCAAAGGAATTTAGATATTATGGCTCATTTGATATCGCCAATTTCTTTGGCAGTATTGATAAGCAGGTCATTTATGAAAGTTTTGCTAAAGTCATTAAAACCATCAATCGCCCTGAGTGGTGGAAAGAGGAGATTTTGTGGTTGTCTAAAACTATCATTTTTCACAATCCTGCCAGCAGTTATTTCTATAAAGGAGATCCCAAGTTACAAGATCTTGTCCCGCCATATAAATCACTGATACACAAAGATGGGATGATAGGTATGCCGATTGGTAATCTCACAAGCCAATTTTTAGCCAATGTCTATTTAAACGAGTTGGATCAATTTGTCACCAAAACACTAGGTGCTAAAGGCTATGGCCGCTATGTGGATGATTTTGTGGTATTTAGTAACTCAAAAGAACAGCTTAAAGATTGGAGAGACCAAATCGACAACTTTCTCACAAACGAGCTTCATATTAAGCTCCACCCTAAAAAGCAGCAGATCCAGTTAACCAAGCATGGAATTCCTTTCGTAGGATATTTTGTTAAACCATGGGGAATGACGGTGAGACGCAATGTAGTGAAAGCACTCAAAAACAAAATATACTACTGGAATCAAACTAAAGACATCACGGTAATGATTCCTTCCATCAATTCATATTATGGACATCTTGGTAAAGCAAAATCTGACAGACTGCGTCACCATTTAATTGATAAGCACTTATCACCGGAAATGAAAACCAAAATCGTCGTGATCGGCAATTGGCGTTACCTCAAAACGAGAAAAGAAACAGTCATAACCGAGGAAGAAATTTTAAAAATTTTCGGCGGCTCGCTACGCGAGAACCAAAAGCCCAAAAATCCAAATACACCAAAATCCCGCCAGTCGGCGGGATGATTAAAGATCAAAGGCCTGGGCTAACGAACACACCTGACGGAGTTGTTACCAGTCTTATTACTGCTGGCCGTGTACCCATTGGTCTGGTACGTGTACCACGAGTACTGGGTAGCGCTACTGGTCGTAGTACTAGACCAGTAACTGTTAGCCGCATTAGTCAATTTAGCCCAAGAGCCATCAATATAGCTCATCATGAGTTCCTTTTGAGTAGGAAGCCTCCAATTGCCGTCACCTAAGGCCTCACAGCCCGTTTTACTGCTTGTAAGCTTGACACATTTACACGCAACTTCACCATTGGTGTTACAGACTCCATCGTCACCCGGTAAGCCATTAGGGTATTGGCAGTTGTTGGCATTAAACCATGTTGCTGATGAGCTGGTGCGAATAGACCAGACTAAGCCTGTATTTTCATCTTTCTTTTCCGCATTGGTGGCATCACTGGTGCCACAATAACTGTTTCCGACGTTACAGGTTGTCCAAGTGGATTGGTAACTGTCGGCAGGGATAACCCCGTTATTGTTGTAGTCATCGACTCCACCCACACTTTGTGGGTAATCGGTATTACCGCCATTTTTAAGTGTTTTGGCTATGGCATCGTTAAATGGTTTGGTGGCCGCAGAGTAAATCCTGTTCCACGAAGTTCCCCAGTCGCCCCAGCTTCCCGCGGCGGTTGAACCATAGCTTAAGGAACTAAGAGCGGTAGCGAGTGTTGATAAACGCGACGTGGCACCGGACTCAGGAGAACTACCATTTTGTTCTGCTCTGACTATCTGAATGTGACGATACGAAAAAACTATGGTGAGTAGTACTAAAAACCCGAGTACGAGAAAACTTGTCTTCTTAATCTTATTATGCATACTTTAATAATCTAATAAACAGAACCGAAAGTCAAACGACAACTAGTTGTAAAGCCACTGATATTATTCTAACATGGAATAAACGAAGTAATTATTTCTTACTTGTTGTATTTGGTGCTACATGAATAATTGGTTTATAAAATACAAGCAAACAAAAGACAAGACAAAGCTAGCAATTCTGGCAGGATTTTTCTTTGGTGTTCTGGCACTCACCGGATTCTATTTCATTAAGCCAGTTTATGCAGCCAGTTTGGCTATCATAGGTCGTGCGATTAGCACTACGGGAGTTTACTTGGATTTTGCCAATTACAACGCCAATGTCCGTGTTAATTGGTCTACGGGGGATTTCAGCGGCTACGCTTTTTCAGAGGATATTGGCTGGGTGGCTTTTGGTACTGACGATAATGCTGAGGGGCCTGTTCATGTCAATCCATCAACCGGAGTAGTGACCGGTAAAGCTAAGGCTATTGCTACCGGTGCTTACCTAGACTTTTCAGCGTACAACAGTAATGTTACTGTTGACACTTCAACCGGAGTTTTGAGTGGCTATGTTTGGAGTGAGGATGTTGGTTGGCTTAATTTTGGAGATTCAGGAGTCAGTATTGATGATTTTAGTAACGATTTGGTTGAACCGACAACTAATGCCACTGAGCTTGCAATGCTCACAGATAACACAGGAGGCTACGCCCTCTCCGATGGTGATTGGACAAATAGTAGCGTACCAACCTTCTCCTGGGTAGCTGGTGCTGATAATGGAGGCGGATCAGGGATTAGGGGTTACTGTCTCTATCTTGGTACAGACGCAAATGCTGATCCTGGTAATTCGGTGAGTTTGACTGGTACCGCAGGAATGCTAACGAATTCTCCTGCATCTGTCGTTGGGACTGATTGTTTATTTATTACAACGGGGACTAGCCTTGATCTGGGCAGTGCTAGCTACTTATCCAGCTCGTTCGTAAATGGTGAAACCTATTATCTTCGTATCAAGGCCATTGATAACGCCGGAAACACCTACAACACTGCGGCTGCGAGCTTTTCTTTTAAATACGACAATACCAGACCTACCAATGTCAGTTATATTTCCTGTGCGTCTGGCTCTTTTTCCAATGTGGCAGATATGAGTTTTACATGGCCGGTTTCAGGCAGTGCTGCCTCGGCTGATGCTGATAGTAATTTACTTGGGTGGCAATATCAAATCAATTCAACTAGCGGAACTTGGCTTGGTACCTCAACCGATCTGGGTCTTAACTATATTGCTACAGGTTCAGCAACCAGAACCTTAACTACCGATCAAGACAGTGCCTCTATCGTTAATGGTACAAATGTGGTTTATTTCCGCACTGTTGATAATGCAAGTAACTCATCAACTGATGCGACTATCCGTACCTGTAATCTCCAGTTCGGAGGGGAAGCACCAAGTTTTGCAAATAACGAGACAGTGACCGTAACTCCAAGTACTTCTACTACCAATTCATTTGGTCTTAATTGGTCTGAGGCAACTGCAACCTTTGGGCAGACGGTAAGTCATTACTACTATATGGTTAACACCAATCCTCCTTCAACGCTTGCGACTCTGCAAGGAAATTCTTCAACTTACATAGATAATGGCACTAGCTTAAGCGTTGATGCTTCTGCTCTGCCTAATGTTAACAAAGGTACAAATACTGTCTACGTGGTCGCGGTAGATGACGCTGACAACTATTCTCCGAGTAACAGTATTAGTGGTACTTTCACTCTCAACTCGACAGATCCGG
>WBZO01004463.1_pt2 | contig 12461 bp, 7 predicted proteins | sample 5204261 | NCBI WGS metagenome assembly WBZO01 (sample SAMN12412400, study PRJNA552823) | activated sludge metagenome | isolation source: activated sludge from anammox sidestream of wastewater treatment plant... | place: USA: North Carolina | collected 2017-09 | reverse complement strand
GAACATACGGCCGACAGCCAGGGCGCTGCGAACGCCGTCCTCGTGGAAGCCGTAACCCCAGTACGCGCCGCAGTAATACGTGCGCCGCCGGCCGCTAATCTCGTCATAGCGCCTCTGGGCGCCGATCGCCGCCACGCTATACACCGGGTGATGATAGGTCAGGCGTGCGAGCACCTTGGCCGGATCGATCGCCAGCGCCGGGTTGAGCGTCTCCAGGATCGGCTCGGGCGAGCGATGGCCCTGGAGCCGGTTCAGGTTGTAGGTGAGGGTGACGCTTGCGCCCTCTTCCCGCGGAACGTACGCGTTCCACGACGCCCAGGCCCTGCGGCTTCGGGGCATGAGCGAAGCGTCGGTGTGCAGCACGATCTCGTTCGCCTGGTAGGGAATCGCGCCCAGGATCTCCCGCTCCTCCGGCGAAGGATCGGCGAGCATGGCGAGCGACTGGTCGGCGTGGGCGGCCATCACCACGCAGTCAAACGACTCCGGCGGCCCGTCGCGCGGGGTCACTTCCACGTGGTCCTCGCTACGCCGGACGCGCGCCACGGGGCAGTCGAGCCGGACCCGAGCGGCAAACGGCCGCGCCAGGGCCTCCACGTATCGCACGGCGCCGCCAACGACCGTCTTCCATTGCGGACGCCCGCGAAGATCGAGCAAGCCGTGGTTGCGAAAGAAGCCGACGGTGTATCGGGCCGGGAACTTCCGGAACTGCCCCGGCGGCGTGGACCAGATCGAGGCGCCCATCGGCACCAGGTAGTGCTCGATGAACTCGCGGCCGTAACGGTGCTCGCGCAGGAATTCCTCCAGCGTGGTCTCCTCGCGCGCGGTGTCGAGCAGCCGGGGCGCATTGCGGTTGAACCGCAAGATGTCGCGCACCATCCGGTAGAACGACGGGCGAAGCACATTGCACCGCTGGGCGAAGAGCCCCCCGAGCGATCCGCCTTCATACTCCAGCCCCGTCCTCTCGCACCGGACGCTGAAGCTCATGTCGCTCGCGCGGGCCGGCACGCCCAGCCGCTCGAGCATGCGGACGAAGGCGGGATAGGTGCGGTCGTTGAAGACCATGAACCCTGTGTCGGCGGCGAAGTCGCGGCCGGCCACCTGGAGCGTCACGGTGCGGGTGTGCCCGCCCGCGTAGCCGTTCGCTTCGAACACGGTGACTTCGTGATCGCTGCAGAGAAGCCGGGCCGATAGCAGGCCGCTAACTCCGGAACCGACGATCGCGATCTTCATGTTGGACTCCGTGGAGACCCCGCGGGGCAAGGAACGTCATCCTTTCGCCAATTGTCGAACCACGGTCAATGCCTCGGCCACATGGCGATCTGCGGCGAACTGGGGACGGACCACGTGGCGGACGATTCCCTCCTTGTCGATCACGTAGGGGACCCGTCCGGCGCGCGATCTGCAACCTCAATTGGGGCCATGTTTCACTCCTTCGCGTGCGTGCGGACAACCGCCTCCAGCGACCGGCAGTCGCCACGCAGGCCGGGCTAGGACTGTCGCTCCCATGCAGTCACTTCCGAGACGGTGTGCTGGAACTTCCGCCGGGTCTCGCGGATGACGAACTCCACGTTCTGCGGCTCACTCAGCATACGAAAATGGGGACCGAGCAAGTCTCGCAGCCCATCCAGGGTCATGTAGGGTTCGCCTGCCTTGCGAATGCCGCCGATCCAGTCCTCTTTCCTCGTGAATTCCTCGAGCCACGTGTAGGGGGACGTAATCACCAGAACCCCCCCGATCTTCAACCGCTCGTGGATGGTCTCCAGAAACCTCCTTGGATCGGAGAGCCGATCGAGCAGATTGGCGGCCAGGACCAGGTCGTATCCGGCGAACTGCGGCTTGAGGTTGGTTGCATCGCCCTGGAAGAACTCGACGCGCCGGGCCACGCGCTCCAGTCCCGTGTCCGACAGGCGGGCTTCGTGATAGGACACGACCTCGCCTTCCTCCACCAGCTCGAAATGCACGTTCCCCTTTTCTTTGAGTTGCAGCGCGATCCGGATGAACCGGGCGGAGAAGTCGATCCCTGTCACGTGGTCGAATTCCCGGGCCAGTTCAAATGACGCCCGGCCCACGGCGCAGCCCAGGTCCAGGGCCTCGTGGCGCGGGCGCCCTTGCGTGTGCTGGAAACAGATCTCGGCGCACCGGGCGGGGAAACAGGGAACGCCAAAATAGACCTTGCCGTAGTGGGCCTCGCAGTATTGCGAGACGGCTGCGTCCGTCTCGTACATCGCTTCGGGCAACGCCAGCGGCTGCTCCGACTGGACGTAGCGCAAGCCCGCGTGCTGAAAGAAATGCCGCCGAAACGCGTAGCGGCTGTCGCGGGTGGCCTCGTTGCCGGTCGAGATCCAGGAGCCGCCCTTGATCAGGTTGTGTTGCGTGTCGAACGTGGGCGTTGAGAAATCATCGTAATAGGGGTGGACCTGGAAGCCGTCGAAGCCCGTGATCGGCGTCTCGGTCCACTGCCAGACGTTGCCGATGATGTCGAAGAAATCGCCGAACCCGAAAAGGTCCACCGGGCACGACGACGCCCAATGCTCGAGATTGATGTTGCCGGGGGCCTTCTCCCAGTACGGTTGGTCGGGGATTTGGTGCAGGTCCCGCAACCGATACCACTCCGCCTCGGTCGGCAACCGGATCGGTTTCCCGCTCTTGCGGGCGAGCCAGTTGCAGAACGCCTTCGCCTCGAGGTAGTTGACCTCGACCGGCCAGTCCCAGGGCATGTCGATGATCTGGGCCATGGTCCGGAACCGGTAGCCGCCGGGGAAGTCAATCCAGAACAAGGGGTGACGGGCCTTGGAGAAGCTGACCCACTTCCAGCCCTCCTGGGTCCAGAGGTCCTCTTGTTCGTAGCCTCGGTCTTCGACGAACCCGAGAAACTCTCGATTGGAGACCAGGTAACGGCCCGCGGAGAAGTCCCACACATCGTTTTCCTGCCGGCCGAATTCGTTGTCCCATCCGTAAAGGGGATGGTCCTTCGACTTGCCCAGAACGACTCGCCCGCCCTTGACCGGGATCAGCTCGTTCTGCGGTGCCTCGCCCGATTCGGGGCAAATGTCCCAGAGCGGCAGTTGCCGGACCTTCTCGATCGGCAGCCGGCGGATGATGACCGACGAGGTCTCAAGATGGATCCTCTGGTGTTCGATCCCCATGAGGACCGCCCAGAACGGATGGTCCCAGTGGATGGGCATTGTCAACGGCAGGGTGCGGATGGCCTCGTCAACGACGCCGCGCACGCTGTCGCGGTAGGCCTTGACCTCGCCGAGCGTCGGCCAGTCGTAATGGGCCGCGTTGAGGTCGTCCCAGGACATCTCGTCCACGCCGACCGCGAACATCGATTCGAACTGGGGATTGACCCGCCGGTTGGTCAGCCTGGCGACGATAAGCTTGTTGATGTAGAAGACCGACGTGTGTCCCAGGTAGAAGATCAGAGGATGCCGGAGCGGCTCGGGCCGGAGGTAGAATCCGTCGTCCGAGGCGAGCGTTTCGTAGAGCTTCTCGTCCAGGCTGTAAGTCGCGTGGAAATACTGGCGGATCTCCTCGCGCTTCTCGTCCGCGTCACCCTGGTTGAGGATGGGAGTTCTCGTGTTCCTCAGCTCCATGACGTCCTCCGCAGATCAACTTCTCCGACAAACCGGGCGCCACTCCCCGCTATTGCCTCACCTCGACTTCTCGGCTCCTTTCAGCGGCGCGAACGAGCGCCCTGAGCATACCGGCGAAGATCAACCGGTGCAACGGATAGAGGGCGTACCAGTAAACCAGGCCGAACAAGCCCAGCGGGTCAAAGACGGCCGTCTGCCGGATCGTGCCACCGCCGTCTGCCGGGGTCACCTCGAACTCCAGCCAGGCGCGGCCCGGCAGCCGCATTTCCGCCTGAAGCCGAAGCAAACGACGGGGCTCGAAGGCTTCCACGCGCCAGAAATCGACCGCGTCTCCAACGCGGAGGTCCACCGGGTCGCGCCGGCCGCGGCGCAGCCCGACTCCGCCAGCGAGCAGGTCCATCATGCCGCGGAGCCACCACAGCCAGTTCCCGAAGTACCAGCCCGTCTTGCCGCCGATGCGCTGGATGGCAGCGAAAGCTGCCTCCGGAGGTGCGCTGACCGTGGCTGTCCGGGAATCGACGATCCGGGAGCCGAATCGAACGCCGCCCCACCGCGGCTTCAAGCCGCTGGAGGACATCGCATCGGACCACCGTGTCTGAGCATACTCACGGTCCTCGTTGCGCATCGCCCGCGCGATGGCCTCCTGCAGGCCGCGCGGACGGATCGGAAATGCGTCGAGCGCGGATGGGTTCTCGACCACAGTGGGGTTCCGCAGCCCCTCGACCAACTTCCGCCCGATTCTCGCGTAGACAGGCGTCACCAGTCCCAGCCAGAGACTCGACAGGTACGGCGTCAGTACCGGAACGGGGATCATCCAGCGGGTCAGGCCGCGCTGCCGAGCGTACTCGCGCATGATGTCGCCGTAGCAGACCTGGTCCGGTCCGCCGATCTCGAAGATGCGGCTCTCCCCGTCCGGGACCTCTAACGCGGCCAACAGGTAGTCCAGAACGTCGTCGACAGCGATGGGTTGGGCGGGAGTAGCCACCCATTTCGGGCAGACCATCGCCGGAAGCCGCTCGACCAGGGCCCGGACCAACTCGAACGAGAGGCTGCCCGAGCCGATAATGATCGATGCCCGGAACTCGATCACTTGCACGCCCGACGCGCGCAGCGCCTCCCCCGTCTCTTGCCGGCTGCGAAGGTGGTTGGAGAGGCGGTGTTTGGGATTGCCGAGCCCTCCCAGGTAGATGATCCTGCCGACCCCGGCTTGATTGGCGGCGGCGGCGAAACTGGCTGCAGCCTGACGGTCTTCGCGTTCGAAATCCCGGGCAGTCCCCATGGAGTGAATCAGATAGTACGCCGCCCCGACGCCCTCGAAGGCGGCAGACAAAGTCTCGGGCGCGAGGACATCCCCCGCGACAACCTCGGTTGTAGCGGCCACCCGCGAACGGAGGTTGTCAGGCCGCCGGACCAGACAACGCACACGAAGACCGCGCCGCTCCAGCAGCGGCAAGAGGCGACCGCCAATGTAGCCGGTCCCACCGGTCAGCAGTACAACGGACTTGTCGGGCGCCATGGTGGCGGGCAGACAACTGGGGCTACGACCGACCCGGGCGAAAGGCCTTCTGGCCCCTTGCGCGAGTTACGCTGTGCTCGCAGACTATCCTATGCGAGGGATGGCCCCAACGCCAGCCTGCACTGGCAGCGTTATCTGCGACATCTGCCGCGAAAACGGCTGGAGCGCGGAGTAGAAGCGGCATCTGGCGGAGGGACGAAATAGGCGATTGCCTCGCCGCATCCCAAGAAGGCTCACTCCAGCTCCCGCAGCGCCCCCAGAAGCCGCCGGACTTCCTCGGCGACGTTGTAGTGCAGAAGTCCTATCCGCACCATGCCGTCGGGCTCCAGGCCGAGGGCCTCGGTCACGGGCAGGGCGTAGAAGTTGCCGTGCCAGACGAAGATGCCCCGGGCGGCGAGGTGCTCGGCCACGGCCCGGGGTGGACGCTTCCCGTGGGTGATGCTCACCGTGGGCACGCGCTCGGCCATGCGCGCGGGATCGGCGATGCCCCAAATCCGCACGGAAGGCAACTCCGCCAGCCCGGCCAGAAGCTCCGCGGCCAATGGACGCTCGTAGGCGGTGATGGCCTCGAAGGCGGCGTCCAGGGCCGTGGGGCGGTCGGAGCCTGCTCCCTGTTTCCCGCAGCAAGCCCGGCCCAGGTCGGCCAGGTACTCGACCGCGGCCAGGGTCCCCGCGATCCCCTCGTGGTTCTGCGTGCCGGTCATCCAGCGTCCGGGGAGCGTGTCGGGCGCGGGCCGCACCTTGTAGGCGGGGAGCGACTCCAAGAGCTCTCGCCGACCCCAGAGCACGCCCACGTGCGGCCCGAAGAACTTATAGGCAGAACACACCAGGAAGTCGCAGCCCCACGCCCGCACGTCCATGCGCCCGTGCGGGGCATAGTGGACCGCGTCGAGGTAGACCAGGGCCCCGGCCTCGTGGGCGCGGCGGACGATCTCCTGGACCGGGTTGACCGTGCCCAGTGCGTTCGAGGCGATGCCCACGGCCACCAGGCGGGTGCGGGTCGAGAGCTTGCCGGCGAAGTCGTCCAGGTCGAGCGTGCCGTCTTCGGGCCGAATACCCACGTGGCGGACCGTGGCCCCGGCGTCGCGCGCGGCCAGGGCCCAGGGGGTCACGTTGGCGTCGTGGTCCAGTCGGCTCAGGAGCACCTCGTCGCCCGGACGCCAGGTGCGGCCGACCGCGCGGGACAGGGCCAGCGTGAGGCTGGTCATGTTGGGGCCGAAAATGACCGTCTCGGGGTCGTCCGCGCCCACGAAATCGGCCAGCCCGCGGTGGGCCGCGTCCAGCACTGCGTCGCTCTCCCGCGCGGTGGCGAACAGGCCGGCGTGGTTGGCGTTGGTGCGGGCGAGGTATTCGGCCACGGCGTCGATCACCCGTTGCGGCGCCTGGCTCCCGGCCGGGCCGTCGAAGAAGACGGCTGGGCGGCCAGCCACCTGACGGCTTAAGGCCGGGAACTGGCGGCGGCAGGAGGCGACGTCCAAGCCCAGTGTGTTCGGCGTCGTCGTCATGCCAGGCATAATACCCGAGGGAAGCCCCTCTGGCTAGTGGTTGCCGGCGCGGGGGTGGCCTGGGAGAATGATGGACCGCCGCACGCGTTCCCGCCAACGCCCTCACCCCCTGCCCCTCTCGCGCAACGGGCGAGGGGAGGTCACATTCCACGCTCCACGCTCCACGCCCCACGCTCTGCGAACCATACCGCTCATGTCCAAGCCGTCGCCCAAGCTTGCCCTTCTGATCGTCTCTTCGGTGGTGGTGGTGGACCTCTTGGGCTTCGGCATGGTGGTGCCGCTGTTGCCGGTGTACAGCAAGGCGCTTTCCGCGGGTTACTCCGAGGCGATGGTCCCCAAGCTGCTGGGGCTCCTGATGGTTTGCTTCTCGGTAATGCAGTTGATCTGCGCGCCGCTGTGGGGCCGGCTGTCGGATCGGGTGGGGCGGCGGCCCGTGTTGCTGGTCGGACTCGCCGGATCGTGCTTGTTCTACGCACTGTTCGGGGTGGCGACCCTCTTGGGGAGCCTACCCTGGATGTTCGTCTCGCGAATCGGGGCGGGGATTGCCGGGGCCACCATCCCCACGGCCCAGGCTTACATCGCCGACGTCACGCCGCGAGAGAAACGCACGCGGGGCATGGCCCTCATCGGCGCGGCGTTCGGGGTGGCTTTTACGGTCGGGCCGCTGGTCGGGGCCCTGGCCCTGTGGATTTCTGAAGAGCGGGCAGGCGTCAGCCCCTGGCCAGGATATGTGGCGGCCGTGCTGTCGGGTGCGGCCCTGCTCTTGGCCCTGTTCAAGCTACCCGAGTCCCTCGACCCGCAGACGGATCACGCGGTGCGAAAGCCGTTCGACCTGGCGTCCTTTCGAGCGGCCCTGGCCATCCCGTCGATCGGGCTCTTGTTGCTCACCGCGTTCTTCTGCGTGTTCTCCCTAGCCAATTTTGAGGGCACCATCTCGTTTGCGATTGCTTCGCTGCTGGAGAAGCCAGCTGACGGCCCCTCGGCCGACAGTTCGATGGACTTGGCCGAAGCGGCCGATGCGCCCCCGGACAAGCAGGCAGAGCAGGAGGGCGGCCAGGGCGGACCCAAGAGACTCGAGGGCAAGAAGCTCCTCATGGTGTTCTTCTACGTGGGATTGATCCAATGCCTAGTGCAAGGCGTGCTGGTCCGCCGGCTCTCGGCCACGGTGAGCGAGGCGCGGCTGGCTTCGATCGGCGCGGCCATCGCCATCGCCGGCAACCTGCTCCTGGCTGCGGCGGTCCATCCCGAACACGGGCGACTGGACCTCCTCATGCTGGCCGCGGCATTCGAGGTCACCGGGTACGGATTCCTCGATGCGCCGCTGCGGTCGTTGCTCTCGCGCCGAACGCATCCCTCCGAGCAAGGCGGGATCCTGGGCGCCGGCGAGGCCGTCAGCGCGGTGGCCCGGATCACCGGCGTCTACTTCGGCGTCCAGCTCTACTACCGCGCGGCCATGTTGCCGTTCCTGGCGGCTGCGGGCTTGATGGGCGTGGTCCTGGTCCTGGTCCCAATTGCCGTGCGCAGCGGCCGCGACTGGGCGGAAGAGCAGGCCGTGACCGCGGAAGCATGAGCCGGGGAACGAGAAGAGAGTACACGCCGTCTCACAGCTTGCTGAAGTCCATGGGCTGGCTGTCGTTGCGGCCGCCCAGGTATCCGTAGGTGACCGGATCGACGGCGAATGCGAGCCTGCGCACGGAGCCGTCGCAGAAGACGAACTGGCACCCGGCGGCGTGCGGGCCGCCTCGCGGGCCGACTGCACGGCCGGCAGCAGCAGCGAGACGATAATCCCGATGATCGTGATGACCACGAGGAGTTCGACGAGGGTAAAACCTCTAGAAGAGACTTGTCGCCGCATTGCAGTTCCCCCCGTGCAAATGCGATGTTGAACCAGGACTCTTCGACTTGCCGCCTACGGCGCGTCCGTGTCCGGCTTCTCCCGCTTCGCCCCGCCCGCATCGGCCGCCGGCTGGTCCTTCTCGTCGCCGAAGATGTCCTGCCGGTAGAGCGGCATGTGGCGGTAGTAGACCTCCAGGGTCATGGCGGCCAGGGCGGTGATGTAGAGGCGCCCGCCGGGGCTGGAGCCGTGGTCGCCGCCGAAATACCAACTGCCGGCCTCGTGCCCCGCCTTGGACTGGCGGTTGACGAGGAAATCGCGCATGCGGTCGTTCCACCGCTTCCAGGGGTCGCCGCCGGCGTGGTGCATCACCTGGGTGGCGTAGTAGTTGAAGTACATGTTGCCCTGCGAGGGGCCGCGGGCGTCGAGGGCCTCAACGCCCTTCTTCAGGCCGGCGTGCTCGCGGGGCCAGCCCAGGTACATGCGGCACAACAGCCCGATGGCCTGCGTGGCCTCGCTCCCCTTGGTCGAGTCGGTGTAGCCGTAGTTGTCGCCGTAGTCGCCGATCTTGACCGATTCGAGGTACTTCTCGGCGGCGGCCAGCGTGGCGGGGTTGACGATGAGCTCGGCCATCTGGCCGCTCTTGAGGGCCATGACCTGCCAGCCGACGACCGAAGTGTCGCCGGCCTGGCGCGGCATGTAGCGCCAGCCGCCCGCGCCGGGGTCCTGAGCGTACGACACGTAGTTCAGGGCCAGTTGGGCCGCCCGGCCCAGGGCCGCGTTAAACTCGTTGTCCGCGGCGATCTGCTTGTTGGCCTCCTGCTTGTCGCGCAGCGAGGCGATGTCGCTGGGGCTGGGAGGCGATTCCGTGCCGTCGTAGATCTTCCTGGGACGGAGGACGTCCTTGGGGTTGACCCGCATGGCATAGGCCTCGCACAAGGCGATGGTGGCCAGCCCGTGGGCATACATGCGGCCCTCCTCTTCCCAGAGGCTCCCGCCCTCGGGCCGGACCTGCATGCGGGCCATGAGGTAGGCCAGGCCCGCGCGGACCGTCTTCTGGTATTGGCCCACCTGGTGCGTTTGCCCTGCGCCGAGGAAGGGGAGCACGCCCAGCGCGGTGGCGGCGATGCGGGCCACCGGCTTCTCGCCGGGATTGGCGCACTGGGCGTGGCAACTGGCGGCCACCGTGTGGTCGAAGGACCAACCGCCGTCGGGAAGCTGGTGGTTGGCCAGCCATTCCAGGGCGAGGTTGACGGCCTTTTCGCTCTCGGGCGTGGCGCCGCGGCCGACGGCCTGCCCGCGCCGCCCGCCGCGTCCGCCGAGCCCCTTGCCCTTGCCCGCCAGTCCCCAGCCGGTGCCCTTCTCGCCCTTGCCCGTGCCCCGCTGGTGCGCGATCCCCGTGCCGCGTCCCTCCTCGAAGAAGTGGTCGTTCAGCGGGGCGATCTCACTGAAGAAGGGCTGCGGCAGGGCCGTGGCCGCGTTTAGCCCCTCGGTGGCGTGCTCCAGGTCGATCTTCGGCTCCAGCGAATCGACCGTGTCGCGATCGACGATGTCCAGGGCCTCCGGGCCCTGCTTGAGGTCCTCGACCTCGAGCTTGCTCAGCTCGCCAAAGTCGGGCGTCTCCGGCTCGGGCGGCGACATGATCGTCAGTCGCTGCTTCGGATACGTGATCATGCACATGGCGAGCACGACCAGGGCCACCATGTGGACCACGAGACTCACCAGCCAGGCCGGCTGGTTGGCCAGAATCCGCTGCCAGAGGACGCCCACCTCGCCTTGCTCGGCGGCTTCGTCCACCTCCTTGCGGAGCCCGGTCGCCTTCTCGCTGCGTTGCGGGGTGATTCGCGGCTCGGACTTCTGCGGCTTCTGCCCGCCAACTGCGATGGGACGGGCCTTGGCCCCCGTGCCCGCGGCGGCTCCCGCGGGAATCGGCTGGGCGGCGGCCGGGGCGGCCGTTGGGCTGGACGGCGCCGGGCTTGCGGGATCGCGCGGTTTGGGCGCGGACGGCCCCGGGGCCGGTCGCGGAATGGGCGCCGCGACTCGGCCGACCGGTATAGGCGCCGGCGGGACCGTCAGCGGAACGGGCGACGGCGGGACATCCACCGGAATCGGACGTGGCGGCTCCTCCAAGGGCTTCGCCCGCAATAGCCGGGCCTTCTTGTCCCCGTCCCCTTTGGGAATTCGATCGGCCATTGCTCATCCCCCCTGGAGCCACGAGACTGAGAAAGTATACCCACCACGCACGGGCCGTGCCAGTCGAACACGGTGGCTTTCGGGGGGGAGGACGCTACGAGCGATGCGCAAGGCGTCCGGCTGGGCAAACCCTGGCGCCCGTGCGTTTCACGACGAGGACGCACCATGAATTCCCTTTGAAATCCCGCGTTTTCGCCGGGCCGGCGTTTGACCGCGGCTTGCGGCGACGTTTAGGATGAATCGTCTCGACGCCGTGCAGGATGCCCGCTCGACGGCCACGCAGGAAGGAGCCGTGCAACCTATTCACTCGCCTGTCGTCCTTGGAGGACCGGCACGATGAACTCTGCACTGCTGTACGGCCCGCTGGACTCGTCGCCGTCGCCGCTGGGAGGCGCGGGTCCGGAGTTGCCCCCCGAGTTGGTTACGGCCGCGGTCCGCGTGCTCGAAGCACGGCACCGGCGGCTTCAAGAATCCCGGGCAGAGGTCCACCTCGGCCCGGAGCGGATCGACCGGGAAGAACTGGTCGATCCAGGCGATGAGCCGCTCGAGACGCTGCTCGCCCGGCGCCCCGCGGGGCGACGCGGGTGGGATGAGAGCGATTGACGGCTGGAAGAGGCCGCCCTACGTCGCCTGGAAGGGACGGCCTGGGAAGGCCGCTTCACGTCGCCGCCGACCCGCGCGCGGCCAGATACTCGGCCAGGGCTTCCTGCCAGGGCGGCATGGCCGGGCGGCCCGGCAGGGCCTCGTACTTGGACGAGTCCAGCACGCTGTAGGCCGGTCTGCGCGCGGGGGCCTTCCAGTCGGCCGAGGTGATCGGCTCCAATTCGACCGGGATTTCCGCGATGCCGAAGATCTCCGCGGCGAAGTCGTACCACGTGGTCTGACCCTGGTTCACCACGTGATAGGTCCCGAAGGCCCTGGTGGAGAGCAGAAAGCGGATGGCCCGGGCGAGATGGGCCACGTAGGTGGGCGTACACGTCTGGTCGGCCACCACGCGGAGTCGGCCCCGCTCGCGCCCCAGGCGAAGCATGGTCTCGACGAAGTTGCCCGCCGCCCGGGGGCCCAACCGGCCGTAAAGCCCGCACGATCGGACGATGAAATGCCTGGGCACGGCCCTCGCGTAGCGCTCGCCCTCGAGCTTCGTCTGGGCATAGATGGCCAAGGGGCCCGGCGGGTCGTCTTCGCGATAGGGGGTCGCCCGGGCAGCGTCGGCGCCGAACACGTAGTCGGTGCTCACCTGGACGAGCGTCGAGTTCAGCCGGCGGCATGCTTCGACCAGGTGCGCCACGCCGGCGACGTTGACCGCCCGGCACCGCTCGACCTCGCTCTCGGCCCGGTCCACTTGCGTGTAGGCGGCCGTGTTGACAATCACCCCGGGGTGCAGACTCTCCAGGTGGCGCAGCACGCCCCGGCGGTCCGTGAGGTCGAACGTGGGCAGATCCAGGGGCACGGCGTCTGCGCCGATCTGGCGGCACAACTCGCTGCCCAGTTGTCCCTGGGCGCCGGTCACGGCAATGGTGGTCACGAGGCAGCAAGCTCCGGAAAGTCGCTGTTGATGGTTCCCGCGCATACCATTCTAGCTCATCGTCTGGCCTTCAGGGAGGCGGAATCCCTCGAAAGCCCTCCGAGAAGCCGGAGCCAACCGCGGTGTGCCTTGTGGCGGCGTGTTGGCCAACGGACCGCCCCCAAGCTGACGGCGGCGGCCGGGGATTGAACCAGTATGGCGGCCAGAACTGAGCCGGTTACCTGCTGGGATGGCGGCCGACGTTGGTCGAAGGCAAGTACGGGATCGGAATTCCGAGACGGTGGCAGAGATC
>WBZO01005719.1_pt1 | contig 12463 bp, 18 predicted proteins | sample 5204261 | NCBI WGS metagenome assembly WBZO01 (sample SAMN12412400, study PRJNA552823) | activated sludge metagenome | isolation source: activated sludge from anammox sidestream of wastewater treatment plant... | place: USA: North Carolina | collected 2017-09 | reverse complement strand
AGGGTCATTTGACCGCGCCGGATGTCGGCGGATGGGTCTTTGTACCAGTAGGAAGCCGGTCTTCGCCCCTCCACATTCTGCGCGCGTCCGGTGTTTTTGTCGTACGCCCAATAGCGCGTGGGTTCGTAGTACGGCCGGCAAATCACCGGACTCTCGACCGGCTGGATAAGAACGGGATCGCTCACCGTTTGCGCCCCTTCTTCGCGCGGTACGATGCCTTGGGTTCGCGGACTGCAATCGGCACTCCCTCGCGGTGGTGCTCGGACACGGCCTCCCGAACGGCTATACGCAACGCATGACGCGCCTTACGACCGCGCGTTGACATTCCGGAACCCGGGCGAGAAGGCGTCAGGCGCTCATACAAAAATTCCGGCGCCAGGTCCGCCTCATTGGGCCAGACCACCGTCCGTAGAAGCGAATCCACCCTGACGGCTCTGAAGCGCCGTTTGTCGGCCAGTGGTCCAAAAACGGGTCCGGTCAATTCATCCGCGAGGTCCACGGTACCCTCTACGCCATCATTAAAGCGCAACCAAAGGATGTAATCTCGGACATACTTCACCGCCTCAATTTCCAGAATCATGGCACTACTCCAACGGTTTGATCTTCGGAAGGGGCCTCTTGTTCTTCGCCTTGTCCCAAGCAGCCATCAGCTCACGCTGGTGCAGTGCGCGCCACTCCTGCACCAGACCAAGGACGCGGGGAGGCAGACTGCCAACCACCGCGCCGCTTTCGATCATGACTTCCGCATGGTACTCGCCATAACGCGCGTGGATGTGCGCCGGCTCATGATCCCGCCAGAACATCAGGATCGAAATACCGAAAAACTGACTGATCGTCGGCATGGTCAGTCATACCTCCCATCCAGCCGATGCACCCGCAATACCTCATTACCGCGCGGGTCAATCACCTTGACCGCAATCCGCTTGTGCTCGCCCTCGGGGAACGGCAACGAAACTGTGCCGGACAGCCGGGCAAAGGCGTCTTCGTCCAGCGTCCCGCCCAGCGCCTTGCCCAGTTTCTCCCACGCGCTCTTGTCCGGGAAGAATGCCTGGCAACCACAGAAACAGCGCCCGTCGTAATCGCTATCCAGAAACCATGCCGCGACTTTCTCCGCGCCTGTCGAGCGCACGGCGTTGGTCACCGGGTCATAAATATCCACGCCTTCCATGTGGACGCTGTACTGCCCGTCCTTGCCGCGCTTGACCAACGTCCTCGGCGAACCGGATACGGTGAAAAGCTGGCTGGACACGGTCGTCTTCAGCAGGTCGCCCATGTTCACGTCCGGGCGAATCTGCGCCATGTGAATCCGCAGTTTCGGATCCGGATCGTCCTGAATCAACGCCTGCGCCGCGCCGTCGAAACTAAACGCCGCGAAGACCAGATCGTCAAACCCGCCCCGCCTCGCGCGGCCAATGCCTTCCTCCACAATCAGCGCATTCAGCGCGCCGTATTGCGGACCAACAATCACCGCGACATTGCGCTCTTTTCCGTCGCCGTTCACCCACGCCCCGCGGGCGGGATGTTCAGGCGGGTGACGCCCTTATGCCGGTAATCCACCGCCTCTGCGGCGGGACCGATTGTCTTCTTCCCTCTTGCCATATAAACCTTCCTCCTCCGTCAAGGCTACGGAGGGCACGTCCGAAATCCTTCCTCGTACTACGGCTGCGCTGTTCGCGTCAGACAATTCAGGCGCGACGTCGAGAGTATAACGAGGATGCAGCGCCTCTGAAAGGCCGAAGTCCGCTGCCATCAGTCTTGTCCTTCGCCTTGCCGGTGCCGACATCCGTCGGACTCTTCACACCCTCAGGCGGCCCCTCTTTGATCTGAATCGCCCCGGACGACACGCATCTCAACTTGTCCACATCCGCCTCAGCACGCCGCAGATCGCGCCGAATATCCAACGATTGGAACTCTTCATCGCCCTCACTTCCAATCATTGGAACTCCCTCCGCGCCTCCGCGTGAGACATCATCCTCTTCATCAATGCCCTCCTCCGCCAAACCGACGATCGCCCCCTCCTGTTCTTGTTCTCCTCTTCAAAACCCAAGCTCCGCGCCTCCGCGCCTCCGCGTGAGACATCGCCCTCTTCATCAATACCCCCCTCCGCCAAACCGACGATCCTCCCCCTCCTGTTCTTCCTCTTCTTCAAAACCCAGGCTCCGCGCCTCCGCGCCTCCGCGTGAGACATCATCCTCTTCATCAATCCCCCCCTCCGCCAAACCGACGATCGCCCCCTCCTGCTCTTGCTCTCTTCTTCAAAACCCAAGCTCCGCGCCTCCGCGTGAGACATCACCCTCTTCATCAATACCCTCCTCCGGCCCTTCGAGAACCCTCTCTTCTGGCATTGACAGCAGGGGCGGATGTCGGACAATTTCCCTCAATTCAGGAGGCATTCGATGAAATCCTTTTTGCGAGTCTGTTTGGTGGGTGTGGGCTTGATGGCGGCGGGAAGCGCGTTCGGAGAAACTTCAACCAACGCGGAGCCGGCCAAGGCGCCTGGCCCCAAGATCGCAGTGATTGCGCCGGAGCAAATTGAGGGCGAGTGGTTCTGGTTTTCGTGGGGTGGCGGGCGTCAGCACGTTGTCCAAAGCGCGATCGAAAAATCTCTCGTGCGCGCAGGGTTTTCGGTCATTGACGCAACGGAACTCGGTGCGGGTCGCAACCTCGAGGACTTGGTGAACGCGAAGACTGCGGCGATCAAGGGGAAAGGACTCGGCGCGGACTATGTGATCGCAGGCAAGGCAACCGCCGTTCGCGCGAGCGAGAGCGTGGCCTATGGCGTCACCGCCGTTCGGGCGGATGCAGAGGTCACCATGCGCCTCGTGCGCGTGAGCGATGGCGCGGTCATTGCCGTGGAAGACGCCAATGCCCAGGCGGGCGGCCAAGCGGTTCGCGCAGCGGGCAAGGAAGCGCTGAAGAAGGCCGGTCAGGATGTTGCAAAGAAGCTGACCAGCGCGCTTCGCGATGTGGTGTATGAGCGCGAGGCTGATCGCGAGTGACGCGACTGACGCACGGCTGCGGCGGCAACCTCTTTGACTTCGCATGAAGCACGCTCATGCGCGGCGGTGTCCGCTGAAGTTCTCGTGGCCAACGCCACCGCTGCGCGTGGTGTTGGTCGAACCGGAGATTCCACCGAACACAGGGAATATCGCCCGAACATGCGCGGCAACCGGCTCGCCTCTTCACTTGATCGAGCCGCTGGGTTTTCAGATTACCGATGCGCAACTCAAGCGCGCGGGCTTGGACTATTGGGACTCTGTCGCGCTGGCGCCCCACCCTAACTTCGATCACTTTCTCGAAGCTGCCGGGAACCCGCGCTGCTGGCTTTTCACTACGGGCGCAACTCGCTCGCTGTTCGAGGCCGATTTTCTGCCGGGCGATGCGCTGGTGTTCGGCTCGGAAACGCGCGGACTCTCGCCCGAGCTGCTGGCGCGCTTCCCCGAACGACACCTGGCGATTCCGCTCCGCGCCGACCACGTCCGTTCGCTCAATCTTTCAACAGCGGCTGGCATCGCGATTTATGAGGCCCTGCGCCAACTGGCGCAACGCGACGACGCAGCCTTTTCGCACCCGCCAAATAGCCCTTGAACGTTTTTTCGAAGACGCGGTCGAATTGTTCGTGTGAGTCCACAGGAGTGTTTCAACTATGAGTACAGGCATCACTGCAATTAACGAGCGAGTCAAAGAGGAAGGCGCGTTTATCAGCGCACTGCGGGCGGAAGTCGGCCGCGTGATCGTCGGACAGAACTACCTGGTGGATCGGCTCATAATCGGCCTCCTCGCCAACGGGCACCTCCTCGTGGAAGGCGTTCCGGGTTTGGCCAAAACGCTGACGGTCAAGACGCTTGCCGCTGCTGTCAATGCGCGCTTCCAGCGCATCCAATTCACGCCAGACCTGCTCCCCGCCGACCTCGTGGGCACGCAGGTCTATAACCCGAAGGATGCGACGTTCTTTATCCGGCAAGGGCCTGTATTTGCAAACATCATCCTGGCGGATGAAATCAATCGCGCGCCGGCAAAGGTACAAAGCGCACTGCTGGAGGCCATGCAGGAACATCAGGTGACCATCGGGCAGGAAACCTTTTCGCTCCCCTCGCCGTTCCTCGTCCTCGCCACTCAAAACCCCATCGAGCAGGAAGGCACCTATCCGCTGCCCGAAGCGCAGGTGGATCGCTTCATGCTCAAGCTCGTGGTCACCTATCCGACACGCGAGGAAGAGCGCCGCATCATGGATGCGATGGCCGTCACCGACGCCAACACTGCGGTCCGCCCCGTTGTCGAGCCAGAGGCCATTCTGCGCGCGCGCAAGGTCGTTGACGACATCTACGTAGACGACAAGATCAAGGACTACATCCTCAATATCGTCTTCGCCACGCGCGATCCGGCTGCGCACAAATTGGATCTGAAGCCCTATATCCGCTATGGCGCTTCGCCGCGCGCAACGCTGAACCTGGCGCTGGCGGCCCGCGCTCACGCCTTCCTGCAGGGCCGCGGCTATGTGACGCCGCAGGACGTGAAGTCCATCGCGCCCGATGTTCTGCGCCACCGCGTGATGGTTTCATACGAGGCGGAAGCCGAGGATCTGCGCCCCGACGATGTGGTCGGGCGCATTCTCAACAGCCTGCCGGTGCCGTAATCGAAACGCGCACACCTCGCCACACCCGATCGGAGCGCTGTTCGCCATGCTTCCCGCAGAGATCATCAAGAAGATTCGACAAATAGAAATTCGCACGTCGCGAATTGTGTCGGACGTCTTTGCCGGACAATACAAGAGCGTTTTCAAGGGCCACGGCATGGAGTTTCACGAGGTCCGTGAATACGTGCCCGGCGATGATGTGCGAGCGATTGACTGGAATGTGACCGCGCGACTCGGGCACCCGTTTATCAAGAAGTACATCGAAGAGCGCGAACTGACCGTCATGTTGCTGGTGGATATGAGCGGGTCCCAGCATTTCGGTAGCGGCGCTCAATTCAAGCAGGATTTGGCGGCGGAACTCGCGGGCATCCTGGCGTTCGCCGCCATTCAGAGCAATGATCGGGTCGGCCTGATTCTCTTCACAGGCGAAGTGGAACACTTCATCCCGCCACGCAAAGGAACGCGCCACGTCCTGCGCGTAATCCGCGACACCCTTCATTACAAGCCGCGCGGCAAGAAGACCGACATCGCGAAGGCGCTGGCCTATCTCAACCGCGTGACAACGAGAAAGTGCGTGGCCTTTCTCATCAGCGATTTTCAAGACACCGACTATATCAAGCCACTCGCCGCAGCGGCGCGCCGACACGATCTCATTGCCGTTCGCCTGCGCGACCGACGCGAGACGGAGTGGCCCGCCGCAGGTCTCGTCGAGTTGGAGGATGCCGAGACGGGCGAGCGAATCCTGGTGGATACGTCCGATCGCCGCGTTCAAGAGCGGCTCCGCCAGCGAAGCGACGAAGTGGCCGCAGCGCGAGCGCGCGATCTGCGCGGTGCCGGTGTGGATTTGATCGAACTCGAGACGAACACCCCTTATGTCCAACAACTGATCCGCTTCTTCCGAGCGCGCGAACGGCGGGTGGCATCATGAAGCGCGCGACCTCCATCGCGTGTGCGCTCCTGGCGATTTCACTGGCCGCTGGATGCGGCAGGAGCCGCGCACATTTTTCGCCAAATCCTGACGAGGCTCTCACAGCGGTTCTGAGCACGAACACGGTACAGATTGGGCAGCCCTTCACATTCACATCAGCCATCAAGGCGGGTCCAACCGATCGCGTTGACTGGCCGATGCCGGGCCAACCGCCCGCCATTGTGGTGCGCAACTCCCGCGAGTTGTCCGACGGCATCCCGCCCGGCTTCCGCGCACGGCAATGGGAACTCCTCGCGCTCCGGCCCGGCACATTCCCCATTTGGACCAGCGCCGTCGTGCGCGCTCAATCGGGAGGCGCTCCGGATCGCTTCACACCGCCCCAGATTGAAGTTCGCGTGATCCCCTCTCTTCAGCCGGGAGATGAGGCAATTCGCGACATCGTCGGACTGCAGCAGTGGCCGCACCGCATCGCCACGCGTTTGCTTCTGTTGCTGGGCGTAGTCGTCCTGCTCTCGCTGCTCGTCGCACTGCTGGTTCGCGCACTGCGCCGCAAGCGAAACAAACCTGCCCCCGCAGAGGTGGCGTTGCCGCCCCACGAAGTCGCCCTCCGCGCCCTTCGCGCTCTGCGCGCAAAAGGTTGGCCGGACTCGCACGGCATTGAGGCTTTCTATGTCGAGCTGACCCAAATTGTGCGACGTTTCCTCGAAGGCGCGTTCTTCTTGCGCGCGCCGGAGCAGACCACGGAGGAGTTCATCCGCGCTGCCACCACCGCGCGCGGTCTTCAGGCAGAGCACAAACAATTGGTGTTCGCGTTTCTGGAGCAGAGCGACCTGGTGAAATTTGCGAAACACGAACCCGCGCAAAGCGACATGGAGGCCGCCCTCGCTGCCGCAGAGCGCCTCGTGACAGAAACACAACCCCCCCCGACCGACCCATCCACCCCACCCCCTCTTCGCAAGGTATGACATTCCGCTATCCATGGCTGCTATTGCTGATGCTGTTGATTCCAGCAGTGCTCTACCTGCGCTATGGATGGAAACGGCTGCGAGCGCCGGTGCGCTTCAGCGAGGTCCAGCAATTTGCAGGCATCGGACGGGGGCGGGCCGCTGCGCTGCGCCCGCTGCTACCGTTCTGTTTCGGCATTGGACTTGCGCTGCTCGTCATTGCCCTCGCGCGTCCCCAGCGCGGACTTGGGCAACACCGGATACACACCGAGGGGGTAGACATCATTTTGCTGGTGGACCTTTCCCCCTCAATGGCGGCTATTGATTTTTCCGAAGGCAATCAAGAGATCAACCGTCTCGATGCGACAAAGAAGGTGGCGGATCGGTTTATCCGCGCGCGCCGCGACGACCGAATCGGACTGGTCGCCTTCGCTGCCCAGCCCTATTCCATCGCGCCGCTCACGCTCGATCATGGCTGGCTCATCACGCAGATGGCGCGTTTGCAAATTGGCGATCTCGGCGACGCCACGGGAATTGGCATGGGCTTGGCCTCCGCGATCAATCGCCTGCGCGACAGCGAAGCCAAGAGCAAAGTCGTGATCCTGCTGACGGATGGCGTGAACAATACCGGCGACATCTCGCCTGAAAACGCCGCGCTGGCAGCAAAGGCGCTCGGCATCAAGGTCTATACCATCGGCGCGGGTTCCAGCGGATTTTCTCGCATCCCCGTGCGCGATCCGTTCGGCGGCACACGCTACATCCAGCAGCGAAATGACATTGACGAAGCCTCGCTGACACAAGTCGCCGAATTGACGGGGGGCCACTATTTCCGCGCAACGGATCTGGCCAGTCTGAATCGCACGTTCGACGAAATTGATAAAATGGAGAAGACCAAGATCGAAGTCGAACAATACACGCGCTACGAGGAGCGCTTCCAGCCGCTCATCCTCGCCGGCCTCTTCTTCCTCGCTTTGGAGCAACTACTCGGTTTGGCCCGCTTGGAACGTTTCCCCTGAACAATGAACATTGGCGATCCATCCTATTTGAAAGCGCTCTGGCTACTTCTGCCACTGGCCGCCCTCTGCATTGTGCTCTACCGCCGCAGAGTGCGCCAGATGCGCACCTTCTTTGCGGCCGACGCCCTCGCGAAACTCGCCACGGGATGGCGAGCCAAGCGCCGCGCGCGACGCCTCGCACTGTGGCTCTTTGCGATTGCGCTCCTCCTCTTTTCACTGGCCCGGCCGCAATGGGGTTTCCGATGGGAGGAAAGCACCTCGCGCGGGCTCGATATCCTCGTCTTGCTCGACACATCGCGCAGCATGCTGGCCCAGGATTTCAAACCCAACCGTCTGCAACAGGCCAAGTGGGGCCTGCGCGATTTCACTCGCGAATTGCACGGCGATCGAGTCGGCCTCATTCCCTTCGCCGGTGCAGCCTATCTGCAGTGCCCGCTCACAATTGATTATGCCGCGTTCCTAATGAGCTTGGAAGACGTGCGCGTAGGCATGATCCCGCGCGGGGGCACCGCCATCGCAACGGCGCTCAAGACCGCCATCGAAACATTCGATAAGCAGGCGGAATCCGATCGCGTCCTCTTGCTCATCACGGATGGCGAAGACCATGAGGGCCGCATCGAAAACTGGCTGCCCGAACTCAAGGAGAAGAACATTCGCGTCTATGCAATTGGAGTCGGCTCCGCTGAGGGAGAGCCGCTCCCCGCAGCCGACGGCGGCGCGGGGTTCCAAAAGGATGCCGATGGAAAGGTCGTTCTTTCATCCTTGCATGAAGACCCGCTCCGCAAGCTGTCGCTGGAAACAGGGGGCGCATTCATTCGCGCAGCGCCCGGCGACCTCGGCCTCGATGCGCTCATCAAACAGCACCTCTCCTCTCTGACGCGCAAAGAATCCGATTCGCGTTTGGCAAAGATATGGGAGGAGCGCGCGGGCTGGTTCATCGGCCTCGCCCTGTGCGCCCTCGCGCTGGAGTCAGCGGTGCGCGAGCGCCGAGGAGGCGCGCAATGAAAACGCACTGCACAATCGTCACACTGATTCTTGGTGGACTCGCTCTCACGGCGAGCGCGGAGCCGCGGTTGGCCATGCGCGAGGGAGCACACGCATTCGAGCAGGGTCTGTTCACCAATGCCGTCGCCGCATTCGACACCGCAGCACAGGAAGCGCCGAGCGCAGGACTGGACCCCGGAGTCGCACGCTTCAATCGGGGCGTCGCCCTCTTCCGCGATAAGCAGTGGGAGCCCGCCCACGACACCTTTCTCTCTGCCGAAAAAACAGCCGACCTGAACCTTCAAGGCATGGCGCTCTACAACGCGGGCGTCACGCGACTTCATCAGGTCGCCGAGGCATTGGAAGAAGGGAACGGGACGAACCTTGAGGCCCATCTCAACCAAGCCATTGATCACTTTGATCGCTCGCTGCTGATCCGGCCCGACCAGCCCAATGTTCGACTGAACTTGGAACACGCGCTGGCGCAGCGGGCCGCCCTTCATCGCGCTATTGTGGAACTCCAATCCTCGATTCAGCGGGCCGATCAATTGATCATCGCGCACGAATTCACACAAGCGCACAGCCTGCTCACCAACGCCAATCAACGTCTGGCCCCCATCCTCAAACTGGGCCGACCCGAGGCGAAAACTTTCGAACAGTACCTCAAACGAACCGGTCAAATTGTTCAGATATTGGAGGAATCCACGAACAATCCACCGGCCATTTCGCAATGATTCGCATTTCCTTCATATTAGCTCTTCTCCTCGCCAGCACAGCGCTGGCCGCCGATGACTCGTCGAAAGACTACTTCGATCACGGTGCCGAGAACTACACCCACGACGACATCGAGAAAGCGCGCTCCTGGGTGGATGAAGGACTGCAACTGTATCCCGGCGACCACCCGCTCACGGCGCTCAAACAACTGCTCGAACAACAGCAACAACAACAGCAGCAACAGCAGCAGCAGCAACAAAAAGATAAGAACCAACAATCGGGTCAGCAGGGGCAAGAGCAGGAGCAACAACAGGACCAGAACCAGAACCAGGATCAGCAGAAGGATGAGCAGCAGGAGAAGGCGCAACAACAGCCTTCGCCCTCGCAGAGTGAAGTCGGCGACGAGTCGAAGACGAATGATCAGCAGATGGCGATGAGCCCCGAAGAAGCAGAGCGGATGCTGGATGCGATGCGCGAGAAAGAGGCGGCCGAGCGCGCGAGAATTGTGGAAGATCAGATTCGCCAAGAATCTCAGAAGTTGCCTATGGTGGAGAAGGATTGGTAATGAGAAATCTCCTCTATATCGCCGCACTTCTTTGCGCGACTTCCGCCGTGGCCATGGACGTTACGATGGAGATCAACCCCCGCGTTCTTCGCCTTGGCGAATCGGCCATGGGGAAGATCACGCTGCACGACGCGCCCGGTGCGCCACCGCCGCGACTCCCAGCCCTTTCCGGCTTCACCGTTGAATCCATCGGACGCGAGCAGAGCTACAGCTTCAACAATGGAGAGCGCTCCTCCCAAGTCTCGTACAACTTCCGGATTACGCCGCTGGCTGCGGGCGATTTCCAAATCGGCCCCTTTCAATACGATACAGGCAGCGGGGTCATCAATATCCCGGCCATCGCCCTCCAGGTTCTTGCGCGAGGTGATCCCGCAACCGGTGATCATGCGCAGCAATTGGACGAATTGATGTTCGTAACCGTGACGGCGAACCCAGACGTTATCTACTCGCACCAGGCGTTTGATCTCGTTCTGAATCTCTATACACAACCCGGTCTGAACCTCGACCGCAACGTCAGCCTTTCCAACTTCGACACAACCGGCTTGTCGCTCACTCCCTTTGAGGAGCAATCCCCCACGCGCGAAGCGATCAATGGCACACTCTATGACGTTCGCCATTTCCGCACCCGCGCAACGGCAATTGCATCCGGCACCTTTCCCCTCCAGCCGCACCTCCAAGTGAATCTCATTGTGCCCAATGACAACCGCACGCGACGCCGCGACCCGTTCTCTGGAGATGACTTCTTCGCTGGCTTCTTCAATCGCGTCGAAACGAGGCCTCAAACGGTCGAGAGCAAGCCCTTCGCGCTGCAGATTCGTGAACTCCCCTCGGAGGGTCGGCCCACATCGTTCTCCGGCGCTGTCGGCCAGTTCACATTCGATGCCTCAGCCAAGCCCCTTCAAGCCAAAGTGGGAGACCCCATCACGCTCACACTGCGCGTTCAGGGGCGCGGGAACATGGATGCGGTTAGTGCGCCCTCGCTTGCGATCCCTGACAGTTTCCGCAGCTACGACGCGCGCCTTGTTGACCAGCAGCCCAACGCGGGACTGAAGGTGTTTGAGCAGGTATTGATCCCAAGGAATGCCTCGGTCTCGGAGATCCCGGCTATTTCCTTTTCCTACTTCGATCCCGAGCGCCAGCGCTATGAAACGCTTGTGCGCGGCCCGTTCCCGCTCACCTTCTCCGCCGCAGAAGCCGCAAGCTCAGCCGCCGTCATTCAATCGCCAGACACCGCCACCCCGGCCCCTACAAAGCCACTGGGCCATGATTTGGTCTATCTCAAGCACGCGCCTAAACACTGGCAGCAGCAAACAACGCCGACGCCCCAAGCAACGGCCATTCGGATCGCGGTGAACACCCTTCCCGCCCTCGCGCTCATCGCGACGTTTGGATATGTGCGCCGACGCGAACACGCAGAGCGGAATCCACTCGAAATACTGCGACGCCGAGCGCCCCGCAGCGCGCGCTCCGCACTGGCGCGCAGCGGCGCGCTCGCCAAAAAGGGCGACGTGCATGGCGCAGCGCAGGCCCTTTCCGACGCGCTGAATCAATTCTTTGGTCCGCTCCTCAATTTGCCTCCCGGCCAACTCTCCGCCGAGGAAGTTTGCCAGCGAATGCGCTCCAACGGCCTCTCAGAAGCTCAATGCGCAGCTCTCCACGAGGTGTTCTCTGTTTGCGATCACTTGCGGTATAGCGGGTCGAGCGCGGCCGACAAGAGCGCAGACTCCACACGCGATTTGGAGCGCATCACCCTACAACTTGCGGATCTCCTGCCCGCCTGCCAAAAGGTGTCGAAGTGAAACGACTCCTCCTACTCGCGATGCTCGTTCTTTCCTGCAGCGCCTTCGCTGCCGACACCCGCGCACCGGACAAGACCTTCGAAGCGGCGCGCGAATCGTATGATGCGGGAAACTACGCCGATGCGGTTGCCCGCTACGACGAATTAATCGCCGCCGGCTGGCACACGCCGGAAATCTACTTCAACCGCGGCAATGCGCTCGCACGTCTCAATGAAACGGGAGAGGCGATCGCCAGCTATCAGACCGCGATTCTACTCAATCCGCGCGACGCCGATAGTGCGGCAAACCTCAAGTTCGTCCGCAATCGGGCGGGATTGCCCGTGCCCAAGCACACCCTGCTCCATCGCACCTTGGGCCTTCTGACGCCGCAACAATGGCGCGCAACGGCCATTGCAGTGTGGTGGGTGTTCGCGGCGTTGCTTTGCGCCTACTGGATCGTCCCCCATCGAGTGGATTGGCTCCGCCAAGCCTGGACACTCGCACTCCTCGCCCTCCTGATCGCAGTTGCGGGCCGCGCATATGCATGGCAGCAGACGCGCGCCCCCTTGGTCGTCGTGACCGAAATGGGCGCGCAGGCACTCTACGCCCCCCTTCCGGATGCCACACACTTCTTCGATACGCCCGAAGGGACAACGCTCCGCCTTGTCGAACAAACGGGCGCCTGGTTGCGCGTTCGCTCGGACTCGCAAATTGGCTGGATTCCCGCCGCATCCTGCGCCATTCTTCGTGTGGCGCGTTAGGGCAGAACGTGCTAGTGTGAACTCGTTGTGAAAAATCTCCCAGGTCATTCCGTCCGCCAGCCGGGCCGTGGGCCCCACGCACAGCGGCTTGCCCCGCGACATCCGCGCGGCCGGATCCAGCCGCGGCGCCAGGTTGT
>WBZO01005718.1_pt1 | contig 12464 bp, 5 predicted proteins | sample 5204261 | NCBI WGS metagenome assembly WBZO01 (sample SAMN12412400, study PRJNA552823) | activated sludge metagenome | isolation source: activated sludge from anammox sidestream of wastewater treatment plant... | place: USA: North Carolina | collected 2017-09 | reverse complement strand
TAATATTGTAATGGTTAGAATTGATTCTTTTTAAGAAAACATTTTAATCTAAAAAAAAGGGGGCAACCCTCTAAAAGTAGATAAAAGTATTTTTTAGAATTGTATAATTAAAATAAAGTAAAAGAAAATGAAACAACTTATTAAAACCACTACATCTGTTTTATTTGTATTTGTATTTAGCTGTTTGCCATTTATGAATTTGGCTCAAACACCTACCGACAATCATCACTTACATAAAAGTAGCGATGGAGGTAATATAGATGCGTTTTACCTACCTTATGATTATGATGCCGACTCACTAATTGGATTTGATGAAGCAGCTGCTTGGCAACAAGCTGAAATGAATAGCCCTGAATTATGGGCTCAGCAAAGATTGGTGGCTGTTTTAAAACGTAATTTCATAGATTTTAAATATGGATTCAAAACTGTACCTACTAATCCTACCGTACAAGCTCCTTGTACAAATGCTGATTTTGAAACTGGTACATTAACTGGATGGACTGCAACTCAAGGCCCCAATAATAATTCATTAACTATGGCTGGATGTTGTCCTAACCCTACATCACAAGCTGTAATAGTAGGCCCTGGTAATGATCCAAATGTAGGTGCGGCGGTTCCTATGGTTCCTCCAGGTGGTGGTAATTTTGCCTGTCGTTTAGGTCAAACTACAACAGGCGGAATGTCATATAGATTAAGCCAAACTTTTACGGTTACTGCTGCAAATTCTGTGTTTATTTATAAATATGCCGTAATACTTCAAGATGGGACACATAGTTGTTCTGAGCAACCATTTTTTAATATTCGATTTGAAACATGTAATAACGTAGCCATACCTTGTGGTCAATACCAAGTTTCTGCCTATGGATCGGGGTGTAGTAGTGGTGATCCTAGTTTTGTAACAAGTGGCGCTTGGAGATACAAGACATGGCAAACTCGTTCTTTTGATTTATCCGCTTACATAGGACAGTGTGTAACCATCGAATTTACGGTTGGTGGTTGTGTAGCTTCTCAAGGTGCGCACCCTGGCTATGTGTATATAGATTGTTCTTGTCAACCAATGACTTTAAACCTGAATGGAACAGATATTCCAGTTGGACAAACGACCACTAACATGTGTGCTTCTGTAACAAATACATTATGTGCGCCTCCTGGGTTTACTTCCTACAGTTGGACTGGACCTGGTGTTACAGGTCAAACCAATCAATGTATTACAACAAGTACTTCGGGTACATATTCAGTTACCTTGGGTATGGCAGGCTCAAGCTGTAACTCTCCAGTTTTATATTCAAACTTTAATATTGTTCCAAAACCAATAGCCGATTTTACTTTTACAACTACAGCTTGTCAAAGTACTTTTAGCGTTCCGTTTACGGACGGTTCTAGTGTAAATGGAGGTCCGGCATTAACGAATTGGTATTGGGATTTTGATGGTAATGGTTCAGTTGAAAACACCAATCAAAGCCCTACTAATACGTACACCGCACCAGGAACTTATAGTGTAGAATTAAAGGTTTCAAATGGAGGTTGTACTGATAGTATTACTAAAACAGTTATTGTGTCGCCAAATATCGCCGCATCCTTTACAAGTGCCTCTGGTTGTATAGGTACTGCAACTAATTTTACAGCAACTAGCACCCCTACTACTGGTATTATTGGGCACACCTGGAACTTTGGTGATGGTTCTCCTAATGGTAGTGGTACTAACGTTTCTCATACTTATACCACTTCGGGTACTAAAATTGTTTCTTATACCGTTACTAACTCGGGTGGATGTAGTAGCACTTTTACTCAAGCTGTTACAGTTAATCCTAGTCCTGTTATGGCTATTACTGGAACCAGTGTCTGCTTAAATCAATCTACTACTTTTGGCAATACCTCTAGTATTGCCGCGCCTGATAATATCTCTAACTGGGCTTGGGATTTTAATAACGATGGGGTTGTAGATAACACCACGCAAACTCCTACTAACACCTACGCTGCTGCTGGCACTTATACTGTTGAGTTAAAAGCTACTTCAAATAATGGTTGTAGCGATAGTACAACAATTCAAGTTAAAGTAAATCCTTTACCTACAGCCACCTTTACACCTGTAAATGCTTGTGTAAATTATAACGTTGCTTTAAATAATACTTCTAGCATTGCAGCGCCTGATAATATCCAATCCTATAGCTGGAATTTTGGAGCTGGTGCTAATCCTGCTACCGGAAATACCGCCAACATAAGTCCTTTAGTTTATACTAGCGCTGGGGTAAAAAATATTACACTCAACTTAATGTCTAATAATTCTTGTACAGCTACCATTACTCAAACGGTGGACATCTTCCCTGCTCCTACTGCTAACTTTAGTGTGTCGGCGGTTTGTCAGGGTTCGGCTACTGCTTATACCGATTTATCAACGCCTACTGGATCTGTTACAAGTTGGGAGTGGGATTTTACAAGTAATAATTCCATTGATAATAACACTCAAAATCCAAATAATACCTTTGCTAGTTCTGGTACTTTTACTTCAAGTTTAATTGTTACTAGCAGCAATGGCTGTAAAGACACGGTATCAATGCCTGTTAATGTGTGGGGACACGCCATTCCTGATTTTACACCTGATAAGGTTTGTTTTGGTACGGCTAGCCAGTTTACTAATTTAACTAACGAAACCACCAATCCTAATACTGGTACGGGTGCTACTTATGCTTGGAACTTTGCAGATGGTGGAACTTCTGCTGCTACAAATCCTGTTCATACTTATACATTGGGTGGTAATGCTAATGCTAATTACAATGTTACTTTAGTGGTTACTTCTTTCCATGGTTGTGTGGATAGTGTAAGTAAAACAGTGAGTGTATATGCTATTCCTACTGCATCTTTCACTGCCGATTCAGTTTGCTTGGGTACTCCTTCTCAATTAACCGATGCTAGTAATGGAAATGGCAACACCATTAACACCTATCAATGGGATTTCTTAAGCGATGGCTCTGTTGATGCTACAGGTACTTCAAACCCTAATCACACTTTCCCTGCTTATGGGGCTAATGCTGTAAGCTATACTGTTTCTACTTCGCCTGCTACTGGTTTAGTATGTGCTAATAGTATAAGTACTATTACGGTGTGGGTAAATCCTAATCCTACTCCTGATTTTACTTTTGTAAATAATTGTATTAATGCTCAGCCTAATACATTTAATGCTTCTTCTTCGGCTATTGCTATTGGTACTAATACAAATTACGCTTGGAACTATGGTGATGGTGGTAGCTCTATGACTAATGCGGGTTCTACTAGTTCTCATACTTATGCAGTGGCTGGTGTATATAATGTGACTCTTACCGTTACTTCTAACAAAGGCTGTGTGAAAAACATCGTAAAATCTGTAGAGGTATTTGAAAAACCTAAAACTGCTATTACTAACTCTGCTCCTTGCGACCAAGTGGCAATGACTTTTACAGCGGTAACTCAGCCTACAAGTGGTGCTATTAATAACTGGTATTGGGATTTTAACAATAGTGTAACAAGTGTAGAGGGTAATGGCCAAAATACAAGCTTCACATTCTCCGGACCTGGAGCGCAAACCATTCATCTCATTAGCGAAACGGATAAAGGTTGTAGAGATACTTTAACAAAAGTAGTGTATGTAAATTACGTGCCTCAGCCTCAATTCACATTAGATATTCCTGCGGGTTGTCCTATTCATTGTGTGAACTTTACGGATTTAACTCCTGCGGTTACTGGTCCTGCTCAAATTAATCAATGGACTTGGAATTTTGGTGAAGGTGGTCCTGTTACCAATAGCACCAATGCTTCAGTAAGTCATTGTTATAATAATACGAGTAGTAGCCAATTAGCTTATTACAATGTACAATTAACGGTTACAACAGATAGTGGTTGTACAAACACCATCATCAAAAATAATTATGTAACTGTGTATCCTGTTCCTGTAGCAGCTTATGTGGCTAACCCTAATCCTGGTTCGGTAACTGAACCGCTTATCTACTTCACTAATCAATCTCAAAATTATACCAAATGGTGGTGGAGTTTTGGTGATGGGCCTTTTAAAACAGATTCCGTAAATGTGGATCCTACTCATTATTATGGTAGCGAGGTGGCACAAACTTATTACTCTAACCTCATCGTACAAAATCAGTATGGTTGTTTGGATACAGCTTATCTACCTATCGAAATTAAACCAGATTTTGCTTTCTATATCCCTAATGCCTTTACACCTGACAATAATGACGGTATCAACGATTATTTTAATGGTAAAGGGTATGGTATTGCTACTTACGAAATGTGGATCTTCGACAGATGGGGTGAAAAAGTATTTTATACCGACGATTTAGCTAAAGGATGGGATGGCTCTGTAAAAGGAAACTCTAGAACCAAACAAGAAGTGTATGTGTGGAAAGTAAAACTTACTGATGTGCTCGGAAAAAAACATGAATATATCGGGCATGTTACTCTGGTGAAGTAATTCAATCCTTATACATTAAATACAAAGAGGCTATCTCAAAAAGGGTAGCCTCTTTTTTTTGCTATGATTTAAATAGCAAAATCTCAATAGTTACTGATTTATACGGATTTACCACAAGATTTAATAAAATCTATACCATTTATATCAGTGATATTTATCATGCTAATTAGTTGAAGTATGGCCAAAAACACTTATCTATACGTACTTTACAATAAATTTAAGATACTTTAAAAAAATATTTATCATTTTAATTGGTTTAAATCATTACACTACCTAAATTTACGAGATTAAAAAGAATTATATATGGATAGGTTAAAAGATAAATTTCGTGAAAAGGCTGTGCCTCTAGCAGCAGAAGTTAAAGATATCATTAAGAATCATGGTGATTTAAAACTTGGTGAAATTACCGTTGCTCAAGTATATCAAGGCATGAAGGGCATGACTGGTATGATTACTGAAACATCAAAATTAGATGCAGAAGAGGGTATTAGATTTAGAGGTTATTCTATTCCAGAATTAAGGAAACAACTTCCTAAAGCACCAGGTGGAACTGAACCATTACCAGAAGGGATTTTTTATTTAATGTTGGTTGGTGAATTACCCACTGCAGATGATGTTAATTTCATAACTAACGAATGGCAAAAGAGAAGTAATGTTCCAAAGCATGTTTTCGATGTTATTGAGAAACTACCAGTTGATACACATCCTATGACTCAGTTTGTATTAGCTATTATGGCGATGCAAACTGAAAGTGTATTTGCTAAAGCTTATGCAAAAGGAATAAATAAAAAAGATTATTGGGATTATGTTTATGAAGATTCTATGAATCTAATTGCACGTTTACCAAGGGTTGCAGCTTATATCTATCGTCGTAAATATAAAAATGGTGTACATATTGAACCAAATCATAAACTTGACTGGGCAGCAAACTTTGCACACATGTTAGGTTACGAAGAATTTGACATGAAACGTTTAATGCGATTGTATTTAACTATTCATGCAGACCATGAAGGAGGAAATGTATCAGCTCACACTACACATTTAGTAGGCTCAGCATTAAGCGACCCATATTTAGCTTTTGCAGCTGGAATGAATGGTTTAGCTGGACCGTTACACGGGTTAGCAAATCAAGAAGTACTAGGATGGATAATGGAATTAAAAGAAAACCTAGGAGGCGGTTTACCAACAAAAGAACAGATTGCAGAATACATTAAAAAAACTTTAGCAGAAGGAAAGGTAGTTCCTGGATATGGACATGCTGTACTTCGTAAAACAGATCCAAGATTTACGGCACAGCAAGATTTTTATAAGACATATATTAAAAACGATAGTATTTGTGAAATTGTGCAAATGATTTATGAAGTAGCTCCACCTATTTTAGAATCTACAGGAAAAATAAAAAACCCTTGGCCAAATGTTGATGCACACTCAGGCGCATTATTGTTACATTATGGCATGCATGAATATGACTTTTATACTGTATTATTTGGAGTATCAAGAGCATTAGGAGTGTTAGCAAGTTTAATATGGGATAGAGCACTAGGATCTCCAATTGAAAGACCAGGTTCTACTACCACGGATAATATTAAAGCTATTATTAAGAAAGCTCAAGAAGCAAAAGCGTAATCATTAAAAAAATTTATTCATTCTATAAAAATTAAACAACATGACAAAAGTATCAGTAATAGGCGCCGGAAATGTTGGTGCTACTTGTGCAGAGTACATCGCACTACGTAAAATTGCAAGTGAAGTAGTAATTCTTGATATTAAAGAGAATTTTGCAGAGGGAAAAGCAATGGATTTGATGCAAACAGCATCATTAAACGGTTTTAATACACGTATCTCTGGAAGTACAAATGATTATTCAAAAACAGCAAATAGCGATGTTGTTGTTGTAACTTCTGGAATCCCACGTAAACCAGGTATGACACGCGAAGAATTAATTGGTATTAATGCAGGTATTGTGAAAACAGTAACTGAAAATGTATTAAAACATTCACCAAATGCTATTATCATCATCGTATCAAATCCAATGGATACTATGGCATACCTTGCTTTTAAAGAAAGTAAATTACCTAAAAACCGTATTATTGGTATGGGAGGTGCATTAGATAGTGCTCGTTTCAACTATTATTTATCTCAAGCATTAGGCGCACCAGCAAGTGATGTACAAGGAGTAGTAATTGGTGGACATGGAGATACGACTATGATTCCTTTAACACGCTTAGCTACTCACAATGGTGTGCCTGTATCTCAAACTTTAGATACAGAAACATTAAATAAGATTTCAGCGGCTACTATGGTTGGAGGTGCAACCTTAACTGGTTTATTAGGTACATCGGCTTGGTACGCGCCAGGTGCTGCTGTTGCCACTATAGTTGAAAGCATTTTAAACGATCAAAAACGATTAATACCTTGTTCAGTTTATCTTGAAGGTGAATATGGGCAAAAAGACATTTGTTTAGGTGTGCCTGTATTAATTGGAAAAAATGGATGGGAGAAAATCATCGACTTTAAACTTAATGACGAAGAAAAAGCTGCTTTTGCTAAAAGTGCAGATGCAGTAAGAAACATGAATAATGTGTTATCATCTGTCATCTCTGCTTAAATAAAAACTTTATAATAACTTAAAATGGCTGTTCCAAAAGAACAGTCATTTTTTTTTTGGCATAATACTGAAAAAAATGTTAGTAATCCTATTACGAACTAAGGCCTATTCAAAATATGAGTTCACTTTCAGTGAAGTTTTGACTATATATGACCCGTGAAATTTCATATCTTATTGATTTTTTAATTCTCTCTACCAATTTCTAAAGCAAACCTAAGTGGTTCAAAAAAGGTTAGAGATTTAATCTTCCTTGAAAACCTTATTAAGTTTCTTTAATAAAGACACCATGATAGCAAATGCAATAAACAATAATAAAAAATTAAGCCAAAAATAATTTGCTTTATTATCAAATTTATCCCAATTCTTCCCCAATTCTCCACTTACTTTATTTCCAATTGCTGTTGCCAACATCCATCCTCCCATCATTAAAGATGTTAAACGAACAGGTGCTAATTTAGACACCATAGACAATCCCATTGGACTTAAACATAATTCTCCTACAGTAATAATTCCATAACTTGCAATTAACCACCAAGCACTTGCTTTATGAGCACCATTCTCAGTTATATAAACTGCGATTACCATAACTAAAGTAGATAAAGCACTAATTAATAAGCCTAGAGCAATTTTTGAAGCAGTAGTTGGTTCTTTCTTATGACGACGCATAAATCCAAACAACGAAATAAGTAAAGGAGTAAGTATAACTACAAAAAAAGGATTAATTGATTGAAAAAGTTCTGTATTCATTAAATTTATACTTTCTCCTTCGGCAGGCAATTGATCAGTTTCCACATTTTTAAAATAAGCTGGATAATCTGTAATATTTATCACATCACCATTTACATCCTTTTGTTTTCGGAATTGGTTATCTAATTGAGGAACTTCTTTTTTCTCATAAATCGTTTTATCAGAAAATCCCAAATTATCAATTGTAGGAGCAATACTTGTAGACACTTCTCTATCAGTATAGTATTTCGCATAAGTAGTTAGTGCAGTACCGTTTTGTTTAAATATTGCCCAAAATAAAATTACAATAATAAAGATGGTAAACATGGTTCCAAGAGGTTTCTTTTCTTCGGTAGTAGATTTAGCATAGATAGAAGAATAGAAATAAACAACCGGAATACAAAACATAAAAAATGCATCAGTGCTATTACTACTAGATATTGTACCTGGTATAAACCAACCAATGCAAGCAAATGTCAAGCCAGCCCCTAAAACCTTAATAAATTGTATAACTAAAGGTTTATCTTCTGGTGTAGGTTCTTTTCTTATATCCACATGTTTATAATGTTTCATTCCTATCCAAAAAGTAATTACTCCTAAGAACATACCAATACCAGCCGCTATAAAGGCTCCGTGCCATCCAATCTTATTACGCATAATGGCTGCAATAAAATTGCAAATAAATGCACCTAAATTAATGCCCATATAAAATATATTATATCCTGTATCTTTATGACTTTTATATTGCGGGTCATTAAATAGATTACCAAGCAATGTAGAAATATTAGGCTTAAAGAAACCATTACCAACAACCATTATAACTAAAGCTGTATAAAAAGCCCATTGTTCATGTACCGCTAATAAGCAATAACCCGTTCCCATCAATATTCCACCAATTGTAATAGAAAGCCTATAACCAATCTTTATATCTGCTAATAATCCACCCATAAATGGTGTAAGATATGCCACTGCTATAAAGGTTCCGTATATATCAGCAGCATCAGAATTATCCCATCCAAAACCACCCTCCGAGATATCTGCTGTCATATAGAGCGTAAAAATCCCTATCATGAGATAGTATCCAAATCGTTCCCAAAACTCAGTAAACACGAGGAAAAACAATCCCTTAGGATATTTAGAAGGCATAGTCATATAAAATTTTTTAATAAATATTATTTATTTGCAGTTGCAGGTGGTGTAGGTACGGTAACAGTAATAATAGTAGATAACCCCGCTTTAGCTTGCGCATGATCTGGCTTAATTTTTAAACACTGCTCCCAATAAAATTTAGCCTTGTCATATTGTTTGTTTTGATAATAAGCACCTCCTAAATTATAAAAACCTTCTGGATTAAATCTATCAAGAATAATAGTTTTTCTTAATTCATAGATAGCACTATCTAACTGTCCGCGTTGTGCTTTTTGATAACCTCTATTAATTAAATCATTATAAAATACAATGTAATAATTTTTTAAATATGGGTTATTTGGGTATAAGGCTTCAGCTTGTTTCCAATAAAATAGTGCATCTCTATCCCTTCCTAATTTATAGCTACCTAAACCAAGATTTAAGTAACCATTCACATAGCGTGGGTGTAGTTCGATAGCATGTTTTAAATATTTTAATCCTTTTTCTAAGAAGGCTGTGCGTTTTTGTTTAAACTCTACTGGATCTACTGAATCTACGTGATAAGTCTCAATAGAACCTACTTTTGGTTTTAAATACTGGCTTATCTTATCTAAAGTTCCTAAGTTAGCTTCTCCTTCCTTAACACTTAAATCTCTCAGTTGTATTAAAGTACTATCGTATGGATTAGAAACATAAGTTTTAGTATCTGCTAAATCAATATATCGAGCACCGGCATTACCTAATACCAAAACGGAATTTGGCATCGTTTCAACATCCTTTAAGAATAAGGTTATATCACTTTTCCAATCCCAGTTACGTTCCCATGTTTTAAATCCATATAAAAAAGTCATGACAGCAACTATACTAATTAAAACTACACGTTTTGAGTTTACACTGATACTCTGTGGTAGTTTCTCAATACCTTGTAATATAAACCATCCAAATGCAATAGCGAAACCAATGGTAGAGTGAAACAATAAACGCTCACCCATGGTAGCTCCAATATCCATTAAGATATTACCAATCATTAACAAGAAAGCAAAATAAGTAGCAATAGCAAACCCTAAAACATGCTTACGTAATACTAACTTAAATCCAATATAAGCTAAACCTAAATGTAGAAAAATAGAAAGAATAGAATCCCAACTTGTAAAATGACGATACTCAATGGTATTATATGAATAATCGGAAGACAATGGATGTGGAAGAATACAGAGCGTGAAATATTTTAATAATACATAAGCCTTAGACATAAAACGCTCTTCGCCAGTAGCTAACAAATAGGGATTGTTAAGAATTTCAGTATCTGGAACACCAGGTTTTAATTTTACAGCTACTAAACGCATACCTAAGTAAAATAACACAATAAAGAAATTCCAACTCATTAATGTTCCAAAGTCCTTACGTTTATTATTACCTAATAAAAATACACCTACTATTAAATATACAATTGGGAATAACCAATAAGATGAAGTAGCTTTTTGCCCTGGCTGAACATGCATATCTGAACTACGCTTAACCATTAACATAAGCACCGCACAAATAAAGAACGCACCAAACACATAAAGTGTTTGTTTAAATTCTTTTGATTGAGTAAATTTCTTGTAATCAAACTCAATATATCCAAATATATAAAAAGCAACAGGAATTAAACCAATTAAAACAACGGCATACTCTTTTGAGAGCAATGCCAAAAGAAAATTAATCGATGCCCAAAATAAATTTTTGGTAGTTCGATTTTCCATATACTTAAAAGAATATAAGAAAGTAAGCGATATAAAAATTAACGAAAAAATCTCATCTCTACTCTTCACATTAGCAATTACCTCGGTGTGAATTGGATGCATTAAAAAAATGAGTGCCGACAAAAAAGCCAAATCATGGTTTTCTTTAAACATATAATCTCTAAATACCATATAAAGCAACATTACTCCAATAATTAAGGAAATAATATTTATAAAGTGACGAAGTGGTGCACCTTTTACCTGACAATCAACTTCGTTAAATACACCATCATTATTAATGTCTTCTTCTTTATCGTTTATTTTATTACCATTCAAGTCCCAACAATTGGCTGGATATAATCCATCTTTAGGATAAGCACCTATAATTTGCTGTTCAATGGCAAAACTTACTACCGATAAAGGACGATAACGTCCTCCAGCTAATTGATCAGTAGCATTCATTCGGCGATAAAAACTTTCGTAGGCATCTTTGGTCATAATATCCTTTATGCCCTTTACGCCTTTAATTACGTGATCATTTTGATGAATAATAATGCCATCATCTAGAGCGTATTCATTATGTAGTGTAGTAATATTAAAAATTAAACCTAGTAATAAAATTACTATAAAAGGTGTTTTATGGTTTTTAAATGGAAAAAAACGGTAAGTATTCTTTAGATACAGTTGTTTGCTTTGCCATATTTTTAAGGTTAATACACAAATATAATTAAATCTTCAAAAAAAAGGATTTTAGTCCATAAAATTTAGTTAAAAAGCAGTAAATTGGCTCTTATATAAATGAAAAAACTGCCTTTTAGCTTTTATATTGTACTACTTAGCAGCATCTTGCTAGGTGTTTTTTCTTTTATCATTTCTCAAGGCAATAATTTTACAACTCAAGAATTAGCTAAAAACGCCGAGGAAGCTCTACAAGACAAAGAAACTGAAGCTGAAGAATTATTAAAAAGGCTTGCCCTTAACATTGATTCATCAAAAAAACAAAACATTTTTGTTGTAAACCAAGAATTACTTGAAACACTCAAAAAAACAGAAGATATTTCCATATATGCTTATCAAAACGATAGTTTATGTTTTTGGTCGGATAACCAACCAACCATTGATTTTTATAATTACACCAACGAGTATAACATACAACTTATAAAAATTAGAAATGGTTGGTACGAATACATTAAAAAAACAGATTATAATAACTCGGAATACACTTTAATAGCACTGATTAATATAAAAAACGAATATGATTTTGAGAATAGATACCTTAATAATCAATTTAGTACATGGCTAAATTTACCGGAACATACTAAACTAATTGCACCAGTAAGTTACCTTAATCATGCAGTTAAATCTAAAAATGGTCCTTTATTATTTGAGATCTATCGCACCGATGGTTTATATAAGAGTAAAAAAATAATTGGTTACTGTTTCATTCTACAACTTATCTCTTTTATACTATTCTTATGGAGTATTTACATTTTAGTAAAATCTACTATACAACATAAACTATATAGCTTACTCACAATTACTATCCTTGCATTTGTAACACGAACAGTCATGATTTATTTTAAAATTCCTGACATTTTTTATCATAGTTCATTATATGATGCTAAAATCTTCGCCAATGCATCTTCCTTTTATTTTGGTTATCTGGGTGACACATTAATAAATAGCTTAATACTATTTTTTATTTCCGTTCTATTTTACAAAAATTACACTTATGAATTTCAAAGAAATTGGCAAAAAAACATATGGCTCATTATACAATCATTAGTTGTTATCCTATTTTCCTTAGGACTTACACAGC
>WBZO01005716.1_pt1 | contig 12465 bp, 10 predicted proteins | sample 5204261 | NCBI WGS metagenome assembly WBZO01 (sample SAMN12412400, study PRJNA552823) | activated sludge metagenome | isolation source: activated sludge from anammox sidestream of wastewater treatment plant... | place: USA: North Carolina | collected 2017-09 | reverse complement strand
GGTGCTGAAGCGCGCCGACGATATGCTGCTGATGGCGAAGCGCACCGGCAAGGACCGCGTGCGCTGGCAGGGACTGCGCAAGAGCGCCTAACGGAGGCGACGCGCCATGGCGACCGTGACCAGGTCCGGCGGCGTGGACACGGCCTCGCGAATGGCCGACTCGTGTGCGCCATCGTGGGCCGCCCAGGTATCGAGGTACGAGCTGAACGCAACGGGCCGCGGCTCTCCCCAGGCGGAGACGTGCCCGGCGACGAAGACCGGGGCAAGCAGGTGCGTCGGATCCATGAGCGCCAGCGCCGCGGCCAGAGCCGCGCGGGATTCGGCCATGGCCGAGAGGAGGTCCTCAAACGGCAGCGGTGCGAGTGCCGCCATGGCAGCGGTCCGGGCCGAGGCGAGAACGCCGGGGTCGATGGTGCGCGCAAGCCAGGTTTCGGTGCCCGCGACGAGGCTGGCGACCATATCCTCGAGAAATGCGTCCGCGGAGGCGACGTGTTCGAGGTGGTTGCGCGCTGACCAGAGGTCGCCGGGTGCTGTGCGCGGCCAATAGCCTTCGGGGATCACTGTCGTCAGCCCGGGCAGCGACTGGCGCCGGGCATTGGCGCGTTCCAGGAAGACCCGGACTTCGGGGAGCATCATGACACGGGCAGCGGGCCGAGGCGGTGCTCGATTCCCGCGGCGGCCTCCGGATAGACTTCGGCGAAGGCGCGGACCAAGCCAAAGCAGCCACTGATCATCATGTCGCCATAGGGGGCGGCAAAGTAGGGGGCCAGCGAGCTGGCGCGGACCTTCTGGCGTTGCGGGCCCGTGACCGCGACCACGGAAGGAAGCGCCGGGCGCACGAGTGAGCGGTCCGCCGCGAATGCGCCATGACCCTTGGAATTGAAGATCTCCGCGTGTTCGAGCACGCCGCTGACCATACGCCCCGTGAACTGCACCACCTGCGCCGTGGTGAGCTCGCCGGTGTGGTGTTCGAAGAGGCTGGCGATCCGGCGGCCGCGGAGATGGAAGCCAAGCAGGTGCATGTTCCCCAGGTTGAGGACGGCCGTCTCCGGCTCGGAGGCGACGCGTTCATCGTGGAGGGCGCCCAGGGCGGCGGCGGGGCCAGTATCCATGAAGGCCACGGGAGCCTCGCCGGCGGCCGAGGCAGTCATCGCACGGGCGCGGGTGAGGTACGCCGGGAGGTCTTCTGGACCTGAAGCGAACGCAAGGAGGTCATTGCGGCGCTCGACCACCTTTCGGAGATGTTCGAACCGGAAGAGACGGTCCGAGACATCCGGCGGAGCAGCACCGTGGTCGAGGCATCCGAGGGCGATGCCATCGAAGCCGACGGGGACTTCGAAGGCTGTGAGCGCGGTCCGGACGGCGTCGAGGTCGAGGTCCTGGAGGACGACCCGGTCGGCATCGATGGCGCGGGTCTCGTCGTCGGAGACGATGCGGATACCCATGGCGCGGACCTCATCCAGATCGTCGTTGAAGGTCTGTGCGGCCTCGGGTGTGGCGTACGCCGTGCCTCCCGCCGCCAGGAACTCCTCGGCGGCCCAGCTGCACGGGCCTCCGCCGCTGACCACGCCGGTCAGGAGCAGCGGCCGGCGCTCGCGGGCGGCCCGGCGAATGCGCGTCGCGGCAACCTGGGTCGCCGATGGGAGGACCATCTTGACGTTGTTCTCGACCGGCCTCTCCGGGTCGAAAAGGAGGATGTCCTGGGTGCCCGTGCCCATATCGATGGCGAGGATCTGCATGGATCGAGTGTAGCGTGTGGGTGGGTGCGAGGGCTCGACGGGCCCCGATGAATCAGCGCACCTGACCGAAGCTGGTGTGGGCGGGGTCGCGGGGATAGCCGGGTGACGCCCCTGGCAGGGCGTGATTGCGGGTTGGTTACGTCTTGTTAGACTTCGCCGTGTGCTAAGGGGCTTTGGGTTCCGCCGGGAAGGTCTGGCGCCGGAGCCCGCCCGGCGAGCGGAGAGCATGGACCTTGCCACCGCGCCGCCGGCCGCCGCCGAGTCCGAAGACGCCGAATCCGAGTGGTCGCCGGAGCCGTTTGCCACCGACGGTAACGTTTCGCCGGTGCGACGGCCTCGCCGCATCAGCTGGAGGCGGGTACTGGCGGCAGTGTTCCTCCTGGGGTTGCTTGCTGCGGGCGGGGCCTATTCGCAGAAAGAACGGATCGCTCCCGAAGTCGCCGACATGAGCCGTGCGCTCATCGGTGATGAGCGCACGGCCCGCATCGAGGGGTGGTTCTTCAAGGTCGAAGACCGGATCGACCAGGCCAAGTACCGGCTGTTCGGTGGCGAGACCAACCCGTTCGCCACGCGCCAGGTCCGGGTGGACTTCGTGCCGAAGCCGGCGCCGCGAGAGGTCTTCTACTTCGTGGGCGAAGGGGCTTCGGACCTGCCTTCGCCGGATGCGTTCATGCCCATCCCGATGCGGCCCCCGGCGACGCGCGCGTTGCGCGAAAACCTGGAGGCCGGCGAAGGCGTGTGGACGACCACGGGACTGCCGCTGTCATCGCCGGGCGACCCACTGATGATGAAGACCTTCATCCGGCCCGACACGTCCCGCCCGTACGCGCTGGTGGGTGTCCTGCTGATGGACCACCGGCGCATCCGTCTCCACCTGATGGGGGGCACGGAAGACCCTGGCGGCGATTTGGGCGTGAGGGGCCCCGGCGCGATCGCGGAGGAGCACCAGGACGAGGTGCTGGTGGCGTGGAACGGCGGGTTCAAGGGCCCCCATGGGGGTTTCGGGATGGTGGCCAACGGGCTGACCTACCGGCCGCTGCGGAACGGCCTGGCGACCCTCTGCGTCAAGGACGGCGGGGCGGTGGTGCTCGGCGAGTATGGGAGAGACTTCACCTGGGATGACAGCTTCAGCGCCTGCCGCCAGAACGTCATCCTGCTGGTCGACCACGGCGAGGTGAACAACCGTACCGCCGAAGGCAACGACACCTGGGGATACGTACAGGTCAACAGCTCAGAGTTCATCACGTGGCGGTCGGCAGTCGGGGTGACGAAAGACGGCGACCTGCTGGTTGCCGCGGGCAACTCGCTGAGCGCGGAGACGCTGGCGAAAGCGCTCTGGGCCGCCGGGGCCGAGTATGCGATGCAGCTCGATATCAACAGCCCCTACGTACTGACGGGCCTCTTCTTCAGGCAGCCGGATGGGACGACGAAGTCCGAGAAGTTCATGGACACAATGCCTGACACGGCATCGCGCTTCTGGCGTACACAGGAGCGCGACTTCATGTACGCCACGCTGGACGAGAGCGGGTACCGGTAGGCTCACGGGGCAGAAGTGAAACTTGCCGCGCACGTCGCGGAAGCGAAGAGCCAGTAGGCCGAACCACCCTGGATCGCGCTCAGCGACTGGAGGGCCGGGGACGCACCGCGGATCCACGAACGCCATTCGCCCACCTCGAACGCGTAGGCCGCACTCAGACAGGAGAGAGTCGATGCAATCGCCTCGAGCCCGGCCGCCGGGAGGACGAGGAAGTTCCAGCCGGGTTCGAGTACGACTGCGACATCGGCCGGCGGGGCGGGGGATGGACCGGGTGGAGGCGCCGGGGGCTCGGCAAGCGGGTAGAGGGCGACGATGCCGGCGATGTCGTCGGGTTCGAGCCTTCGCTGGATACCCCGGTACTGATAGTGCATCACCGCTGCCAGCTCGGGCTCGGTGCAGGGGCCGAAAGGCACGGGACAGGAGTGCTCAAGGCCGGCGACGTGGCCGAGCTCGTGCAGGATGACCGTGCGCCAATCGAGCGTGCCGTTGATACCGGCCTGGGTCGCCGCGGCGGGGTTGTTGTTCAGGAGCATGTCGACTTCGTGGCTGGCTTCCTTGCTGGTCACTCCGAGGACGCAGCCAGGGTTGCACTCCATGGGCGCCCACGAGACGACGTTCTCGCCATCCGGGCCGGAATCGAGGATGGAAGCGACGTTGTCGGTGATGCCGCCATAGCGGAACGCGAACCGCGAATCCGGCACGCTGCTCCACGCCTGCAGTCCCGCAATAACGGCTTGCGGTCCGACGGAGGAGGGCGCTCCGGTGGGGTTGTAGGCCACGGGCACGGGGATTTCGTCATTCGCCCACTTCCAGCCCCAGGCGGCCCACTGGGCCGTGACGCCACCTTCGGCGATGTAGCCGCCCGGCACGAGCTCGGCCGCGGTGCGCCGTGCCACGGTCAACGCATCTTCGGGGGTTGGGGCCGCGACCAGGAACTGGAGCAGGACCGGCGGGCCCGCGGACCGGTGCACTTCGATCGACAGGGTGTGGCGGACGGCTGACGCGCCTGCCGGTCCTGGCGCCGGGCCTCCGGGGGCCACCAGCACGGCGAGGAGCAAGCCCGAGGCGCCGAGGAGCGTTCTCACGCGGGCAAGCGTACCCCGGCCGGGGGAAGGCGCGCAGGTGGCTGGCGGGACCCGGCCCAACTACTCCTCGAACGCGACCAGGGCCGCACTCTTCGCGATAAACCAGTACGCCTGGCCCTTCTTCAGGACGGCCATGTTGCTCAGGTAGGAGGGAAGGCCCGGGGCGTAGCGGACCCACGTCCCGGTCGCCGCGTCATAGCCGTAGACGATCCGGATGGCGGGCGCGATCGCGCCCAGCGCTACCGCGGGCGGAAGGTCGCCGCCCGGCCAGGCCAGCAGGTTCGCGCCGGGCAGGATGGGCAAGGAGGGTGGCACCCCGGCAGGAGTAGCCGTCGGTGACGCAGCCGCTGCAGGTGTCCTGGTCGGCGTTGCGGTGGGCGCTGGCAGCGGTGTCTGTGTTCCAGGGGGCGTGGCCGTCGGGTTGGCCGGAAGCGGTGTGGGAGTCCGCGTCGGCGTTGGGGCCGTGCCATTGCCACCCGTGGGAGTGGCGGTGGGTGGGAACGGCGTCGCCGTCGGCGGGAACGGGGTGGGTGTGGCGGTGGCTCCCGCGGGCGGCGTGGCCGTCGGCGTCCCGGAAGGCATGGGTGTCGGGGTGGAAGACGGCGTCGCGGTTGCTGTTGGCGTGGGAGTGGGCTCGCCACCGGAGCCGTAGATCGCGTTCAGCCCATCGATGTCGTCCGGGAGGGGCTGGCGCTTCTGGGCGCCCGAAGGGTAGCTCGCGTACATCACGGCCGACCCATCGCCGGTGTGGTTGAGCCCCAGGGCGTGGCCGAACTCGTGGAGGGCGACGCTTTCGAGGTCGACCTGGGTGGGGCTGCCGGTGGTCCAGTTCCAGTCGGGGTCAAACTCCATATCGAACTCGACGGCGGGCTTGTAGGGATTGCCGATGGTGCTGTACCAGGAACAGGTGACGGCGAGGACCGAGCCGCTCTGAGCGCCCCAGCCCACGGTGTTCGAACCATCGGTGCCGCCGCCGCAGGCGCCCGTCCCGTTGCCGCTCGATCCGCCACCGGTGAACGAGAAGGCGACGCCTTGCTGGCCCCAGGTGGAAGCGGCGGACTGCATCGCCTGTTGGGCGAGGCCCGCGACCGCCGCCGGCTCGTTGAGGGCGTCGTAGGACCAACCGGCAGTGCCGTCCATCCACTTGAACCCGCTCGTGACGTATTGCGCGGAGACGGAGCCGGGCAACACCTCGGCGGCACCGGGGAACCGCGCCAGCATTTCGGCGCGGGCGGTCTCGGCGGCGGCCTCGAACGAGCCGGTACCATCGTCGTGCATGAAGAACCCGACCTTCACGTAGAACCACTGCCCGCCCTGCGGGACCACGAAGACCGCCTCGACATCGTGAAAGTGCTCGCTGGCACCGGCGTTGGCGCCGCTGGCGCCCACGTACACGGATGCGGCGAGACCCCACGCCAGTAAACCGAGCGAGGCAACCGCGCCGGCAAGACGCCAGGCGCGCGACCGATGACCAGAACCCTGCTTGTCCACCCCGGATCCTTCCCGCGGCACACGTCCGCATGACGCCCTCTGCCTTGAGGGTCGGCAGCGCGAAGGCAGGGCAGTACAGGGCGGGCCGCGAGCTCTCTTCTGATCGCGGGTTGAAGTTCGGTGAACGGCGTACGATGGCGCCGGCAACGCGGAGGTAAGTTGGCATGCGCATCGGCACGGTCCGTGAACGGAAGGACGGTGAGGCACGGGTTGGCCTGACCCCGGAGGGCGCCTTCGCGCTCGCCTCGCAGGGGCACGAGGTGTACATCGAACGGGGCGCCGGCGCGCGTTCCGGACACACCGACGCTGCCTACGCCGCTTCGCTGGGGAGGCTCCTCGACACTGCGGACGAGGTCTGGGCGGCGTGCGACCTGGTCGTGAAGGTGAAGGAGCCGGTGGCCAGTGAATATGGCTTCCTGCGGCCTGGCTGCGCCCTGTTCACGTACCTGCACCTGGCGGCCGAACGGGAACTGACGGAGCGGCTGATGACATCGGGCTGCACCTCGCTCGCCTATGAGCTGGTGCGGCGCGCCGACGGGTCCCTGCCGCTGCTTGCGCCGATGTCCCAGGTGGCGGGGAGGATGGCGGCAGAAATCGGCGCCCACCTGCTAAAGCACCCGGGACCGGGACGGGGCAAGCTTCTTGGCGGTGTAGCTGGTGTGCCGCCAGGCAAGGTGGTGATCGTTGGCTCGGGCACGGTGGCCACAGCCGCGGCCCGCGTCCTCATGGGGCTTGATGCGCGTGTGACCGTGATGTCGCGCGACCTTGCCCGGCTCACCTATCTGCAGGAGAACTTCGGCGGGCGAATTGCCACGCGTGTTTCCTCTCCCCAGGGGGTGGCGGAAGAGATCGCCGGGGCGGACCTCGCCATCCTCTCGGTGCTGGTGCCGGGCGCGGCGGCGCCGAAGGTGGTGACGCGAGAAATGGTGCGGACGATGGGTCCCGGCGCTGTCATCGTCGACGTCTCGATCGACCAGGGCGGGGCTTCGGAGACAAGCCGGCCGACCACCCACAGCGAGCCCACCTATATCGAGGAGGGCGTGATTCACTACTGCGTTACGAACATGCCGGGAGCGGTGCCGCAGACCAGCACGCAGGCGCTGACCAGCGCCACGCTGCCGTACGTCGAGGAGATCGGACGGCTCGGCGTCGAAGGTGCGCTGAGGGCAGACCGAGCCCTCGCGGAGTCCCTGAGCACGTACCGGGGACAGCTCGTCCGCGGACCGGTTGCCGAGACCTTCGGGTTGAGCGCGACGCCGAACCCGTTCCTGTAACCGCAGAGGGGCCAATTCACCCGGCCTGCGGGCGCCAAAGTGGCGCTTGGTCGGGCGACAGGCTTGAGCGCACGATGAGCCGTACACAGTCCCGGCCGGAGGTCGACGCATGGCGAACTGGTACGATCACATCGATAGCGAGCGGCGGGCGTTCATCGAAAAGCAGCACCTCTTTTTCGTGGCAACTTCGCCGGGCGACGCGGAGAACGGCTACGCGAACCTCTCGCCGAAAGGCCGCACGCTGTTGAAGGTGCTGGGGCCGAACCTGGTGGGATACCTGGACTACCCGGGCAGTGGGAACGAGACAGCCAGGCACCTGGGAGAGACGGGGCGGATCACGCTCATGCTCTGCAGCTTCGATGCGACCGCAAGCATCCTTCGGCTGTACGGACGGGGCCGGCGCGTGGACCTGGATGCGCCGGAGCTCGCCGAGTACCGCGACGCCTTCGCGGATGACTTTCACCGGTATGTCCGGCAGGCCTTCTTCGTGGAGGTCGAGAAGGTGCAGACGTCGTGCGGGTACGCCGTGCCGCGGATGGAATTTGTGTCGGAACGGGACACGCTCGACCGCTGGTGCGAGAACAAGGTAGTCCCACGCCAGATGGTGGACGGAGTACCCAGGGCGGGCCGGATGGTGCGGAAGGACGGGACGCTCATCGTCGAGTCCTGAGCGTTGGCCGGCGGGGCCGCTACGCCAGCGAGTCGACGGTGAGGCGGATGCCCTCCTCGAAGGAGACCGCGGGCTGCCATCCCAGTTCGGCTCTGGCCAATGAGCAATCGAGCCAGAAATTGCGGACGTCGCCCGGGCGGGGCGGGCCGTTGCGCGACTCGACGGTGTTGCCCATGGCTTCCGAGAGGACGTGGAAGATGTGGTTCACCGTGGTGCCCTCGCCGGTGCCGATGTTCGCCACGAGGCCGTCCCCGGCGGTGAGCGCCAGGACGTTCGCGCGGGCGATGTCGCCGACATACAGATAGTCCTTCTTCTGTTCTCCATCGCCATCGATTGTGCAGGGCCGTCCGGCAAGCATGAGACCGGCAAAGATGGCGACCACGCCGGCCTCGCCGTGCGGGTCCTGCCGCGGGCCGAAGGCGTTCCCGTAGCGAAAGATGGTGTACGCGATCCCGGCCGTGCGCGCGGCGAGCTGGACGTAGAGTTCGCCGGTGTACTTGGAGGTCCCGTAGTTCGAGCGGGGCGCGATGGGGTGGTCCTCGGTCACGGGGAGGCACTCCGGTTCGCCGTAGACAGTGCCGCCCGAAGACGCGTAGATGATCTTCCTCGCTCCTGCGGCCACGGCCAGCCGGGCGATCCGGGCGGTGCCGCCGCCGTTGATCTCCAGGTCGTGGACGGGGTCCGCCTGCCCAACCTTCACGCTTGCCTGGGCGGCATGATGGTTGACGACTTCGGGCTGGAAGCTGGCGAAGATGTGTTCGAGTTCGCGCGAGTGGATGTCGACTTCGTGGAGGGTGGCGCGGCGATCGACGTTGGACCGGCGGCCGGTCGCCAGGTTGTCGACAACGGCAACCTCGTGGCCCTCGGCCAGGTAAGCCTCGACGATATGCGAGCCGATGAAGCCGGCTCCGCCAGTAACCAGGATCCGCACAGTCTCCCCCGGCGAGCTACGAGTCTGGGATCCAGTCTGGGGGAAGGCCCGGCAACGGCCAACGCGCCGGAGTCAGCGCTCGCGGAGCCTGGCGAAGCCCCAGCCGATGGCGCCGCAGGTGGCGCCGGCGAGCATGCCCCCGAGGAGCATCGGCCCGACAAACTGCGACATCGGGGCGGCGGTCGTCATCTGGGCGTACTTTGCGATCGCGACGTTCGCGGCGAAACCGACGGCGAATCCCCACACGGCCCAGTGCCGCTCACGAGGCGACCGGCCGATCCCGATCTCCGCGAGCACATCGCGGACAGGGTTGGACGGCGAAGCCGAAAGTCTTTCGGCCTCGGCTTCGAGCGCGGCGACGAGTTCGTCGACCAGCTCATCCGGTATGTCGTCGAGCATGCGCTCGTAGGCGCTGGCCCGGGCGGCAAGGGCGGCGTGGTCGAACTCACGGGGTGCCGGCGGGCCGGGCACGCGGCGGGCGCCCTGAGGCGACCTCAGGCAGGACTGGCAGCGATCGGACCCGCTGGACCAGTCATCGAACCCCAGGGGCCGGTCACAGGAGGCGCAGCGGGTACGGACGAAGGTGTCGGGCATCGGCCGGTCATCCCTCCGAGGGCGGAGTGGTGGTTGGGGTTACGCCACCTTCGGTCTGGGGCAAGACCGGCGTGGGAGACGGTGTGGGGGTGGGTGTTGGTGTAGCCGTTGTGGTGGGCGTCGGCGTGGACGTGGGCGTGGGAGTGGGCGTTGGCGTGGAGGTCTGGCCCTCGTTGCCCGGGGCCGGCGTCCGCGTGGGGGTGGGCGTCCTGGTGGGAGTAGCCGTGGCAGTAGCGGCGTTCGGCGTCCGCTCGCCTGCCACCGTAGAAGTCGGCGGGACCCCGGCATCCTTGCCGGGCACGGGGGTGGGCTGGGAAGCATCCTGGGCGGCGAGGACCTCGCTCTGCTGGCCATCGAAGACCTCGACGCCGGCGCCGGCGCCCTGGAGCTGGCTGAGCAGCTGGGGGAGCCGCGACGAGTCGGACTGGCCCGGTGGGGGAGGCGTGGCCACCGAGCCATCGGGCGCGTACTGCATGCAGCCAGCCGAGGTGAAGGCGACAGCCCCGAATGTGGCGGCGGCGGCCGCCAGGAGGCGGTGTCGGCGCATTCCCAATCGCATGGGGGAAGCCTATCGGCGCCACGGCCGCCGCGAGTATCGGGCGGACGCGTATTCGCGCGACGGAAACCCGGTAGCCTCGCGGGAGAAACCCCGATGGCTGCCGCGGCGGGCCATCAGCGGATGGCGATCGTGGGGATGGATGCGTTCACATAGGTGGCCGAGGCGACGGTCGCGCGGACCTCGACGGTGACCGACACGCCAGCGAATTGGCGGCGCGCCGCACCGGCGATCTCGAGCTTCCAGCTGCCATCCGCGCCGGTCGCAGCATTCTGGTACGCGGTCGCTTCCCAGGCACCGGTGTCGGAGTTCCAGTACTTGTTGTCGCTGGTCCGCTTGATGATGAACTTCATCGCGGCAGGTGTGAGGGTGCCATCGGCCACAACGAACGACAGGCGCGAACGCGGGATGCTGGTCCCCGCCGCTGGAGTGGCAACAACCAGCTGGGTCGAGGAAGTCGGGGTTGACGCGGTCACATTGAAGCCGCCGCTGGTGGCGGAGGTAAGCACGGGCGAGCTGGTGGCGGTGATGGTGTAGTTCTCGCCGGCGGGGGTGACACTGCAGCCGGCAAAGCTCGCGACACCGGCGGTGACCGTCTTACTCAGGCCACCGGTGCAGGTGAGGGTTGCCCCTCCGCTGATCGCCAGGGTGATGGCCGTGGTGTTGTCGCCGGTCACGGTTGCATCGGCGGCGGTACGGACGGCCACGACGGGCTGCTGGGCGAGGGCGGTGCCGGCCACTCCGCTGCCGGGCTGGGTGGTGAAAGCGAGTTTGGTCGCCGGCGAACCGGTCGAGAAGCTGGCCGAGTCGGCGGAGGTGTAGACGGGGCTGGAGGTCACGCGGAGGACATAGGTGCCTCCGGCCGAAACGGCGCAGCCGCTGAAGGTGGCGACGCCGGCGCTCACGGTGCGCGAGTTCGAGCCGCTACAGGTCAGAGTCCCCGGGCCGCTCTGGACGGCGAGCGTGACGGTGGTCGCGCTATCGGACAGGACGGTCGCGCCGGCGGCGTCCTGGACCGCGACGACGGGCTGGGTCGTGAGCGGACTGCCCGCCGACGTACCGGCTGGCTGCGCCAGGAAGCCGAGCTTCGCCGCGGGACCGTGGGTGGCGGCGGCGAACGAGGGCGAGTCGGCCTGGGTGAGGCCGGTCGCGGTCGCGCGGAGGACGTAGCCGGCGCCGGCCGTGCTGACACTGCACCCGTTGAACGTGGCGAGCCCGCCGGAAGCGGTCCTGCTGTTCCCGCCGGTACAGGTGAGGACGGCGCCGCCGGGGGCGCTCGCGAGCGAGAGGGTCACCTGCGTGGTGTTGTCGCCGGAAACCAGCGTGCCCCCTGAATCGCGGACTGCGACGACCGGGGAGGTGCCGAAGGCGGTGCCGACGACGGCTGAGGAGGGCGCCGCCGTAAAGGCGAGCTGGGTCGCGGCACTGCCGCCGCCAAACGTCACCGTCACGGTGTTGCTCAGGCCGAGCACGCTTGTGCTTGTCCCGGGGGCATTGGTGCGGGCGACCACCGAGACGGTGCCCGCAGTGTTCGACGTGAACGACACTCCCTGCTGGCCGGCGCCACAGGTGGTGGCCGTGGCCAGGCCGGAGACGCTGGCGCCGCCGGCCGGCGTGAGGACGTAATCGCCCACCGCCAGGGGGTTGAGGGTGCTTGGATAGCCAGCGATCAGCGCTGGATCGCCGGGGGCGTTCGTCGTGCAGACGGTGACGGTGGCCCCGGATGAGGCGTTCGCGGGCCCGGAGATGGCCAGTTCGTTGACGGTGAGCGGGGCCATGCTTCCGACGGTCGCAAAGATACCTGCCGAGAGGCTGGCCGACGCCGAGAGCGCCCCTGCGCCGGTGTTGTTGGCGGCTTTCACCGTGACGGTCATCGCTTGGGAAGCTGAAGGGCTGGCGGCGATGGCGATACCGCTGCAACCTGCTGTGGCAGTCCCGGAGCCGGTGCCGGGCCCGCCGCCCGGGCACACGACGTTCGTAACGGTGCCGCCGGAGACGGCAAGGTTCGCGGCGAAGGCCCCGGTGGCACCGGCGCCGGTATTTGCCAGGCCGACCGCGATATTGACAGTGCCAGCTTCGTAGACGGCGGCGAGCGAGGGCGTGAGCGTGAGCTGGACGTTCTCGTTCTGGATGGTGAGCGCCCCGGCGTTGTCACTCGCTGGCGACACGCCGGGGTCAGCCTGCCCGTCTTTGGCGACGAAGGCCGATGCGGCGAGGTCGACGGCGGTCGCGTCGGCCACATTGCGGACGGTGGCATTGACGGTGATCGGGGCAATGGCCGTAGTGGCGCCAAGGCTCCCCAGGTTGCAGGAGAAATTCTGGTTGTTCGCGCCGGACGCGGTGCAGTTCGTGGGCCCCAGGCCGCCGGTGAAAGAGTCGATGGAGAGTGCCGAGCCGAGGCTCCCTTCGATGAAGAGGAACGAGACGGCGGTCCCGGCGGTAGCGAAGTCGACCGTGTAGCTGACGGCATCGCCGGGCTGCACGCTGGCCGTGCCGGGCGACTGGACCACGGTGAATGTGGCAGGCGGCGCGATGGCCCGCGCCGGCGGGACCGAAGGGCTGCCGAACAAGACGGCGATGAAGGCCGC
>WBZO01005714.1_pt1 | contig 12468 bp, 13 predicted proteins | sample 5204261 | NCBI WGS metagenome assembly WBZO01 (sample SAMN12412400, study PRJNA552823) | activated sludge metagenome | isolation source: activated sludge from anammox sidestream of wastewater treatment plant... | place: USA: North Carolina | collected 2017-09 | reverse complement strand
GACCCCCCCCCCTATTAAAATGCAGTTTTTTGCAAACGTAGACTATGCCCGGTCTGGAAATTAAAGAGCTGTAGAGATTTAGACCGCCCCCGGTCTGATATGGGCAGGGTATACCCCCCATGCCGATTTCCCGCACACAAAAATCTGATGGACCGAACGGTCTTTAAACCGGAACCGCTAGACTTTTGAACCGCCCCCGGTTATGCCTTGGTTTGGTAGTCAGTGCAAGAATCGGGCGCAATCAGTACACGTTCGCCGATATAGAAAGCTTCCAGCATGTGATTCTGTTTGCCGCACACGTAGCGATACACCGCGCGGCCGCCGGTTGGTATCCGTTCCATGTTGATATGTTTGCACCCTTGGCAGCTTGTTCCCGTTCCACGGTGTTCAGTGAACGGACGGATTGCTTTGTGTGGATTAATGCCGTAACTCTGGCAAAGTATCGCCCATGATGTGATTTGTTCGGATTGCGGAATGGTTTGGAGTTTCCAAATTGCTTCGAGTGTTTCTTCCTTGCTGATTGTTGCTTTATTGCAACAGGTCAATAGCAGGGTAACTGCAATCGGATTCACAGGGTGCGTTTTTGCCGCGCAATAATTATCTGAAGCCATCACTTCACCGGGCGAGTTATTTTCTCGTTCAAGTCCTACCCCCTTATTTTTTAGTAGGGCAAGTAGGGCGAGTAGGGCGGAATCGTCAAGAACGGCTTGTTCATTGGCTTCTAGCTGCCCTACTTTTTTGATTTTTCCATCGGAACCAGTAGGGCGCGCCCTACTATTGGGGGTATTTTCCGATGTTTCGGCATCGTTTTCCGCCCTAATCAGCTCACCCCAATCAATCACTTTCGCTCTCCCAGATCGCCGGAAGAATATGAAAAATACGCTTCCGGCCTTCACCCGGCAGGTTAACTTTGGGCTGAAGATTCTTCCCATCGCCCTTCATAAATCCCCGGTCAATCAGCAATCGCGCAACCGCCTTATAATCAAAACCCTTGCATATTTCCGTTTTGAACACTTCCGGATAGGCGAAAAACTCAAGATTACCTTCATGATTCTTTTGACGGAATCCCGCTTTGTTCAAAGTCTTAGGCGCGTGGTTATCATCAACAATCGACCGGTCAATATCCGCAAACCGTCCTTCACCGTGCAGTTCCAGAAAATGCCGCACCTGTTCAATCATGGCTCGCTCTTCCTTGTTGCCTTCACCACCGAACGCTTGCAGCCATGCTTTAAAGCACGTCATGGCGGCTTGCATCGCTTCTCCCGGCGGCCAGCCTGTAATACCCCAATCGGAAGCCAATTCACCCGCAGCACCGGCCAAAGCGAACCTTGCCGCTACCCGTTGCGCCTGACCGCTGGCGGCACTGCTGAGCGTTGCTTTCTCGAACTTTTGCCGGGCATCGAAGAGCGATTCCCGCAACATTTCCCGATGTTTCAGCACCTGTTCGATGAAAGCAGGGAAGGCTGTGCCATAGAATTTATTAACGGCCGCATTCAGTGCTTTGGAAAATTCGTGCCCGTTCGTGAAGCCGTGCAGATTCTCAAAACAGCCCAACCCTTGCCCGGCATCGGCGGGAATGTCCGCCATGCGCAGCTCAGCACCGGCGGGCGTTTTCTTGCCAGCTTCAGCTACATGCTGGGTTAAAGACAGCTCACCGGCACTTAAAAATAGTAACCGCCATTTAGCGGTATTGCGTGCGCCCCCGGTCACATTTGCCCGCACCTTGGCTGAACCGTTCGCCAGCATGTAAGCCGATTCCCCGGCAATGCGGGCATCGATCATCTTCAATTCATCCAGGGTTAAAAGTGCGTCACAGTGGGATAGGGCGGTACTTTCCAGCCCGTTATCCGTTGACCGCCACCGCTGCAAATACTCAGGCGAACCGCACACGCTACCGGCCACGGTCAAAGCGCTGGTTTTGCCGCTGGAAGTCGTGCCGCGAAGATGGAAGCCGCCCGATTCCATTTCAATCAAATGCAGCAGCGGTGCGGCAAAGGCAATCGATACGGCAAACGTCAAGCGGCTATTCCCCACGCATAAAGCCGCTACATGCTCGCGCCATTGCTTCAGCGTGCCACGCTGTTTGAATGGATTTGAATCCGGGCGGTTATCGTTGAATAACCATTCTTCATCGGATTGGCCAATTGAGGTATCAGGCAATACGAACGTCAAGCCATCGCCGGAACCATGCCAGCCGGTGCGGTTTGTAGTTCGGGCGCGTTTCTTGATCTCAGTTGTCTGTAAGTATTCAAGAAGCAGCGGCCGGGCTTTGGGCATGATTTCCAGCCCTTCGGATAATAGTGCAGACGCAACCGGCAAGCCATCGCCGCTAAAATCCTTCATCGGGATAATAATCCGCTTCAGCACCTCATCCGGATCACGAAAGGCGCAAACCAAACCCCAATCCTTGTTATCGGCTGTGCGTGTACGTGCTAACACTTCCAGCTTTCCGCATACTTTGCGACGGCGTAACAGGCCGTCTCTGCCGGGTTCGAGAAAAAGCACGGAATCATCCGTCAGCATGAAGCCACGTTGCACGGCTTCCGCTTGCGGCTCATCGGGTTTATCGGCTGGCTTCGATTGCCCGGCGCTGGGATTGGCATCAGGTAAGAATGCATCTTCACGCTGCAAAAATGCGCCGAACCGGGCAGCATCCCAGCCGCACGCCACCAAATCGGCGGCATCGTCTCCCGGCTGCAATGGTTCACCGGCTCCGCGCTCCAACCGATCGACATCCAACATCCGAACCGAACGCGCACCCGCAGCCGTTAACCGCTTCACCAAATCACCGGCGGCTTTCTTGCCGGGTAGATCGTAATCCGGGAAGATCACGCAATCACGCCCGGCCAGCGGGGTATAATCCGATTTCTCCACGGCTTGGCTTCCGCCTTGCCAGCACAAAACAGGATGATTAGGCAGCAGCTTTTGCAGGGCTTCCGCTGCCTTTTCGCCTTCGGTGAACCATACTTCAACATCAGGAAATTGCAGCAATCCGGGCAAGCCGAATAGCGGGCGCAATCCCGGCGGAACCTTGAACCGCCATTCGTACTTATTGCCTCTTTGCCAAAGTGTCAGCGGCGAAAACTGTTTCTTCTCACCCTTGGGCTTGTCGTACCGGTCATGATAAAAATTGACGCGGCCATCTTGCGCAAGGTATGGATACCGCTTTGATGGTTTTCCGTGTTTCGCATGTGCGGTGGGTGGCTTCGGTGCATCATCGGGAACCGGCATGACACACTTCCAACCGTCATTATCATCACCGCCCGACGGAACCGGGGCGGTGTTCGATTCTTGGCTGTTGGTTGATGGTTTACCATTGCCCGGCTTTCTGGAATCGTTGCTAGCGCGTTTTGGAGGGTTGCTTTCTTTCGGTTCGATCCCCAAAAAAGCCGCCAAACGGCGGGCGGCCTTTCCTTGGGTTTCACTTTCCAAATAGGCAATCAAAGAAACCAAATCACCGCCCTTGGCATCGCAAGCAAAATCACTCCATGCGCCGGTACTCTTATTGATGCAGAATGAACCCGGCGTACTATCCGATCTTTTTGGATTCAGTGCCAAGTATTCGGAACCTTTCAACTTGGCATCTGGCAACCAATGCCGCCAATGTTATCTAGCGCGGCGCTGGCAATCTGCTTAATTTGCTGGGGGCTCGGCATTTATGTCCCCTGCATTGTTACTAACTTCCGCTATAATTGCATCGCAATCATCACGGGCAGATAGTGCGGCCAATATCCAATGCCTCGATTGCATGACAATATCGCGGATAAGTTTAAGCCCCTCTGAAACATCTTCAAGGCATCGCTCAACATCAGTCATAGCAACAGCAAGATCACGATCATTTAATACATCTTTTTCTAATTCATCGTATGGCTTTGTTGCTACAAGCAAAGCCGCCCGGCGAGGCGCTCCACTTTTTTTAAGCCATTCTTCAAACTCAAAGACTTGAGATTTTTCTAATGATGCAGGCTGACCTTTGCAGGCATCGATAAAAGCTTCTAAGTCTTTATCGGAAATTGAGTTGGTTGGGTTAGATACCTGCGATATTGTTGCGGTATCGCTTACGGGGATTTGATTATTTGTTGTCATGATTCATGCTCCTTTGTTTGAACGGTTTCGGGAAAACCGCCAGCCGTGCGGGACACGGGGCGGGCGGTGTTGTAATGGGGGTGGAAATACCGAGCAAGGTCGGCAGGCCGAAGCCTCCCCAAAACAAACCGCCCATAAAAAAGGCGCATCGTTTTTTCCGGACACAAAAAAACCGCACGATGGCGGTTACTGTCCGCCTTGCTTTGGGTTTCCACACCCAATCAATGTTTTTTGCATTGATGGACAAAGAATAAAGGCAAAAGATTGCATTTGTCAACGTGAACATTATGCACGGCCTCCGCTTGGTTGCCGCTCTAACCACTGGAAAAGACTGTGCGCAAGAATGTGTTCTTTCCGCGTGTGATATGGATGATCTGCAATCCACTTTTGCAACAGATCATGAATATGACCGGGTGGAAGTGGCGGTAATCCGCAATTGCACGACAATGCTATATTCCCCGATGCCGGGATAACTTGATTAAACATGATTATCCCCGCTCATAAAAGTGAATCACGGATTTCCGCAATCAGGTCATCAAGCTTCTGATTCAAAATCGCAGTATGAAAATCAGCCGCTACTGTTTGCATGAAATCACCGATTAATTCCGGATGCTCTTTTGCGTAACCTTCACCGAATTTAGAATCAATGATACGGATCGATTGATTAAAGTATGTTTCTGCTGTGTCCCGTGCATGTAGCATCAGGTCGGTAGGGGATAGGTTAATCATGCCGCCACCTCACAAGAGTTTTTACGGTCAGCAATCAATCGCTGCACAAGCTCTTTGATTTCACTTTCAGATTTACCGGCAATCAATGCGGCGTTAATTGCAGCCACTTCATTTTCCGGCCAGCCTACTGAACGTCCGCCCAAATTAACCGGCGGCGTCATCATGCCTTTTTGAATATCATCGTAGTGCGCCGATCTGCTTTTTCCTCGCAAATCCAAGACGCTGGGAAGTCTTAATATTTTGTTTGTCATCATTCACCTATAACGTTATTTGTGCTAATGAATCCGCCCGGAATTGCTGAGCGTTGGTGAATGATGGAATGTGATGAAACTGCCACACAACCGGCGTGACAGTAGTTTCTTCGATGTAAAAAAGAAACGCTTAAAACGGCTAGCTATTCTGGAATATTGGGATTGTCCTTTAATGCACGCCAGATAGTTCTTTCGCTATATCCTCTTTCTGATACTAAATCTTTTACAAGATTTGTTTTACTCTTGCGGGGCTTGATTTTAGATAATTCACCAAATTCCCGTCTGATTTCCGCGTAATTAGCTGCCGCTTCTTCCTGCTGTTCACGAACACGTTTTTTATTTCCGGCGTTCATCCTATCAATCGAAGGAAAATATTCCTGCTTACTGCTTAAATAAACATTATTCCGGTGCATGACAATCTCAAGCGAAGCGGCATGATAGCGCGTTAAAAATTGCTTCAATTCATCAATGCAATAAGTAACCCATTTACCATCGCCAACGTATTTATAGGTATACATTGCAAATTTAAGTGATTCTGCGGCCGCATGATATGCTTCCTCACGAAATCTTATATTTTTCCCATTGACCTCTTTAACTCTGCCGTAATCAAGATATTCAACTAACCATTGAAGCTCATCAGGGCCATTCATGTATTCATTTAATTCCTCATCCTCCTCAGGATTCCAATCATCTTGATCCGCCCAAAATCTTTCATACTCGAAACATGCTTTTTTAAGCTGCCTTATGAGGTAGTAGATAGTTGAATATTTAAATATATCTTCCCATTCATTTTTTGAAACATTGGGCGGTGCTGAATTGGCGTTTTCGTTTAATTGGTCGAGTAAACCGAATACATGATCAAGATCACTAATATCACTAAAAATAAGTATTTCTTCAGTACGCGGGTATCGTTCAGGGAGTTCTTTGATCGCTGGTTTATTGGACTTCTTGCCTTTTTCTGGCATAGCACACCCTTCAAAGTGCTGACCTTCAAGAAGGAGTCACTCCAAGGCGGTTGAAGGTTTCCGCTTTTCGCCTGGCCGGGCTATGGAGTGATTGGAAATATTCTACAGGTCAATTCAATTTTTCGAGTCAAAAAATTTTCTTGAATACTTGCCGGTTGAAGCATGAAATTTACTGCTCAAATATTAGGCAATCTAACCGAAAAACAGAGGGGTACTTTTCAAAAAGCGAGTAACTTTGCGAGTAACTTTTCAGTTTAAATAATGAAGAATGGCTTTAATAAAGGACTTCAAGGAATAATATGAATCCCTATGGAGCATTCACGCGGTAATTTTGTGATATTGCTATCCACAGAATCATGCACGCGGCGGGAATCTTATTCTCAAAAAAAACTTAGTTATTATTCATGGCATCCAACCGGATAGAGATGGCTTGCTTTGATGCTTGCAGCTTTTTTGAAAGCTCATCAAGATTACCGCCAAGCTCATCGCGCAGCTTGTTAACCAATGATTCTGGCATCAATACCGATGCGGCGAATTGGTTTGCTTGTGTCTCATGTTTGCTTGTAATGTTCGTATTATAAAATCTTCCCGTGCTGGTACTCCGATATGCTTTGTTATCATCAACACCATCACCTATTAGGCTGCGATGAAAAAGGAAGTGCGCCAGTTCATGCGCCATCGTGAAACGTTGTCTGAAGTAATGATCGGCCTTGTTTACCGATATTTTGTAAGAGCCATCCGGAAGTTTTTCAATTTGTCCCGATATGTCATCATCCAATTCGGCTTTCTTGTCTAGTTCTATTCCCAAAGACCGAATGATTGCCTCAATATTTACTGGTGCTTCGGTCAGATAGCTTTGAATAATTGATAGTGCATCTTTCATAATTTACTCATTATTAGGATCAACATGCATTGATATATTGTCAGCAACGCTTTCCTTAATTTTTTCGGTATTTTCTATTTGATCCATCCAAAGGTTAATAATTTCCGGGGCATTATTGTTCATCCATTCCTTGCAAATTCTTTCTAAGTTTTCTTCCAAATATTTTTCAACGGCTTTTTGTGCAGTTTCTTCCGATCTTAACCTTACCCGCTCATAGCCAATAAAACCGAACAAAGCAAGAACCACGGTTATGATTGCCAAAAGTGCGGTAATTAAATCAAGCCTGCCAAGTGAATAAGCGGCATTAATTGAATCTCTATGATCAGATATGTTTTTTAATAAATCGTCTTGAGATAGTAAAAAAGCAGCCCCATAGATTCCAATGAGCAAGGAAACAATAACGATTAGAGAAATGTACCCATATTTCATACCGGCATTATCATCCCTTCATTGCTCCTCAAGCAATATTATTTACGCACCCGCCCGGAAGGGTAGCAACAGGATCATTTCCGCGCCGGATTTTCGCATTTAAACTTGCTGCAAGTCTCAAAATGTAGGGCAAGAATTGAGGCGAAAAATCTATGAATTACCCCTAAAAGTAGGGCGCGCCCTACTGGTTCCGATGGAAATATCAAAAAAGTAGGGCGGCTAGAAACCAATGAACAAGACGTTCTTGACGATTCCGCCCTACTCGCCCTACTTGCCCTACTCAAAAATAAGGGGGTAGGATAAAAACTCAAAAAGGTATTGAGAAAATCAAACCGGTTTCCCGAATAGCGGAATGACTTCCGCTCCCTTTTCCAATGCTTCGACATGGTTGCTCCACCACATCATGATTCTTTTCCGTTCCGGCAAATATTCCGCCCGGTTGTATGCGCCCCGTACTTCATTCCGTTCACCGTGCGCCAATTGCCGCTCAATGGCATCGGGGCTGAATAAGCCGGATTCATTCAAAGCCGTGGAAGCAACCGCCCGGAAGCCGTGGCCAGTCATTTTTCCTTTATAGCCAAGACGGTATAAGGCAAAAAGCAACGTATTGTTGCTGATGGGCTTATTCGGGTTTCTGCCGGGCAGCAGGTAGCGGCTATCCCCGGCGATGCTTTTCAATTCAGCCAGTATGTTCAGTGCCTGATGGGTGAGGGGAACTACGTGTTCATTCCTCATCTTCATGCGCGTAGCTGGCACGATCCATAGCGCATTGTTCAGGTCGATTTCTTCCCATAGCGCGCCTATCAATTCATTGGTGCGAACAAAGGTTAACGCCAGCAATTGCAAAGCAAGCTGTGTTTGCCGGTCTCCAATGCGCTCATAGGTGGCGATTGCCCGCAGCAATTCCGGCAGTTCTTCCGGTTTGACGGCGGCTTGGTTTTTCTTTTTGTGCGGTGTCAGTGCGCCGCGCAGATCGCCGGAAGGGTCACGGATGCATCGGCCTGTTGATATGCCATAGCGGAATACTTGGCCGCATACTCCAAGCACCCGGTGCGCCAGATCATAGGAACCCCGCTGTTCAATAATGCGGATCATGTTGAGTAATTGCGGTGCTTCAATCGTGCTAATCGGGTACATGCCGATAAAAGGAAACACATTGCCTTCCAGCCGTCTTATTACATCCTTTGCGTGGCTTTCTGCCCATGTATGCGTTTGCTTTGTGTACCATTCGCGGGCAGTGGCTTCAAAGCTATTGGCGGCGGCTTCCTTCGCTTTCTGCTTGTTCAGCTTGCGGTCAATGGACGGGTCTATATTGCCCATCAGCTTTGCACGCTCAGCCTGTGCAAGCTGCCGTGCCTGCTTCAATCCCACAACAGGATAAACACCAAGGGATAAGGATTTCTCCTTGTCATGAATCTTATAGCGCAGCCGCCAATACTTGCGGCCATCTTCATAAACCCAAAGATACAGCCCTTGGCCATCGTGGAGCTTGCGTATTTTGGAACCTTCAGCGGCCGCATTCTTGCAGGCTAGATCAGTCAATAATTCCTTGATAGCCATAATGTGGTAACTTTTTGTGTGGTAAAAATTGTTACCACGTTTTTTACCACACTTTTTTATCGGATTCTAGCGGATTATTTTGGACTGCTACGGAAAGCAAGATGCTTGTAGATAAGGTGTTTCGTTGTGTGTTGTGGACTGGTGTGGAAGTGCGTGGACATGAAAATGGCGGAGGCGGTGAGATTCGAACTCACGGTAGAGTCACCCCTACGGCAGTTTTCAAGACTGCTGCCTTAAACCGCTCGGCCACACCTCCTTCACTTCAGGTGCGCATGATACCTTTTAGCGCTCTATTTGGCTAGCTTCTGTGTGTTTGTTTGCTGCTTTAATAAGCGATCAATAGCCGTAAGCTGGCTTATTCTTTATGATAGTGTTCTCGGATTTATCTTACTTGGGTAGTGTAATTTTATGAATTGATATCGAGCTTTTGGCTGATGAATTCGATTTTTACCGGTTTTCATAGTAATCGAGCCGATTCAATCCGCACTTGGGAATAAACATATTTTGAAGAGCAGCGGAAGCGTGTGGTCAGATCCCGAAGTGGCCAATCTTGAGCAGGTGCGCATCAGTACCAATCAGGATGTGGCCGGGCGTATGCGTTGGGGAGGGATGTTTTATGTGCTGTGTTGCATTGCCATCATTTTGACTTCGCCGGTATTGCGCGCACACCCGGCTTCCACTGTTTTCGCCCTATTTTTTATCGCTCTGGCCGTCACCCGGCTAATAATCTATAAACAAGTAACCGGTTTGCGTTTAAGCAATCAAGCGCTGATCGAACGTTCAATCTCGGCGGTTTATGTTGCGACATCCTTTATTTGGGGTGTTTTTCTGTGTTGGATTTTTCTGTCCATTAGCGCGATCGATAGCGGTGCAATTCTCGCGGTAATTTCGACGGTTGGTTTTATCGCGGGCGGTATTGCCGCCACGTCGCCGCGCATCCGCTTGATGCTCGCTTTTGCTGTATTGGTTTATTTACCGAGTCTGATCAGTCTGGTGGTGTTCATGCCGGCTGACAGCAGCTGGGTCATGCTGATCATCGGACTTTCTTATTTCGTATTTTCCGTGCACAACGGTAAGCTGCAACACGAGAATTACTGGATGGTTAGGCAGCAAGCGGTGCTATTGGAAAAGCAGGCGGTGGATTTGGAGCAAGCGCGCCAGCAGGCGGAAAATGCCAATAAGGCGAAGTCGGCTTTCCTGGCGGCAATGAGTCATGAAATTCGCACGCCGATGAACGGTGTACTCGGTATTACCGAGGTTCTCGCAAATACTTCCCTGAACGCGGAGCAAACCAATTATCTGAATGTCATTCGTAATTCCGGGCGGACTTTGCTGCGGATTATCGATGACATTCTTGATTTCGCCAAAATCGAAGCGCACAAACTAAATGTCGTCAACCGCGCCTTCGATTTATCCGGCTTGATTGACGAAGTGCATTCGCTATTTCGCGCCAAGGCGCAGGAAAGCGCGCTGAATTTTGCCGTGCGCTTCGGTTGCAGCGCGCCGGGCAAGCTGATCGGCGATCCCGACCGGATCAAGCAGATTTTATTTAATTTGCTCGGCAATGCATTCAAATTTACCCAGCAGGGCGAAATTACCTTATCGGTAAATTGCACCGAGATTCCCGACCGCAGCGGAATTGAGCTGGAGCTGACCGTCGCCGATACCGGTATCGGGATTTCCATTGAAAATCAGGCGCGTCTGTTCCAGGAGTTCTCGCAAGTCGGCGAAGCGACCCAGCACATTCGCGGCACCGGCCTGGGTTTGGTCATTACCCGCAATTTGCTGACGCTGATGGGCGGCTCGATTACGGTGTCGAGCGAAATCGGCAAGGGCTCCACGTTCTGTGCGCGCATTCCGTTGCAGTTCGAGATAGCCGATGCGGCGGCGAAACCAGCCGAAGCGTCTCAAATACAACCAGACACTTGCGTAAACCATCGTCCTCGCATCCTAGTGGTCGAAGATAATGACGTCAACCAGCTGGTCAGCAAAGCGATGCTGGAATATTTGCAGTGTGAAGTGACGATGGCCGGTAACGGCGCGGAAGCGATCGATTCTTTCACTTTGCATTCTTTTGACTTGATTTTGATGGACTGCAATATGCCGGTGATGGATGGATTCGAGGCAACCCGGCGAATACGCGCGCTTGAGCAGCAGAAGAATTTACCACCCGTGCCTATCGTGGCGCTGACCGCGCACGTATTGGATCATATCAAGCAGGAGTGCTTTGCCGCCGGGATGGACGGACATCTCAGCAAACCCTTCGATGTTGCGCAACTGGATAAGGTGTTGCGGCAATTTTCCGCCATTCGTCCGGGTTGAGCAGCGGATAGTGCGGGAATTCTTTCTTGATCGCAACAGAATTAAGGCTGACAGTGCGATAATAGGCGCGGCTCAAAGCCGGGCGGATAAGCCGGTAGTACCCGATAACCTATATTTCTACGCAATAAAATGACAATCTGGAAACCCAATGTGACGGTTGCAGCCGTTATCGAACAAAATGGCAAGTTTTTGCTGGTCGAGGAAGAACCGGAAGCTGGTTGCGGTTTGTTTATCAATCAACCGGCCGGGCATTTGGATCCGGGTGAATCGATTATTCAGGGCGCAATCAGGGAGACGCTGGAAGAAACTGCGTATACTTTTGTGCCGGAATTTCTGGTGGGGATTTATCACTGGCATTCGCAGCGCGTCGATACCACGTATATCCGCTTTGCATTCGGCGGGCATGTGACGCAGCACGATCCCAAACGCACACTGGATACCGGTATCGTGCGGGCAGCGTGGTTTAGCCCGGAGGAAGTGAATCAAATGATTCAACGCCACCGCAGCCCGCTCGTGATGCAATGCATTCGCGACTATCAGGCCGGTAAACGTTACCCGTTGGAGCTGCTGACGCACTATGAGCCGTGATGCAATGAAAAAATACCGGGTGATTGTCGGCATGTCGGGCGGCGTCGATTCGTCGGTGGCGGCTTACTTGCTGAAGCAGCAGGGCCATGAGGTGACCGGTCTGTTCATGAAAAATTGGGAAGACGACGATACCGGCGAATATTGTTCTTCCCGGCAGGATTTTCTCGATGCGGTATCGGTGGCGGATGTTCTCGATATTCCGATGGAAGTGGTGAACTTCTCCGCTGAATACAAGGATCGTGTTTTTTCCCATTTTCTGGCCGAGTATCAGGCGGGACGAACGCCGAACCCCGATGTGCTCTGCAATGCCGAAATCAAGTTTAAGGCTTTTCTCGATCATGCGCACAAACTGGGCGCGGATTACATCGCAACCGGGCATTACGCCCAGGTGCGCGAAGTGGATGGCGGCTTTCAGTTGCTGAAGGGCGAAGACGGCACCAAAGATCAAAGTTATTTTTTGTATCGCCTGAATCAAGCGCAACTGGCCAATACGTTATTTCCGGTCGGTCATCTTTATAAGCGCGAGGTACGCCGGATTGCCCGTGATTTGAAACTGCCCAATTGCGCCAAAAAAGACAGCACCGGCATATGTTTCATCGGCGAACGCCCTTTCCGGGAATTTCTCAACCGCTACCTGCCGCACGAACCGGGAGAA
>WBZO01005713.1_pt1 | contig 12470 bp, 22 predicted proteins | sample 5204261 | NCBI WGS metagenome assembly WBZO01 (sample SAMN12412400, study PRJNA552823) | activated sludge metagenome | isolation source: activated sludge from anammox sidestream of wastewater treatment plant... | place: USA: North Carolina | collected 2017-09 | reverse complement strand
ATAATACAATTAGCCCTATCCATAATCAAACACTGTTCTTTATTGTCTGCTGGTCTCAAACCTCGACCTGACATCTGCATATACATACTTAGCGATTCAGTCGGTCTTGCTAATTGCACAGCTTCGATGCCCGGGCAATCATACCCTTCTGTAAAAACCCCAACATTAGTAATCACATTAATATTTTTATTAGCAAATTCCTCAATAACCCTCTTTCGAGTTGTGTCGTCGGTTGTTCCGTCAATATGGGAAATCTTAATACCAAATTCCTTATAAGCCCTTTCAATTTCTTTTGAGTGAGCTATATCAATAGCAAATACTATCGTCTGCAAACCCTTTGCATGCTCTAAATAATCCTTAGCCAAAAATTGAGCTGGAATTCTGGATTGATAGGCTTCGCTTAATTCTTTTAGATTATAATCGCCACCAGTTTTTTTAATCTTCCCAAGATGTACATAAGGAAAAGACAAATATTTTGGCGCCACAAGATAACCCTGATTTATAAGCTCTTTAATAGAAATACCCTTTACAATCACATCGTAAATATCTTTAAACCCACTTCCATTAAGCCTTATAGGGGTAGCCGTAACTCCGAGCGTAAGAATATCTGGATTTGTTTCTACAAGTTTTTTTCTAATCTTACCATAAGAATTATCATGCTGGTCGTGATGAGCTTCGTCCACAATGCAAAGATTAAATTTATAAGGCAACTCCCGTCTAATGAGAGTCTGCACCGAAGCCACCTGTACGGGCTTCCAGTATGTTGGCTGGAAGCCCGATTTTATAATCCCGACGTCAAGCCCAAGAGCAGTAAGTTTATTTGCCGCTTGCAAAATCAATTCCTCACGGTGCGCCAATATCAGCACCTTGCCATTTCTATCAACACAATCCTTGGCTATAGAAGAAAATAAGATGGTGTTGTGCGTAACAGTAAAATCTGCGAGCATAAATAATCTATCACCGTCAATTTCAAAACCGTAATACTTATCTACTTCTAATGGCTCTACAGTAAATCCTGTAACTAACACACTTTTTTTCTGCTTTCTAACATTAGCTTTCCTACGTTCTACTTTGCAAGGCACTTTATCTATATCACCCGAAATGCTGATACTATAATAAATGAAAATCTTGCCATCTACTTTAACTTCTTTTATTCTTGAATATGCGGCGAATCCCAATGAACGAGCCAAAAATACAATATCATTAGCAAATTGCTCACCCTTCATAGTCAAAGAAAAACCCTTTTTAGAGTAATATCCATCTGTATCTATGATTCCTGCAAGCAATTCTAATCGTTCTTGCTCGCTTGCTCTTTTATAGATATTAGGAATATGTTTGTTTCGGAATAGATTATAATCTTTAAGGAAATGAAAAAATTTGCTACCTTTCCTACCTGGGTGTATTTTTTCACAAAGTCTAAAGTACGAAGAATTTTTACTATTATACTCTTTTGTTACTGTATAATCGTTTTTTTCTGCGTACTCATAAAGATAATTTTCAATCTCAATATCACCGTTAGTAAATTCAAATCTTCTACTTGTCCCATCACCAAGCCACACACCAAAAATATAAGGTTCAAAAGGCAGTTCAATATCATTCTTTTTGAATGTTACTGGGCATCTCCAAAGTTTATGCAAATGTTTAAAATATTTACTTTTTGTTAAATATTCTTTAACAGAAATATTAACTATTTGCCCTTTTATACGGTGCGATGGGTAACGATAAAAATCAGCATCTTCACTTGCTCTGCCAGTAGCTTTTAGTGATAATATATGGCTTTCATTACATACAAAGGGTTCTCCTTTTACAGGGATAATCTTATACATTTTTTCATATCCAGTAGTAGTGCTAAGTACTTTACGAGGTTCATTAGTTGGTGATATAAGTACATCACCAACTTTGATATCTTCTACATTTTTTATTGTAGCATCATACATAAGAATTTTAGTACCCTTCCCCAAGCACTTCCCTCCACCCGTAGCCAGCGTAGCCATAACTGATTTATGCTCTTTCCAAGCTCTATAAATCCTATTTTTCAAATCCAGTTGATACGGTCTTAATTTATACATATCTCATACAAAAATCAATTCAGAACAACTTTCGCATTGTCTATAGCCTCGTTAATTTTGATATAATCACTCACTATACCGTCAAAATCCTCTTTGCCATTATTTGTAATATCAGATATGGACGGTATAACAAGAATCTTCAGCTCCTCCGCATCGTCTCCCTGCTGAGTAGTAGCAAACATATCATTCTCATCAAAAGGTTCAGTTTTCACTATTTCATTAGAGTAAATATCAACATATTCAACTGTACCGTTATCATAATTTATATTTTTAGTACAAGTATAATTTAACGATTTCCTTTTTCGCTCATAATCGAGCATCATCATTCTTCTTATAGTTTCCTTTTCAGCAATATTTTTTTTCAGTTCCGAGACTTGTTTTTTCATTTCATCTAAATCTGCTTCGCTTACTTGAATATTTTTATCATACGCGACAATCTCGTCAGCTAATTCTAAAAGTTCAGCTTCAGAAAGTTCACTATCAACATTTATAGTAAATGTTTCGATTTCGTTTCCTATTTCATTATTTAAATCGTCCATCTTGGACACTCCTTATTGTTAAATGAATAAATATAAAAATTTTGTAAATTCTTGTTTACAACAAACTCCTTCGTAAGTCCCTCAAAAAATACCTGTCGCTTAGCTATTAGATAATCTAAACTACTATTATCATCAGTAATCAAATTAAACTTCATTCGCAACAAATTTTGTTTTACAATATCCCGCACTTGGACCGTTATAAAAGTCTCGAAAACGTCAGACTGCAAGTCAAAAAATTCTTTTAAAGTCATAATACTATCCTCCATAAATATCAATACAATAAATTATAATCTTCATCAGCCAGTTCCAATACCTTTTGTAAATAGAACTCATCTTTTAAAATATTTAGCAATTCTTTTTCTAATATTTGAACTGCTAAATCGCTTTCAATAGATACATCTAATCCCATAATCTTAATATTTACTTTAACTTTTGGGCTATCTTTTACACTACTCAACGCACTTTCAATGCTCATTTTTTTTTCTTTGGCATCTCTTAATAGCTTCTCATACTCTATTTTATGTTTTTTATCAATCATCATATCACCTCAATATTTTTAAGAACATCCCTAACACTGTCTTCTATCTTATTAAGAATTTTGTAATCAATTTCATATTTAATATCCTCATAATCAATAGTATATGAATATTTGAATTGATAATCAACCGTATAGCATAAGAATACCACTAAAAGAGAATCGTTATCAAGCATTTCGAAGCTTTCGAGCAAAGCCCTTTTATCGCCGTTAGCAATCCGAATATCTTCTAAATAACTAACAATTCTTTTTATCTTTTCAAACATTTTTAGTCTCCTTTTCCATACTCAATATATACAATTCGTAGTATGTATCTTTCTCTATATTTGTGAGTAACCCCAATACCGTATCTAATTCTAAATCAAACTTCAAACCCGCAATATTGCAAGTGTAATTTTTTTTGAAATGATTTTTACTCTTAAACTCTTCAATCCAGTTTAGTCTATCGAGTAAAATATCAGTATTTGTTTTTATTATTTCATCTCGAATATTCATATCTTTTTCACCTCTTTAAATGTGATAGCTTTTGCTAATCCTTTGAAACCGCCGAAAATCCCTTTGATACCATAAGCAATTATTTTAATAGCTATACCTAACAAAACAAGTGTTGCAATAATGTACATCAATAATTTAATTGTATCAGCTAATATTATAGTAATATCGTTCATTTTGCATCCACCACTTTTTTTAATTTCCTTTTTAATTTTCGCCTTGTTTTTAACAAATCCTAATAATTTGAATTAAGTTTTAAAAATTCATTATAGTTATATTCTAACTCGTTTTTGTAATATCTTATGTGTTTAACGATAACATCTGCTAAATATGGATATTTTTCAAAAGGATAACGTTGCTGATTATTCACGTATTCAGTTTGGTCTTTAAATGTAAAATTCACACGTGTATCATTATTATTATATAATTCAATCCAGCTATTAATTTTATTAATTTCATTAACAAAAGTATTTTTTATAACATTATACTCATGGATATTTTTAGCAATTAACCATTTATCCATATCATAGCTCTCCATTATTTCTTTTATATAATCAATAAAACCTTTTGCTTCCGCAATATTATCATCATTCGGTTTAGTCAATAAATAATCGATAATATTTATATATGCTTTTATTTCAATATTAACATCTCTTAAATTCACCTTACACTCTCCACTCGAAATTCAATTCGTTATTATAAAGTTTAATAAAAAGCTCAATTAAATTTTCATTTTCAACACGGCGATAAACCATCTCTTTGAACTCTCCTATCCGTGCTTTCAGATAATCCGTCTCACTCATATTTTCTTTTACAACATTATTCATTATTAATCTCCAGTATATTTTTATGATACAATTTGATAAAATTAGCTTTTACGCTTTCGCTTATTTTGCCACGGCATTCGTAGCATACAGAGGATTTACCTTCTGGGAAGTAGTTATCGGCATAATACTTAAAACAATACAAGCACAGTCTTTTATTAAACCTCATATTTCTTATACTTTTAAATGATTTTTTACCTTTATATTCATAAGCAGTTAATATTTCGACAATAGATTTATCGTAATAATACTTTGCACCAAATTCGTATTCGTGTTTCAAATTAAATTTTTGCAACCTAAATCGAACGATCTCTTTGGGTAAATTAATAATCTCGCATATCTCATTAAAAGTCAGATATTTATCATTATTTATAATATTATTAATGCATCTAATTTCATTTTTCAAATCATCTGGGTCGTAGTAATAAATAACCGCTCCGCCTTGCCTTTTTTGCATTCTCTTTTTTATATTATATTTTTTTAACAAATAATAAATCTGATAAATTTCAAGCCCCATTTCGGTAGCAATTTCTTTTGCTGTCATCAGTTTTTTACTCATTATCATTCTCCAAATAATCATACTCAATCGTAGGAATCTGTAAAATTTCTCTTGCAAAATTAATCTCCCACCTTGCACCTTTTGAATTGTAGCTGTCTGGAGTAAACACAAGAACTTCAGCAGTCATCAGCATAGGGATTAGTTCTTTCATATATTCGTTCCACGCCGTGCCTTCGGGCAGGTGTGCCGTCGCAGTTATTGGATTAATAACAGATTTTGCATAAGGACTTAATGCCTTTTGAACGTGCATAAATTTATTATAAGTAACTTTTTTATTTAATCCCGTGATTTTGCCTGCTATATAAATAACTTTGTCTTTTGCTATTGTTGATATGATGTTATTGTTTTTCAATCCATTTTTATTTATTACATCTTTCACATATTTATATTTGTTAATATAAGTTTGATGATAAGATAAAAGATTATCCGCAATTTTACAACTATTAAGGATTGTTGTGTGGTCTCTATCAAAGAAAATACCTATATCTTTAACGCCTAAGCCTAAACCACGTAAATAGTAAGCAATAAAATGCCGTGCCATCAAATACTTCTGCACACGTGATTTTGAAAGTACCATACTTTTTTCTACATCGAAAACCGTACAAAATACATCCACTATATACATAAATTCGTTATGACTTATCATTATTTCTCCTCTTCTTTACACTCTTTAATAATGGTGTGAATAAACATCGCACCTATATAAATACAAAATACAATGATACCAAGCATTATATAATATATCATTTTTCAAGTCTCATGTTTTTTAAAAATAATTTGTATTATCAATAATTTCAATATCCACCTCAATACTCGATTGCTCTGAATATAGCTTAATAGCTTCCGTACTTACAATAATGCTATCATCACATATCACTGTATTTTTAAGAGCGTCATTTACTGCTTTTTGTAAGTTATCAATATCTGGACGCGTATATTTATAGCACACATTATTACTATTTATAATTCTCTTAGGTGTGCGTTTCGGAAATTCATAATAGAATCTATAAGTAATATGTACTGGTGATTTAATGACTTTAAAATTTTTAGATAGTTGCGATATAGTAACAGCTTTCATATTATTCTCAAACATCACAACATCTTTTGACTGATACTTAATTCCGTTTTTTGCATATTTAAAGCTCTGCTTCGCCTTCGGCTCGAAAGGAAATTTCAAAGTAATTATCTTCTCTTTATTCATTATCTTCTCTTTGAATTAAGAGCCCTTCTACTATCTCGATAATAGAAGGGCATTTTTTTTTGTTAATTAAATAATTCTTTTGCTTTTTCGAGAGCCTTTCCGCTCTTTAAATAAGCCACAAAGTTATCAACTCTTGCACGAGGGAACTCTTGCAAACTATTAATGCCGTAGAAAGCTAATAGCTCACCTAACCACTCTTCTTTGATACCTGCTTTTTCGGCTAATTCAATTAAGTGTTGCTGTAAATGTTCATCTAAAAAATCTGCATCGGTGGTGGTGCTTTCAGCGTCGCCTTCTGGGGTTGCAAGCTCCACCTCATCAATTTCCACCACCTCCGCAGTTTCTATGTTATCACTCGAATTTATAGTTGAGGAAACAAGCTGTTTGGGAGAAGAGGAAGACAATTCCAACAGCTTTTCTTCAGTAATCACACCTCTAATAGTGCGACCACTTTCAACAAATTCAGATAACACATCAAGACTTTCTTTACTTAAATTCGCTACTATCGAAACAACTGGATACACGCTTTTAGACCCCGGCTTCTGGCTTGTAACCTTTTTTACTATCATATCGAAAGGAATATTTACAGTTGTCGAAGCATATTTCATAATATAATCGTAAGTATCTCTAATATTTGGGATGCTTGAAGCTCCACCTTTGGTTACAAATTTCCAACAGCCAGCTACACCACTTAATTTTAACAATATGAATTTAAGCGTGAGGACAGCACTTACAACAGGTTTACTCTTATCATAATATTTGAGTAGTTTATCTATTGGAGTTATCTCTTCGTACAGATACGCATCTCTTTCATAATTATATTGTCTTGCCCATTCTATACCGTTACCTTCCGCAAGTAGTTTGCCTTGATAATCTCTAATTTGATAACTTTCGTAGCAATACTCTTGTCTGTCATCAACAGGGAATAAAATCTCAAGTTTATCTGGCTTTTCGCCGTAAGTCTCTTTAAATTGATAACCATATCTTGTATTAGTAGCAATAAAGTAATCAAGCGAAGTAGGGTATTCATTACCATTCTTATTTACTACCTTTTTGCCAATCTTGATATTGCCTATAACAGGCAAGTGGAATTTTCCTTCTTTTACAACTGGCATATTTTTGATTACTCCGACATTCCCAATAGGTACAATTCGCCCGGGCGTATATTCTCTTTTAGCAATTTCTGTACTCATTTTTTTATCTCCTTAATTTAATTGAAACATTTTACCATTAATCTCAAGCTCGCCGTTATCTACTTTCGTAACAAATAATTGTAAGTTACTCTCCATCATCTTATTTTTAAACAGCTCGTAAGTATCGTTATCAAATCTTTCGAGTCCGTCCACGCAAACAACCCCAATCTCGCCCGCTCTTAATTTTGCAACTTCGATTGCTATATCCATCTGTTGTGCCGTGTTTAGTCTGTCGAAAATAACTCCGTGCCTATATATTTGCCCGTCAATAATTTCAAGCCCATCAATTGGTAATTTTGCAAGCATTTGGCTTTTTATGTTTTCTAAAATATTAAGCTGTTCAGTTAGCGATTCAGACTTTGCCGCCATTTCTTGCTTTTCGATAACAAATTGATTTAAAAGAGCATTCTGCTTTTCGTATCCCGCGTATAATTTTTGTCTTTCTTTATATTCTGTGATTTGTGATAGTAGCGGCTGATATTTAACGTTGAATGCTGATTGCTTTTCTGCAATAATATTCTCATTCTCTTTTGTGATTTCAGTTTTAGATTTTTCTAAATTCTCTTTAGCAGTTTCGAGTTTATTGTTTCTTTCAGCTTGTATCCTGCTTAATTCCGCTTGATATTCTGCCTCAATCGAGTTTGCCACGCTAAGATAATTATCTTGAACTCTTTTTAATTCATCAATTTTTTTGTTATTTAGCTCATCAACTATTGCTCTTATCTTCAATTCCATCTTTGATTTAATATCTTCGAGTTCGTTGATTTTATTAGTAAAATCATTCGATGGATCAAAATTTGCATTATTCAATCCCTCTTGCAATTCATTCACAACCGAAGTTTTATCTTTAAGCACTCTATTAACACCAGTTCTATCATCATAAATATTCTTGTGAATAATCGTTATAGCCTCAAGAGCGTGCATTAATTGAGTATTTACATTTTCGTAGTAAATATTATCAATCTCACTTAACTCTTCTTTTGAGAGTTTTAGCGGTAGTGCTTCGAGCAGTATATTTGTTCTACTTTTCTTATCAGCAGTAAGAAATAATATAGGGTTCGTACTTACCAAGTCTGCCATTTTATCTAAATAGCTTGCAGGTGATTTTATTTTAGTGCCGTAAGCATCGGTAATATCGAGAGTGGCTTTGCTAGAAAAAGATTTTTCTATTTTAGTGCCGTCGCTTAGTTCGATGCCTATTTCACCTTTCGATTCACCGTTACGAATTAAAGTAACGTCGTTGCCAGATTTGAATACACTTTTTAGTGCTTCTACAATCGAAGTTTTGCCGAGTCCATTTCTGCCCGTAACTTCGTTAAACTTCCCAGCTTCGAATTCTAATTCTTTAATGCCGAGAATGTTGTTAATTTTTATTCTTGATATTTTCATTGGTTCACCCCAGATAAATTAATATTAAAAATCTAAAAAACTATCTACTAATTCTTTTTTATCTTCCTTTGCTTTCACATTAGCAAATGGATTACCGTTGTCTGCTACGAATGGATCATAGCTTTCATACTCTTGGCTGTCGTGCTTTTTGGTTACATTGTTTAGGGTTACATATTGATTTTTGAAATACTCGTCGTTGCGTCTTACAAACTCCTCCGCATCTACGCGTGAGTATAGATTTCCGATAGGCTTGCCAAATTCAGCTGTACCATTAAACACTCTAATATCTTTTGGACCGATTACAGGGTAATCGTGATGATACATCGCTAATAAATGGTCTATCTTAAAATCACTGGTGCCTGTCTGGTCTTTCAAAGTATAGCTCGGCTCTTCTCTCCATTCTTTCGGAGCTAAATTGAATAATTTATCAATATGTATTTCAGGGAATTGCACAGCACACAACCTTTTATATATATGTAGCTGTAACTCGTGAGTTTCGTAAAATCCGTTACGTCCAGATTTGAAATCTACAAGTGCGATTATACGCTTTTTATTGAAAGTCATCTCGCAAAGTAAGTCTATAGTGCCAGCTACTTTTGTCATCGGGTCGAATACCATCACCTCTACTGCGAGTGGCTTTACATCTTTATCAATACAAAATTGTGCTATGGCGAGTACATCTTTTCGTAGCTTTTTGATATTCTCTTCATCATACAATGCATTATATTTAGTCAGCAATTCTACTACATTTTTATAGCTTAAATCGAATGTACCTAATATATAAGATTCTATCGCTGCGTGCATCGCAGTACCATATGCCGCCAATCGTTTCATCTCAGACCTGTAAGCCTCCCAGCTTCCGAAAGAAGCTATATATTTTAACAGCTCAATAGGTTTAGCAAGAGTTTTATCTAATAATCCCGTAGTGCTGATAGACCAATAAATCTGCCCGTCAATAATCGTATAATACCACCTTGCACCCTCGAAATCTACTCTTTTCAATTTATACGCTGGCTCTCGCAGTGCATCTTTATCGAAGTATAGAGATTGAAAATCGGATATTTCTAAGCCCTCAATTAGTTCACTCATTTCACATCTCCTTTCTTAAAGGTTTTGAAAAATCCGAAAGCCACCTGTAATGGCATTGCTACAAAAATTATAGCAAGCAAATAGATAATTATAAATTCCATCATAGCAACTACCTCCAATTTTTTATTAGTAAGATTAGAAAAGTAGCTACCGTAAATCCGACTATTGAGAAATCAATAATTCTATTTTGATACCTGCGTAAATACCAATATAAATGAGGTTTTACAGGAAGTTCTAATGGTTTAAAGCGACGCGACTTTGCAGGGGGTTGTTTATGCAATTGTTTTATGAAATTTACAAAGCCGCTTATTGTCGCTATATTAATATTGTAAAATGTCATTTTTTCTCTCCCGCTATTTCGTTATTAACATATTCAAGCTCTTCTCTTAATATTGTGGCTATATGTGTTTTTTCAGCCATTTGAAGCTCGTGCAACAACTTGATTTTTTCTCTTATCATTAGCTCTGAACTAATCCATGCGTCAAAGCTCTGACCAGATTCAATCCTATAAATAGCACGTTCGAGGAATGATTTGTAATCTACTAAAATTGCTATGTTAATAGCACTGTTTGAAAAATTTTCTTTTGCCATGTCGGCTTTCCTTATTATTTTTGTAAAAATTTATTTGTTTCTCTTGCCAGTTGTTCATCATCACAAAAAATAATGGCTGGCAAGAGTTTTTTTATTTACGTATAAAATTACAGCTTACAGTTCTTCTTTTCCGCATAGGTACTTCATTTTTCGGCTCAATAAACTGCTCAATATCTTTCAATTTGTATCTACGCATTTTTCTGCCATCTTTATATGTCCCTAGTTCGTAAGCAGTAATTTTCCCATCTTTAACCATTGAGTAAAGTGTAGTGCGATGAATAGACAGCATTTCACAAACATCGCTGGCACTTATATATTGATTTCTCATAATGCAATGCTCCGTTTTGTAATAATATATCTCGCATCTTTATCTTGCATATCAAGATGTTCCCGCAGGTCCGCAACATATTTAGCCCCTGCTATTTCAAGTCCATATTTAGCACTTGCTTTTTGTCGTAACACTCTTACGAGGTAGTCGGTCATCTCGTCCCATAACTCAATATCGCACTTACGAGTTATGTTATCAGCGGCAATATCGAGCAGGGTTCTGATGCTCTTTGGTATTATAGATTCATTCATTTTTCACCCCAGAAAAAAATATATAATTTACTTATTTACAATATTCTGCTCATAAGCAGTTTTAATCAGTTTTCTAATTAATTTAGAAATTGAATTGATGTTAGTTTTATCAGCCAGAGTTTGCAACATCATAAGTTCAGAAGTCGTAAGTCTCACACCAATAAACTCATCCATAGTGTCATTGTCTTGTCTTTCGTAGTTTTTCAAATTAATTTTCATAAAACTTCACTTTTTAAAAATAATATTTGTATTTATGTTGTAAAATGTTTATTTTTGTTAAACAAAAGTTTAACAAAAAATATAAGGTTATATCAATTACATCGTAATTTTAAATCAGTGTTGTTACTAACTTCGAGGTACTTGTCAATAGCTTGTTCTAATAGAATCGTCATAAGTTTGCCGGGCGTTCTACGTTCCACAATAGCAATTCTGCGAGCTTTGTCGTGGTACTCTTGAGTTAAAGGAATAGTAACCTTTTTAAACTCTGGCTGCTCATAAGTTTCAGTATTCATATTTTCACCTTGTGAGTATGTTTATTAAAAAATTTTACTGTATTGTGATTATTATTTTATCTTAGTGCAACAATCACAATACAAAAGTAAGAAAAATTTAGGACACTTCCAAATAAAATGTTTTAAAAATGTTAATTTTTTTTATTTTTTTAATTTTTTTTTAAATTTATGTCAAATAATGATAAATACTTTGATTTGGCAATAGTAATGTCAAAGTATTTTTGTATCTTTGTATCAAATTAAAAATTCATAATATGATACGAGATTCAAAACAGTTACAAATTGGCAAAGCAGGAGAATATGACGGCAAATTTATTGGCAGTGAGCAGTCGCCAGAACGAATTGAATTTAAAGATTTAGTGTTTCAAGTTGAAAAGGTGGGCGATACTGGTAACTTTTACTTCGTAATAACGTTCAAGTATTTGCGTTCGTTTTTTGCCTACTCGAATGTTCAAAGTTAGCACCAATGTTAAAGGCAAAAAATGACGCAAAACCCGTGTTATAGGAAGTAGGGATTTTTAGCAGAATGTTTAATCGAAGCACTAAAGAAAATTATTAAAAACAGCGAAGCGTGGGCAAAATAAAACACATATCATTATTCAACGGAATTGGTGGCTTTCAACTTGCTGCACATTGGGCAGGTTGGGAAAATGTTGCCCATTGCGAAATAGATGAGTGGTGCAATAAAGTAGTAGCACAGCACTTCCAAAAATCAAAATGCTACACAGACATAAAACAATTTAACGCAAAAGAATATGCAAACAGAATTGATGTTATTTCAGGAGGATTTCCTTGCCAACCTTTCTCCCTTGCCGGGAAACAACGAGGCAAGGAAGATGACCGCTACCTCTGGCCTGAAATGTTACGAATTATTAGAGAGGTTAAACCGCAAATCGTT
>WBZO01004466.1_pt1 | contig 12470 bp, 13 predicted proteins | sample 5204261 | NCBI WGS metagenome assembly WBZO01 (sample SAMN12412400, study PRJNA552823) | activated sludge metagenome | isolation source: activated sludge from anammox sidestream of wastewater treatment plant... | place: USA: North Carolina | collected 2017-09 | reverse complement strand
GGTCGGGGAGCGCATCGACAGCAGGGCGAAGCCGCGTTCGTGGCTGGCATACACCAGCTCATGCGATGATGGGGCGGCATCGGCCAGGATACCCAGCCAGGCGAACGGATAGGCGCGATCATAGCAGATGCGCGCATCGGCCGGGATGCTGTCGCGGCACACGCCGTGGAAACCGTCGCAGCCGGCGATGTAGTCGCAGGCGAGTTCCTGCGTCGCGCCGTTTGCCGTCCAGGTGAGGCGCGGCCGGTCTGCGTCGATGCCGTGTACCGCCACATCCGCGGCCTCGAACACGATCTGTCCGCCGGCGGCGAGGCGGGCGGCGATCAGGTCCTGCACCAGCTTGTGCTGGCTGTAGACCATCACGTGCTTGCCAGTCAGGGTGCGGAAGTCGATACGGTGATCGCGGCCGTTGGTGCGCAGGATCACGCCCTCGTGCCGCAGTCCCTCGCGCTGCATCCGTGCGCCCACGCCGGACTCGATCAGCAGCGCCTCCACCGGCTGCTCCAGCACGCCGGCGCGGATGCGGTTCTCGACATGGGTGCGGGATTTCGCCTCGAGGATCACCGAGTCGATCCCGCGCAGATGCAGCAGATGCGACAGCAGCAGCCCTGCGGGGCCGGCCCCCACGATCCCAACCTGGGTGCGCATGATCGTTGTTTCCGTTTGCCTCCGCGCCCACTTTAGCGGGGGTGGAGCGTCTGCGCATCTGCGGGGCGGCCTCGCCTCGGCGGCGCGGGTTCGCTACCCTGCCGGCTGCTGAACGAACGGAACGGATTCATGACGACGGAAGCAGTGGCGCGCCCGGCAGCAACGATCCTGCTGTTGCGGGATGGCGCGGACGGATTGGAAGTGTTCATGGTGGTGCGCCACCATGCGATCGATTTTGCCTCTGGCGCGCTGGTGTTTCCCGGCGGGCGGGTCGACCGGGGCGACCACGAGGTGGCCGCGCAGCCAGCGCTGTGCCCCAACCCGAACGGCCTGCCGGTCACCGACATGGCGTTCCGCATCGCCGCCATCCGCGAGACGTTCGAGGAATGTGGCGTGCTGCTGGCGCGTCCGGCGGGCAGCGACAGGCTGGTCGATCCCGGCCGCCTGACCGCGATCGAGGCGGCGCATCGCGCGAAGCTGGCCGCGGGCGATATCGGCTTCGATCGGGTGCTGGCCGAGCACGAGCTGCTTCCGGCTACCGACCTGCTGGTGCACTACGCCCACTGGATCACGCCGAGCCATCAGCCGAAACGGTATGATACGCAGTTCTTCCTGGCGGCGGCGCCGGCCGAGCATCTGGCGGTGCATGACGGCAGCGAGTCGGTCGATTCCGTGTGGATTTCTCCGCGCCAGGCGCTGGCCGACACGGAAGCCGGCCGGTTCAAGCTGGTATTCGCCACCATGAAGAATCTGGAGAAACTGTCGCGCCACGCGACGGTGGCGGAGGCCCTGGCGACGGCCCGCGCCTCACGGGTGGTGACGGTGCAGCCACGTTCGACGAAGATCGACGCCACGCGCCGCAAGCTGATCATCCCGGCGGAAGCCGGCTATGGCGGGCCAGAGTTCATCGTCGACCTGCCGCCGGCATCGTAACGACAGAAACAGGAGAGGAGACGGCCCGATGCAACAGGATGATGCCCCGATCACGCGACCGCGGCCGAGCGCCGCCGTGCCCGCCATCCGTCCGGAGGGCGTGCGATGAAATTCGGCATGTTCGTGACGCTGGAGATCGAAGGCCACCAGGACATGGACCAGCACCTGCGCGAACTGCGGGAGCAGGTGCTGACCGCGCGCGACGCCGGGTTCGATTCGCTGTGGCTGCCGCAGCATTTCTTGACCGGGCCGTCGATGCGGCAGACCGCGACCTCGCCGATGCTGGGCTGGCTGGCTCATCTGGCCGAGGGCATGCGGCTGGGCACCGCGGTGCTGCTGCTGCCGATGCTGAACCCCGTGCTGCTGGCCGAGGAATTCGCCACGCTGGATCACCTGACCGACGGCAAGGTCGTGCTGGGGGTCGGGCTGGGCTATCGCGACCACGAATTCGCCTCGCTGGGCATCGAGCGGAAGTCGCGCGTCGGCCGGTTCCGCGAATATGTGCAGGCGATGCGGCTGCTGTTCGCCGCCGACCATGTCACGTTCCACGGTCAATACGTGCATCTGGACGATGTCAGCCTGAGCATCCGGCCGAAGAACCCCGACGGCATCCCGATCTGGATCGGCGGCACGGTCGAGGATGCCGTCAAGCGTGCCGCCGAGCTCGGTGATTCCTGGCAGGGTGCGGGGGCGATGTCGATGGACGAGATGAAGCGCTGGTGGGCTGTGTTCCACGAGGCGCGCATTGCCTATGGCAAGTCCACGACCTATCCGCGCCAGGTATCACGCGAATGTTTCTGCGGCCCGTCGATGCAGCAGGCGATCGACCTGGCGCGCGGCCCGCTGTCGGCGAAATACACGCGCTATGCCGGGCACGGTTTCGGTGGTTTCAGCGGCGGCGAGGATGGGTTCCGGCAGTTTGCGCATGACCGCTTCGTCATCGGCGACGAGGCCTATGTCCGCGATGAGCTGCAGCGCTATCGCGACGAGCTGGGCGCGACCGAGTTCCGCTTTCGCCTCGCCTGGCCCGGCCTGCCGCAGGCAGAGGTGCTGGCCGGCATCCGGCGCCTGGGGCGGATCGCGGCGACGATCTGATCCCGCCGCTCAGGGCGGGCAGATCACGTTCACCAGCGCCTGCTGCCCGTTGCGCACCGCCGCGGCTGCCCGCCGCAACGCAGCCGGCAGATCGGCCGGGCGCTCCACCCGTTCGCCGTGCCCGTCATGTGCGGCGACGATCTTCTCGAAGTGCGGCGCCGGCAGGTCGGCCAGCAGCCGCCCGTCGGCCTGGGCGGCCAGACCCTGGCCATACATGTCCAGCGTCGCGCGCCGGACCGCGCCATACAGCGCGTTGTTGTAGATGACCGTCAGCACCGGCAGGTTCTGGAACTGCGCCATGTAGTGACAGGCTGTCGGGTTGGCGAACATGTAGGCACCGTCGCCCAGCACCGCGACCACCGTGCGGTCGGGCGATGCGAGCCGAGCGCCCAGCGCGGCGGGAAAGCCCCAGCCCAGGCCGCCGGCGGAGCTCAACGCGAACAGGCTGCCCGGCTGCGTCAGCGGGCAGTATTCCTGGCGGAACGAATACTCGCTGACGACGATCGTCCTGTCGTCGACAATCTCCCGCAGGCAGTGATTCAGCCACGGCAGCGAGCAGTCATTGGCCTTGCCGGCGGCTTCCGCTTCCTGCCGCCATGCGTCCCGCAGTCCGTTCGATCGTGCCGTCAGGCGGGCGTGCCGTTCGGCCACATGCAGGCCGGCACGGGTGGTGAGCGCGGAGTCCAGCATCTCCATCGCCGACAGCAGGGTCGCGGTGATGGTCAGGTCGGATGGAAAGCCGCGCATCGGCAGGCGCGCGTGCAGCGGATCCTCGCCGATCTGCACGATGCGCGCATCGGGGCCGGGCGATTCCCGGCTGGGCAGCCAGGGGACATCGGTGTCCATCACGATGACCAGGTCGGCCTCGGCCAGCAGCGGCCCCGGCGCCGATCCCTGATACATCGGATGCGCCGAGGACAAGGCGAAATAGCGCGTGTTGTAGGGCACCACCGCCAGCGCATGGCGGTCGGCCAGGCGCGCCAGCACGGCGGCCTCGCGCGGGTCGCGCCCCAGCATGCCGGTGATCACCAGTGGGTTTCGCGCCTCGGCCACCCAGTCGGCCAGTTGGTCGATATCGTGCTGTGCCGGCACCGGCGGGCGCGGTCCGGCGCGATGGGCGCGGTTGCTTTCGGCGGGCGTGCTCAGCGTCTCGCCCAGCACTTCGCGCGGCAGGCTGAGATAGACCGGGCCTTGCGGTGCGGCGGTGGCAAGCTCCAAGGCGCGATCGACCACGCTCGCCGCCTGGTCGCCGCGCTTCATCTCATAGTCCCATTTCACCATCTCCCGCAGCATGCCGGCCTGGTCGTACATCTCCTGCGCCCAGTGGATATGCACGTTGCGGGAGCCATGGGCGCCGGATTCGGTGAACGGCGTGCGGCCCGAGGTCAGCAGCATCGGGATGCGGTCGCGGCTGGCGTCGATCAGCATGTTGATCGCATTCGCCGTCCCGACATTCGTATGCAGCATCACCGCCTGCGGACGGTTGGTGACCATGGTGTAGCCATGCGCCATGCCGACGGCGGTGTTTTCGTGCGGCACCACCATCGGGCGCGGCACGGGCCGGTTGCCGCGGGCGGCGCGGGACAATGCCTCGACGATCGGGGCGAAGTCGGTACCGGGATTGACGAACAGGTGCTCGATCCCATGCGCGGCGAGGGCGTCGAGATAGTCTTCCGCCGCCATCCGGGGTGGGGTCGTCATGGGCGCCTCCTGTCAGCGTGCGGCGTTGATCGCGCGCCAGATTCGTTCCGGGGTGGCCGGCATGTCGATATGGTCGATCCCCAGCGCGTCGGTGATGGCGCTGATGATCGTCTGCGGCGCCGCGATCGCCCCCGCCTGGCCGGAGCCCTTGACGCCCAGCGGATTGGCGCTGGTCGGCACGCCGGTCAGGATGATGGTCAGGTCCGGCAGGTCGTCGGCGCGGGGCAGCGCGTAGTCCATCAGGGAGCCGGACAGGAGCTGCCCCGAGCCGGGGTCGTAGACCGTGTGCTCCAGCAACGCCTGGCCGATACCCTGGGCCACGCCGCCCTGCACCTGCCCGATCGTCAGCAGCGGGTTGATGACGGTGCCGAAATCGTCGACCGCGGTATAGCGGTCCAGCCGCACGGCGCCCGTTTCGGGATCGACCTCGACCTCGGCGATGTGGCAGCCGTTGGGGAAGGTGATGATGTCGAGCTCGTTCCAGACATAGGTGTCGAGGCCCGGCGTCATCCCCTCAGGCAGGTTGGCGGGATCGCGCGCGGCGGCGGCCACCGCCGGCAGGTCCATGCTGCGCTCGGGGATGGTGCGCACGACGAAGCGGCCGGCGGTGAAGTCGACCTCCTCGGGCTTGGCCTGCAGCAGGCGGGCGGCGATGGCGGTGCCCTTGGCGATCACCATCCGGATCGCGCGATGCAGCGCGGCGCCGCCCATATGCATCGACCGCGCGCCGCCATGGCCGTTGCCGGCGGGGATTTCCGCCGTGTCGGCCTGGATGTAGCGGAATGCCTCGATCGGCAGGCCCAGCAAATCGGCGGCGATCTGCGGAAAGGACGTCTCATGCCCCTGCCCGTTGGACTGCGTGCCGACCAGCAGCGCCACCGTGCCGTCCGGCCGGAACCGCAGCTCGGCTCCCTCGTTCGGCGCGCCGCGGGCGGTTTCCAGGAAGCAGGCGACGCCGATGCCACGCTTCAGGTCCCTGGCCTCGGACGTGGTCCGCCGAGCGGCGAAGCCGGCATGGTCGGCGGCGGCCAGGGCGTCGTCGATGTTCAGGGCGAAGCGCCCGCAATCGACCGTGGTGCCCAGCGCCTTGGGATAGGGGAAGGTGGCGATGGCATTGCGGCGGCGCAACGCGACCGGGTCGAAGCCGCAGCGGCGTGCGGCCAGGTCGATCAGCCGCTCGATCAGATAGTTCGCCTCGGGCTTGCCGGCGCCGCGATAGGCGTCGGTCGGCACCGTGTTGGTGAAGGCGGCGCGTACGTCCATCGCGATGGCGGGGATGACGTAGCCGCCGCCCATCGCGGCCGAGGGGGCGTTGGTCGAGCTGCCCGGCCCGCCGCCCGACATATAGGCGCCGAGATTGGCGATCGTATGGACATCCAAGGCCAGGAAGCGGCCGTCGGCATCCAGCGCCAGCCGCGCGCGGGTGATGTTGTCGCGGCCCTGCGCGGTGGAGACGAAATCCTCCGCCCGGTCCTCGACCCATTTCACCGGCCGGCCGAGGCGTTCGGCCGCGACCAGCAGCAGCACCCATTCGGGGTAGAGGCAGTTCTTGATGCCGAAGCCGCCGCCGACATCGGGAGCGACGACACGGATGCGATCACGCGGAACGCGGAAGACGCTGCCCGCGAGCTGGTCGCGGATCGCGTGCACGCCGGCGGCGGTCAGGAACAGGTGGTAGGTGCCTGCGTCATGGCGCGCGATGGCGGCGCGGGTCTCGACCGGGGCGATGATCAGGCGGTTGTTGACAAGGTTGATCTCCACGACATGCGCCGCACCGGCGAAGGCGGCGGCCACCGCGGCGGGGTCGCCCTTGCGGAACTGGAAGGATTCGTTGCCGGGCACCTCGGGCCACAGTTGCGGCGCGTCGGGTTGCAGCGCCGCCGCGGCGTCGACCACGGCGGGCAGCATGTCATAGTCGACCGACACCAGCTCGGCGGCGTCGCGGGCAGCGGTGCGGGTTTCAGCGACGATGAAGGCGACCGGGTCGCCGACATGGCGCGCACGCCCGTTGGCCAGCGCGGGCCGCGGCGGCACCAGCATCGGCCCGACCGTGGCAACCGACGTCGCGCAGGGCAGATGGCCGAGACCGGCGATATCGTCATACGTATAGACGGCCAGCACCCCGGGCGCAGCCTTCGCCGCCGCGGTGTCGATGCGCCGGATGGCGGCATGCGCGTGGGGGGACCGCACGACATGCGCCCAGGCCTGCCCGGCTTCGTCGACATCCTCGACGAAGCGGCCCCGCCCGGTCAGGAACCGCGCATCCTCGAACCGGCGGGTGGACTGGCCGATGAAGGTCATGGCCGGTGATTCCTGCCGGTCGGGGCGCGCGGAGTCATGCCGGTATCCGCACCTTCATCTCGGTGATGCCGTGGATGAAGTTGGAGTAGATGCGCTTCGGCGCCTCCACCAGCTCGATGCGGGGAAACCGCTTCATGATCTCCTCCCACAGGATGGTGAGCTGCATCTCCGCCAGGCGGTTGCCGACGCAGCGATGCACGCCGAAGCCGAACGACAGGTGCTGCCGCGGGCGGGGGCGGTCGATGATGAACTCGTCCGGCCGGTCGATCGCCTCCTCGTCGCGATTGCCCGAGACGTACCACATCACCACCTTGTCGCCTTCGCGGATCGCCTTGCCACCCAGCGTGGTGTCCTGCGTCGCGGTGCGGCGCATATGGATGATCGGCGACACGAAGCGGATGATTTCCGGCACCATCGAGGTGATCAGGCAGGGATTGTCGCGCAGCTTCTGATATTCGCGGGGATGCTGGCACAGCGCCGCCAGCCCGCCGGACATCGAGTTGCGCGTGGTGTCGTTGCCGCCGACGATCAGCAGCGTCAGGTTGCCCAGGAACTCCATCGGGTCGTCCACCAGGTTCCGGGTGGACTCGGCATGCGCCAGCATCGAGATCAGGTCATAGCGCGGCGGCGCCTGCTTCCGCTCGTGCCACAGCGCGGTGAAGGTGCGCAGCGCGTCGGACAGGATTTCCAGCCGCTTTTCCTCGGAATCCACGATGCCGCCGGCATTGACGTCGGCGGTGGCGCAGTCCGACCAGAAGGTCAGCTTGTGCTTCTGCTCGACCGGGAAATCGAACAGCGTTGCCAGCATCAGCGTGGTCAGCTCGATCGAAACCCGGCTGACCCAGTCGAAGGTTTCGTTGCGCGGCAGACCGTCCAGCACGCGGGCGGTGCGTTCGCGGATGATCGACGACATGTTGTTGAGATTGGCGGGCGCGACGATCGGGCTGACTGCCTTGCGCTGCTCGTCATGCCGCGGTGGATCCATCGAGATGAAGCTCGGCCGCCGGTACTGCATCGGCCGGTCGGTGATGGTGATGCCGCCGCGCTTCGCCTCGGACGAGAAGATTTGGTGGTGCGTCTCGACATGCATGATGTCGCGGAACTTCGTCACCGACCAGAAATCGCCGTACAGGCCGCCCTTGCGGTAATGCACCGGGTCCTCTCGGCGCAGCCGTGCGAAATAAGGGAAATAGATGTCGTTCTGATACAGTTTCGGATCGCTGACATCGATCTGGTCCAACGGCAGCGACAACGCGTCTGCGGCGGGATCCATCGTGACCGGAGCGTTCATGGCGGCATTCTCCCGTCTGACAAAGGTCAATGCTGGCCTTCCGGCATGCGGACCACCAGGCCGTGCAGCTCTTCGGTCACCTCGATCTGGCACGACAAGCGCGAGGCGGGCTGGGTGACGGCGGCGAAGCTCAGCATGCTGGCCTCCTGCGAGCCGGGGACGGGGTGTCCGACCTTGTCGAGCCAGGCGGCGTCCACATAGACATGGCAGGTGGCGCAGGCGCATTCGCCACCGCAGTCGGCGTCGATGCCGGGAATATTGTGGTCGACGGCGCCCTGCATGACGGACCGGCCGACCGGAACCTCGACCGGATGGGCGGTGCCGTTGTGCTCGATATAGGTAATGGTGGGCATCGACGTTTCCTTGTTCCTTGTCCGTTCAGGATGCCAGTTCCTGCATGCTGACTGCCATATCGGAAATCCTCTCCGGGGCAAGCTTTTTCCGGCGCTGGATGATGCGGCGTCCGCCCATGAATTCGGGCGACGCGTTCACCGCCTCGACCGCCTGCACGGTGCCGTCGGGGGCCAGGTGGAACAGCGCGAACCGGCCGGCCGTGATGTCGCCGCGCACCACGATCCGGTCGGTGTCGAACGGGATGCCGGCGATCTGCAGCCGCAGGTCGTACTGGTCGGACCAGAACCATGGCACCTCGTGCGGCGGTGGCGGCTTGCCGCAGATCACCGCCGCCGCCTGGCGCGCCTGTTCCAGTGCATTGGGCACGCTTTCCAGCCGCATCCGCCGGTCATACAGCGACACGGGGCGGTGCGTGCAGTCGCCGATGGCGAAGACCGCCGGGTCCTCGGTGTGCGCCTTATGGTCGACGATGATGCCGTTGTCGCACGGCAGGCCCGCCGCCCGCGCCAGTTCCTGGTTCGGCACCGCGCCGACACCGACCAGCGCCGCGTCGCACGGGATCAGCCGGCCGTCGCTCAGGCGGACGCCGCTGACGTGGCCATCGGTGCCTTCCAGCGCCGCCACCTGCGCGTTCAGCTCGATCGTCACGCCATGCGCCCGGTGCTGATCCTGGAAGAAGTTCGACAGGATTTCGCAGGCCACGCGGGCCAGCACCCGCGGCTCCCGCTCGATCACCGTCGCCTCGGCCCCCAAGCCGCGGGCCGAGGCCGCGGCTTCCAGCCCGATATAGCCGCCGCCGATCACCGCCAGGCGCGCGCCGGGCCGCAGCACGGCCTTCAGCCGGTCGGCATCGGCAGCCGTGCGCAACTCCAGCACATTCGCAAGATCGAGGCCCGGCAGCTTGATGCGGCGGGCACGGGCGCCGATGGCCAGGATCAGGATGTCGTAGCCGATCGTCTCTCCGCTGGTCAGCGTGACCGTCTTCGCCTGCCGGTCGATTGCCGTGACCGTGGTGCTCAGCCGCAGCGCGATGTTCGCCCCCGGATAGAAGTCCGCCGGCTTCAGCGCCAGTTTCTCGGCGTTGATCTCGCCCTTCAGCCAGGCCTTGGACAAAGGCGGACGCTCATAGGGCGGGATCGGCTCATCGCCGATCAGGGTGATCGGACCCGCGAAGCCGGCGCGCCGCAGCTCCGACGCGGCGGTGCCACCCGCATGGCCGGCGCCGACGATGACGACATGGGGGGCTGGGCTGGTCATCCTGGGTCCTCCGGGTTCACCAGGGCGAGTTAGCCGTGGTGCTCGCCGGCGATCAAGACAGGGCCTCTATCGCCGTTCGGCGAAGAAATCGCGCAGCAGGGCGGCCGCCTCGGTTTCCCGCACGCCGCCCACCACGTCGGGGCGGTGATGGCACGACGGCGCGTCGAACACGCGTGCCCCATGCTCCACCCCGCCGCCCTTCGGGTCGTAGGCACCGAAAATCAGGCGCCGGATGCGGAACAGGCTGATCGCCTGGGCACACATCGGGCAAGGTTCCAGCGTCACCACCAGGTCGCAGTCGGGCAGGCGCGGCTCGCCGCGCACCGCGGCGGCCGCCCGCAGCGCCAGCAGCTCGGCATGCGCCGACGCGTCATGCCGCTCCTCCACCCGGTTGCCGGCGCGCGCCAGCACCGTCCCGTCGGGTGCCAGCACGACCGCGCCCACCGGCACCTCGCCGCGCGCGGCGGCGGCGCGGGCCTCGGCCAGGGCAATCTCCATCGGGCTCATGCGCACTCCTTGCCAGGCGCGGCGCCGGGGGGCTAGCAACACGCCATGAAAACCCGGCCCTTCATCGGCGTCACCCTCGATTGCGAACAGCCCGGCGGCTACTCGAAATACCCCTGGTACGCGATCCGGCAGAACTACGCCGAGGCGATCGCCGCCGCCGGTGGCCTGCCCGTCACTCTGCCGCATGAGGCGGCACTGGCCGAGGCCTATCTCGACCGGCTCGACGCGCTGGTGGTCACCGGCGGCGCGTTCGACGTCGATCCGGCGCTGTACGGCGACGCCAGCCGGCACGCGACGGTGGTGCTGAAGGAAGGCCGCACCGCGTCGGAGCTCGCGCTGACGCGCGGGGCGCTGGCGCGGGGGATGCCGGTGCTGGGCATCTGCGGCGGCGAGCAACTGCTGGCCGTGGTGCTGGGCGGCACGTTGATCCAGCACATCCCCGACAGCGTCCCGGACGCTCTGCCGCACGAGCAGCCCAATCCGCGGCACGAGGCCGGCCATACGGTCAGCATCGTCGCCGGCACGCTGCTGCACCGGATCGTCGGGGCGGGGGAGATGGCGGTGAACTCCTCGCATCACCAGGCGGTGGCGAGCCCCGGGCCGCACGCCGTGGTCAATGCCCTGGCGCCGGACGGGGTGATCGAAGGGGTGGAGGACCCGCGCCACCGGTTCTGCCTGGGCGTGCAATGGCATCCGGAGTTCCTGATCGACCACGGCGACCGGCGGATCTTCGATGCCCTGATCGCGGCCTGCCTCCGTTGAACGAGGCGGCGCGCGGCGACCGGATCGCCAAATGGCTGGCCCGTGCCGGCGTCGCCAGCCGCCGCGACGCCGAGAAGCTGCTGGCCGAAGGGCGGGTCGCCCTGAACAATGTCCCGGTCACCCACCCGGCCACGTTCGTCGGCCCCGGCGACCTGGTGACGGTCAACGGCAAGCTGGTGGAAACGCCGGAGCGGACCCGGCTGTGGCGCTATCACAAGCCCAGGGGCCTGGTGACGACCCATCGCGACCCGGAAGGCCGCCCGACCGTGTTCGACAAGCTGCGTCACCAGTTGCCGCGGGTGATCAGCGTGGGGCGGCTGGACCTGACCAGCGAGGGGCTGCTGCTGCTGACCAACGACGGTGCCCTGGCGCGCCGGCTGGAACTGCCGTCCACCGGCTGGCTCCGGCGCTATCGCGTGCGGGTACACGGGCGACCGGACCCCAAGGTGCTGGCCGGCCTGGCCAAGGGGATCACCATCGACGGCGTGCGCTATGGCGAGGTGGATGCAGCCCTGGACTCGCAATCGGGCGACAATGCCTGGCTGAGCGTCAGCCTGCGTGAAGGGCGGAACCGCGAAATCCGCCGTATCATGACCCATCTGGGCCTGCCGGTGACGCGGCTGATCCGCATCGCCTACGGGCCGTTCCAGCTCGGGAACCTGCCGCCGGGCGGAATCGAGGAAGTGCCGCAGCGCATCCTGCGCGACCAGTTGCCGTCGGACGCGGCGCCCCCACCCGCCGCCCGCGCACGCAAGGGCTAGATGCGGATCGTCGGGGGAAGCTGGCGTGGGCGGAAGCTGGTCGCTCCCGCAGGCGAGGCGACCCGCCCGACGGCGGACCGGGTGCGGCAGGCCCTGTTCGACATGCTGATGCACGCCACCTGGGGTGGCCGCGATGCGGTGGCGGATGTCGAGGTGCTGGACGTCTTCGCCGGCACCGGTGCGCTGGGGCTGGAGGCGCTGTCCCGCGGCGCCCGCCACGCGACCTTCATCGAGTCGGCCCCCGCCGCCCTGGCCGCCTTGCGGATGAATATCCACGCCTGCCGCGCCGAGGCGCGATGCATGGTGCTGGCGGTCGATGCAGCGGAAGGCCGCATTCCCGCCGGCTCACCGGCCGGCCTGGTGTTCCTGGACCCGCCCTATGGCCGCGGCCTGGTGCCGCGGGCGCTGGACCGGTTGCGGCAGGCCGGACGGATCGCACCGGGTGCCCTGGTGGTGGCGGAAACCGGGCCGGGTGACGACCCGCCCCACCCGGCCCCGATCGCAACCCGCACCCATGGCAAGGCTCGGCTGACGATCTGGCGGGAGGATTGAAAAGAGGAACAGACTAAACCAGATTGGTTTAGTTCAATGAGGCGCCAATGCCGACCGTCAATATCCACGAAGCCAAGACACACCTGTCCCGCCTGATCGAGGTCGCGGCAGCCGGGGAAACCGTCATCATCGCCAAGTCCGGCAAGCCGCTCGTCAAATTGACCGCGTTGGACGCCCCGACCGGTGCCGCGAAACGGCGCCTGGGCTTTTTGGCCGGGCAATATCTGGTGCCGGATGATTTCGACACCATGGGAGCGCGCGAGATCGAACTGCTGTTCGGCGGCGCTTCGGCGTGAGGCTGCTGCTGG
>WBZO01005712.1_pt1 | contig 12472 bp, 11 predicted proteins | sample 5204261 | NCBI WGS metagenome assembly WBZO01 (sample SAMN12412400, study PRJNA552823) | activated sludge metagenome | isolation source: activated sludge from anammox sidestream of wastewater treatment plant... | place: USA: North Carolina | collected 2017-09 | reverse complement strand
GGTGCACGCGGCAAGAGATCGACTTCGGGAATAATCAACCGGAGCAGCCCCAGGATGTCCAGAATACGGATAGCGGTTGCCTGCTGCCTGCCGCCGAGCAAGGCCATGAATTCATCCCGCACGCGCTCCGGCGAGATACGCACCAGCCCCGGGCCATACTGGCGGATGTCAGCCCGGGTGTCCGGCTCAATGCGCAGGCCGAAGCGCAGGCTCATCCGCACGGCGCGCAGCGCCCGCACCGGATCGCTGGCGATAGAGTCCGGGCTGCAGCGGCGCAGGATGCGGGCCTGCGCGTCTATGAGGCCGTTGAGCGGATCGAAGACCTGCGAGAGATCGCTGACCAGAGGGACGGCGACTGCATTGAGAGTGAAATCGCGCCCTTGCAGATCTGCCAGCAGATGTTCACCGCGAAAACGCGCTACATCAACCGTGATCGGCTGGCCCTGGTAGTTCACCAATGCACGCCCGGTCTCGCGCTCGCGATCGAGCTTGTAGAATGCCCCGTCGAAGTGATTGGCTATTTTGCGGGCGACTGCAAAAGCGTGGTCCGGGACGGCCAGATCGAAATCGTGCGCCGGATACCCCCAGAAAGCATCCCGCACAACCCCGCCCACCAGAAAAACAGCCTCAAACTCAGCCAGGAGTTCCTGCAACACAGGGGCGAACGGACTCCAGCGGAGCGGGCGGATCGGAAGCCGCAGTTCCCGGGCGGTGACCATCAGTCGTTGGTGGCCTCCGCAAATGCCCCCTGACGCACGATGCCGACGAAGGGTAGATTGCGGTAGTATTCGTCAAGATCCAGGCCATAGCCAAAGACGAATTTGTTCGGAATCTCGAAGCCGATATAGTCTACGTGAATATCGACTTCCCGCCGTTCTGACTTGCTGAGCAGTGTGCAAATTTTGATGCTGGCGGGCTGACGCACTTCCAGGGCGCGCCGGATATAGGTGAGGGTGTTCCCGCTGTCAATGATATCTTCCACAATCAGCAAATCGCGGCCAGCGATATCGGTGCTTAGATCCATTTCAATACGCACGGCGCCGCTGGACTCGCGGGCCTTCGCCCCATAACTGGATACGGCCATGAAGTCAATCTGATGCGGGATGGTGAGGTGGCGCATCAGATCGGCCAGAAAGAGGATGCCGCCCTTGAGAACGCAGATCAGGAGCAGGCCCTCAGTATGAGCGTAGTCGCGAGATATCTGCTGACCAAGCTCGGCGATTCGCATCTGGAGCACGGGCTGGTCGATCAGGATATCTTCCAGATAGTATTCATATGGCCTGGGCATATGGTGTCCCTCAATCCATATTGATGGTACAATAGACACCTAATTATAATGCATGTGCGGGAGAAACCCGGCTGTCGTATGTCACTTGCTCTCTATGTAGAATTATTATTGTAGTCCGGTCCGGTTATCACCCACCCCCGAGGAACAGGACAATATGGCAGAACAAGTCTACCTGACCCGCAAGGGTGCAGATGAATTACGTCTGGAATTGGATGAGCTGATCAATGTCAGGCGCCCGGCGCTCGCGGCGAAACTCAAAGATGCCAAAGAAATGGGCGATCTCTCGGAGAACGCCGATTATATTGATGCCAAGGAACAGCAGGGCTTTCTGGAAGGGCGGATTCGATATATCGAAAACATACTCCGGCTGGCTATCATTGTGGAGGATAACGACGGACCGTCCGGCGTAATTGGGGTTGGCTCCACAGTCACGATCCAGCTTAAGGGAGAGCCGCCGGAGACGTATACGATTGTTGGCGCTGCTGAGGCCAACCCGCGCGATGGCAAAATCTCTAACGAAAGCCCGCTGGGAGCCGCACTCATCGGCGCCAAAGCCGGCCAGAAAGTGTCTTATGAGGCGCCGGAAGGTATATTGAAATTCACTGTGCTGGAAATTCACTGATGCGCTTTGTCGCCAGTACAAAAGCCCCGCCGGATGACGGGGCTTTTGTATTGGGAAGGCGACGGATCAGCGTACCGGCGGCATGGGCACCGTGCCGGTGCTGTACATGTTCCCGATAGCCGTGCCGGGCGCCGATGAAGCGCCCTCTTTGGGGTAGGCGGCAATATCGAGCGTCAGGTTGTCGAAGTAGCTGTTCGGCGGGAGCGGGCCTTCGCCGTATTTGAGGTTGCGAATGGTCGCGACAATGCGCAGGGTCTGCGTCTCCAGCTCCACCGGAAGTCCGGGGCGGGCCAGCACTGCCTGACCCTTGGGGGCCAGATTGGCCCGAATGGCCTCGTCATTGTAGGCGTGTTCGCTCATAATGACTTTGGTGATGGTGCGGATATCATTCTTGTCGAACAGCCACACCTCAATCGCGGCGACCTTCTTGGGCGCCCCGACCCCAATAGTTTCCGAAATGCCGGCGCCGGTTTCCCCCAGGAAGCCGCCCGATTCGTCTTCGATGCTGAATGAATCGTCGTAGTAATCATCCCCGGTGAGGTAGGCCGACACAAATTCGCACACCGGACGGACCGCTGGCGGAGCCGCCTCAGCCACGCCTGCACCGCCGGGGACGCCCGGAAGGGGTGGGGGAGCGGCCATAGCGGCCGCACGCTGCTGGGCCGCTTCCTGAGTCAGGCGGCGGCGCTCCGCCTCTCGCTGGCGGGATTCGATCATTGCCGGATCGTCGGAAGCTTTATGGCGTGAAGGGATCAGCCCCCTGACGATGAGCTTGGCGGTCAGGCCGTACATACCCCACAGCACAATTACCACCGCCCCGATCACCAGGATCAGCAGCACCAGCAGCACCGGGGCGATCGCCTGAATGCCGTCATACTGAATTCGCGTCAGCTCGGGATTCTCCGGACCGGGCGCCAGCGGACGGATAGCTTCCAGCCGGCCAACAAGGGCCGGGTCCGTGCCACTGTTGGCGGCAACCAGACGGTTGATCACCGCCTGAGCATCGCCTACAAGAGTCAGTATCTGGCGGGTGTGGGATTCGGCCTGCGGGCCGAACAGCGCGTACTGATCAGCCGCCATCTTTGTCCATTCATCCTGGCTGCTGGTGTTCAGATGGACGGGATCGGCGTTGGTCCAGAGGACGGGGGCAATCGCGTAGGCCCAGACAAGGCCGACGACCAGGCCCACTACAAACACAACCAGGCCGACCAGGCGGGGCCGAACGCGCTGGATAGTGACCCGCCACTGTTCGAAAGTCTGGCTCGACTTTCTCTCCTCCGCAGGTGGTTTGATGCCTTTTTCAGCAGGAGACATAGACTTGACCTTTCTCGGAAAGTGAGCGCCGTGTCGTTCAACCTGGCACGTGAGCCAGTCTCGGTGACAAGTGGATGATATCTATTCTACAGAACCGGCAGCGAGTGCACAAATCATCGCTTAACGCTTCTTGAAGATATTATACAAAATGGAGATCAATGCAAGCGAAAAAAAGGACTCTGCCAGAGCAGGCAGAGTCCAGGACAGGAGATCGTCGCTGACTCAATCGAAATCCGCTGTCTGCTGGGCCGCCTCTGCAACCTGCTCGCGCGGAAAGGTTGAGTCGCATTTTATACAGCGGGCATGGTTGCGATTCTGCTCCACCAGCAGCCCGCCGCAATTCGGGCAGGGTCCCGGGAGCGGCTTCTTCCAGGAAGTGAATTCGCAGGCCGGGTAGTTGGAGCAGCCGTAAAAAGTCTTGCCGCGGCGCGTCTTTTTCTCGGTCAGGTCGCCGCCGCACTGAGGGCAGGAGACGCCGATCTTATCCAGCCAGGGTTCGGTGTAGCGGCAGTCGGGGTAGCGCGAACAGCCGATAAACTTACCGAACCGCCCGTAGCGCATAACCAGCGGGCTGCCGCAGGTCGGGCAGGGGCGGCCGATCGCCTCTTCGTGCTGCTGAGAGGGCAGGTGCTCGCGTGCGTAGCGCAGGCGCTCAGTGAATGGATCGTAAAACTTGCGCAGGAAAGGTATCCACTCCTGTTTCCCCGCGGCGATTGCGTCCAGCCTGTCTTCCAGATCAGCCGTGAAGTTGATGCTCAGCACTTCGGGGAAGTAAGTGACGAGCACATCATTCACCAGCTCGCCTGTTTCCGTTGGTATCAGGAAGCGCCCGTCCCGCGCCACATAATCGCGATTCTGGATCACGGCCAGAGTGGGGGCGTAGGTGCTGGGCCGCCCAATTCCGTTTTCCTCCAGCTCCCGCACCAGCGTCGCTTCAGTGTAGCGGGGCGGCGGCTGTGTGAAGCGCTGGCGCGGCAGCAGCCGGATTAACTTCAACAAATCGCTCCTGTGCAGCTCCGGCAGGATGCGCCCGGCGTCTTCATCAACTTCGGCGTCGAGGTCTGGAGCCTCCTCGTAGACTCTCAGGAAGCCCTGGAACTTAAGCAGGCTGCCCGATACGCGGAACAGATAGGGCGCGGGCGCCTGCCCGGGCAGGCCAGCGACAATGCCTACGCGCTGGGTTGTGTATACGGCGTTGGCCATCTGGCTGGCCACGAACCGCTGCCAGATCAGGCTGTACAACTGATGCTGGTCACGGGACAGGAATTTCTTGACGCTTTCCGGTGTGCGCTCCACACTGGTCGGCCGGATTGCCTCGTGAGCTTCCTGGGCGCTCCGCGATCGGGTCCTGTACTCCGGCGGATGAGCAGGCGCATAAGTCTTGCCATAGTTCTGGTGGATGAACGCCTGAGCCTTGATCTGAGCCTCTTTGGCGATCGTCATGCTGTCCGTACGCATATAGGTGATCAGGCCGACCTGGCCGGTCCCGATGTCGATGCCTTCGTACAACTGCTGGGCAACGCTCATTGTCCGGCGGGCATTGAAGTTCAGCCGTCGCGAGGCTTCCTGCTGCAGGGTGCTGGTGGTGAAGGGGGGAGAAGGCCGGCGTTGACGGGTGCCCTTGTGGACATCAAGGACCGTGTACTGGCTGTTCTCCAACGCCTCGATGTGCGGGCGGACATCGCCTTCCGTCTTGAAGGAAACATCCTGATCGGCAATCCGGATCAGCCTGGCAGTGAACTGAATGACCGGCTCTGCCTCCTGCACTATCTGTTTGCTCAACTCCGCGCTCAGAGTCCAGTATTCTTCAGGTACAAACGCGCGAATTTCGCGCTCGCGATCCACGACCAGACGCGAAGCGACACTTTGCACGCGCCCGGCAGACAGGCGGTTGCGCACTTTATCCCAGAGCAGCTCAGTGATGTTATAGCCAACCAGACGATCGAGGATGCGGCGGGCCTGCTGAGCATTCACCAGGTTGAGATTAAGCCGGTGCGGATGCTCGAATGCCTCGCGAATAGCGTCTTCGGTAATCTCGTGAAAGACCACCCGGCTGGTGCGCGCTGCGTCGATATCGGCCGCGGCAATCAGATGCCAGGCGATGGCTTCTCCCTCGCGATCCGGGTCGGTAGCCAGGTAGATTTCGCGCGCCCTGGCGGCGGCTTCTTTGAGTTCCTTGACGATCTGGCGCTTTTCGTTCGGGACGCGGTATTTAGGCGTGAAGTCGTTTTCAACATCCACCGAAAGCTGAGAGCGCAACAGATCGCGCACATGGCCGACCGACGCTTTGACTGTATATTTATTGCCCAGGAAGCGCTGCACCGTGCGCGCCTTGGCTGGCGACTCGACAATGACCAGCCGTCCGCGCTGATGAGGGGCGGGGCTGGGAGATGTCTTTTTGCCGGGGGTGGCCCGCTTGGGCTTGCGCGAAGGTTTTTCCACCGCCGCTGGTCTGGGCAGGCTGGCATGGGCTTCTGTCGCCCCCATGCGGAACAGCGACGTGCCGCACACGGCGCAGGTGCCCTTTGTTCCGGGCGCGCCGGTTTTAGTGTAAACAGCCTGTGGCTGACTTAGCTCGCGCTTGGTCTTACATTTGACACAGTAGGCTTGCAGTCCTTCGGTCATGGAATCTTTGCACTTCTCTCAATAATCCGATTCAGGTTACAGGTAGGTATCGGCCCCTTTGTCGCGGAGCTGGCGCACGACCTGGCGGATATCCTGGGCGCGGCTGCGATGGCAGATCAGGATTGCGTCATCAGTAGCCACGACCACCAGGTCCTCGACGCCGATGGTGACGACCATCTGATCGCTGACAATCAGGGTGTTGCTGGTATCGATCTGGATATGATTCTTGCCCTTGCCCCGGGCGATATTGCCGTCCTCATTGGATTCCAGTACGTCGTACAGCAGGTCCCAGCTTCCTACGTCGGTCCAGCCAATATCTACCGGAAAGACGGCGACACGCGGCGCGTTTTCCATGATAGCGTAGTCCAACTGGATGGAGGGCATCTGTTCCCACAGGCTGCTGATACGAGTATCAAGATCAGGCTGCCCCAGATGGGGCCTGATCTGCGTGAGCAGGCTGAATATATCGGGCCGCTGGCGCTCGAACTCAGCCAGAATATGCCGGGCTGGCCAGATAAACATCCCGCTGTTCCAGCTATAGAGGCCCGAGCTCAGGAATCTGATTGCTTTTTCAACCGTGGGCTTTTCAGTGAAGCTGTCAGCGCGGTAGCAGTCGAAGCCACCGTATCGCCCCAGAAGCTGGCCGCGCCTGATATAGCCGAACTCAATTGCCGGACGGGAGGGGGATACGCCCAGCGTCACGATCATGTCCTGCCGGGCGACCTCAACGGCAGCGGCCAGCACCTTGCGGTAGCGCTCAGTGTTGGCGATGTAATGGTCGGCGGAAAGGGTCGCAATGATGGCATCAGGATCGCGCTCAGCGATGAACAGGCTGCCCAGCCCGGCCGCCGGACCGCTATCGCGCCCGAACGGCTCCAGGATATAGTTTTCTGCCGGGATTTCAGGGACTTCTTCCTGGAACTGCTCGGCCATATCGCGGCGGGCAACCACGTACACGTGGTCAGGCTGCAGCAATGGCTGAAGGCGGCGGACAGTCATCTCGAACATGCTCTGCTGATCGTCAATGAGATTGAGCAGTTGTTTGGGGCGTGACTGCCGGCTCAACGGCCAGAGGCGGGTGCCTCCTCCGCCTGCCATGACCAGGGCGTAATAGTGATCGTTCTGGTTTTCCATAAGTTCAGGTCACTTATACTTTCGCTGTGCGGTTCATGCAGAAGCTCGACCGCGAGCCTGCTTCAATCCACTTTGTGCGGCGTGCGGGGTCCGCTGGCCAGCGCATACTGCATGCTGCCGATCTGCCGGACCATACCCTTGAGTTCCATCAAGGCCAGGGTGCTGCTGACCACGGCCACAGGGAGGGTCAGCAGACGGCACAGATCGTCAATGTGCAACGGCCCATCCCCCAGACTATTGATAATCAGCCGCTCCTGCTCGTTGGCCGGGGCGATCTTGCTGACCTCAGCCCGCGTCTGCGGCGTACCCCGCGTCATGTTCAGCTCATTGAGCACGTCGTCGGCGCTCATCACCAGTTTAGCCCCGTCCTGAATCAGCCGGTTGCTGCCCTTACTGCCGGCGCTGGTCGTCTGCCCCGGCACGGCGAAGACTTCGCGGCCCTGCTCAGCGGCGCTGTCCGCAGTCAGGAGCGCCCCGCTCTTGAGGGGGGCTTCCACAACAATCACACCCAGCGACAGCCCGCTGATCAGGTGATTGCGCGGCGGGAAGTTCTTGCTCTCGGCCAGCGTGCCGGGAGGGAATTCCGTAATCAGGGCGCCCTGCCGGGCGATACGCTGGGCGAGCTGGCGGTGTTCTGGCGGGTATACTGCGTCAATCCCACACGGAAGCACGGCGAGTGTGCGGCCTCCCGCGTCCAGTACACCCTGGTGCGCCGCCGCATCAACCCCCAGTGCCAGCCCGCTGACGATAGTCAGCCCGGCCTGCGCCAGCTCGCCGGCAAGCTGGTAGGCGGTATCGCGACCGTAAGCTGTAGCTTTACGAGTGCCCACGATGGCCACAGCCCAATTGTCTTCGGCGGTCAGAGTGCCGCGTATGTAAAGCACTGGCGGCGCTTCTGGCAGCTCTTTCAGCAGGGCCGGGTAATCCAGATCTTCCAGCGTGAGGGCGGTGACACCCAGGTCGTCAAGCATCTTCTGGATACTGTCCAGATTCAGCGTGCGGCGCGCCTCCAGCAGATTACCGATAGTGCGCCGGTCGAGGCCAGCTTCCTGAAGCGCGTGCGCATCGGCGTGCCAGGCATCCTTCAGACTGGGGAAGGCTTCACGCAGCCGCCTGAACCGGAGGGGTCCGACCCCGGCAACGTGGTTGAAGCCAATCCAGTACTGGCGCGCGCTCAAACCCCCGATCTCCTGTCCGGATCAGGAGCAGTCTGTATTCGCACATAAGCTGCTCCTGCCCCTATGACGGAGAATCAGCATAGCAGGCGCGATATAGACTGTCAAGACATGTTTGAGACGGGTGTCAGTCGGGCAGCAGGCCGGGCAAGGGGGTGATCGTAATCCGTTTCTGCTCCAGATCGATATCCTGCACGACCTCGGGAATGTCCGGGATCAGAACCTCACCTCGCGTCCCACCGGTGACGACGAAGACATCATTGGCGCCGGTCTCCAGCACATCGCTGACCCGGCCCAGGGTCTCTCCCTGGTCGGTTACAACGACGGCACCGATGATCTCAAAGAGGTAGTACTCACCCTCTTCCAGCGGCACGGCGTTATCCAGAGCCACCATGAGAAACTGGTCACGGTAACGCTCGGCGTCTTCCCGGGTGGTGATTCCTTCCAGCCTGATCAGAACTGCGCCGCGGTGACGCCGCACCCCGCTTAACGTGAAGGCGGTAGCGCCAGACGCATCATACGGATCGCGACCAATATAGACCTGCTCAAGATCCGAGATGCGCTCGGGGTACGCGGTCACGATCTGGACGTTTATTTCGCCGCGGACGCCATGAGGGCGCGCGATACGGCCCAGGATCAAAAAGGAAGGCACGGAGGCGGGCGTCTGGCCCGCCTCATGAGATGGCTGAGCGGAGGCAGGCATGGGCTTAGATGATTTCCAGGGTGACGCGCTTGCCCTGCTTCGTAGACAGGACGCGCAGCAATGTGCGCAGCGCATTCGCCACACGCCCATTGCGGCCGATGACGCGGCCCATATCTTCAGGGGCTACATGCAGCTCCAGCATAACAGCGTTGCCGGTCACGATTTCTGATACGGAAACCTGTGAAGGGTCTTCGACCAGCGACTTGGCTACGTATTCCACCAGTTCTTTCACGGTGTCGCTCCTGTGCCTGCACGCCGGCAGTTCCGCAAGGGAGCAGCGCCGGCTGCAAAACCAAACAGACCTGGCGCGGCCAGGTCGAATATCTTCAGGAAAGCAGATTACTCAGCGTCGGCAACCGGTGCCTGGGCCTTTTTGGGCTTCGGCGCATACCGGGTCTTCGGGCTGATCTGGCGGGCAGAGGCGGCGGCTTCTGCTTCGGCGACCAGCGTTTCGACGCTTTCACCCTGGCGCAGCCGGCCAAAACGATCGAGCGTGCCGGACTGGGTCAGGAGGTAGTTGACGGTTTCGCTGGGCTGAGCGCCCACGCCCAGCCAGTACAGCACGCGGGCCTCTTCAAGTTCAATGGTGGCTGGCTCGGTGCGCGGGTTATAGAACCCGACCGCCTCCAGGAAGCCACCGTCGCGCGGGCTGCGCGAATCGGCGACGACAATACGATAGGCAGGCTGCCTCTTTGAACCAACACGACGTAGACGAATGCGAACCATCTTTGTGTGACCTTGCTCCTTATATTCGGCTGCGCTACCCGAACATGCCGGGGATTTTGGGCAGCCGCCCTTTGCCAATTTGCTGCATCATGTTCTGCATCTGCCGGAACTGCTTCAACAGCATGTTCACATCTTGAACGGTGGTGCCGCTGCCCTGAGCGACCCGGCGCTTACGGCTGGCGTTCAGGAGGCGCGGATCGCGGCGTTCCCGGGCGGTCATCGAATTGATGATGGCCTCGATCTTCTTGAACTGCAATTCCGCTTCTGACATATCCACATCTTTGGTCAGCCGCCCTACGCCCGGGATCATGTCCAGGAGTTGGCCGATCGGGCCGAGGCGCTTTACCTGCTGCATTTGCTGCCGGAAGTCCTCCAGGGTGAACTCGTTGCGCAACATCTTGCGCTGGAGCTTCTCAGCTTCGCGGGCATCGAACGTCTGCTCAGCCTTTTCGATCAGGCTGAGGATGTCGCCCATGCCCAGGATGCGCGACGCCAGGCGATCCGGATGGAACACCTCCAGCGCGTCGAGCTTTTCCCCGGTCGCCAGGAACTTGATCGGCACGCCGGTCACCGCGCGCATGGAGATTGCTGCCCCGCCGCGCGCGTCGCCATCGACCTTGGTCAGGACCAGGCCGGTGATGTCAAGCTGCGTGTCGAAGCCTTCGGCGATCCGCACGGCTTCCTGGCCGGTCATAGCGTCGGCAACCAGCAGAATCTCCGCCGGGTCGGCCAGCGCTTTGATAGCGGCCAGCTCAGCCATCATCGACTCGTCGATCTGCAAACGACCGGCGGTGTCAACGATGACCACGGAGGCGTCGGCATCTCTGGCGGCCTGCAAACCGTGCCGGACGATCTCCGGCGGCGCGACCGTGATGCCTTCTTCCCAGTAGGGGACGCTGATCTGTTTGGCCAGGGTGACCAACTGATCCACCGCTGCTGGACGGTAGGTGTCAGCGGCAATCAGATAGGGTCGCTTGTTTTGCCGTCGCAGGTGCAGGGCCAGTTTGGCGGCGGTTGTGGTCTTGCCGGAACCCTGCAACCCGACCATCATGATCACGCGAGGAGAAGGGCCGCTGAGATTCAGCCGCCCGGCCTCGCCAAGGGTGGCGATCAACTCCTCATGGACGATTTTGACTACCTGCTGCGCCGGATTGAGGTTCTTGGTGACCTCCGCTCCGACTGCGCGGGCCTTGACCCGGGCGATGAAGTCCTTTGCCACCTTCAGGTTGACATCGGCTTCCAGCAGGGCCATGCGGACTTCTCGCATCGCCTTATCAACATCGTCCTCGGTCAGCTTACCGCGACCGGCAAGCTGGTCGAAAACCTCCTGAAGTCTTTCGGTCAGGCTCTCAAACATGCGACGTATTCCCTCTGGGCCAGACGGGGATTGTAGTGGATAGCCGGTTGTTCGTCAAGGTTAGTTGTTGCGCCTGGATTGCCGCCCGCGGCGGAGGATGAGCCTGGTGAAATCCCCCTTTTTTGTTATGATGAGCCGCTATGACGAACCCATTTGAACTGCCTTATTCCCCTCCTCTACGGCCTGTCCAGCAGCGGCGTCGGCGCTCTGGCTCCTGTCAGAGTGGCTGTTTGTGGCTCTTGCTGGGCGGCCTGATTGCCCTGAGCATCCCCATTTTTCTGGTTGGCCTGGGGTTGATGCTCTACTTCCTCTTCCCCCCGGGACCGCAAAACGTTGTCCTGATGGGGTTGGACGCGCGCCCCGGTGAGGGGTTCACTGCCCGCACCGACTCGATCATGATCGCCGGGGTACAGCCAGACAGCCTGGACTTCAGCCTGCTGTCGATCCCGCGCGATCTGTTCATCAACACGCCCGGCTACGGTATGCAGCGCGTCAATACTGTGAATGTGCTGGGGGAGATGGAAGCCGCCGGGCGAGGAGGCTCGCTGCTACAGGAAACACTGGCTAACAGCCTGGGTATCAGGATTGATGGCTACGTCCGGATCAACTTCGATGCGTTTGTCAATTTTGTGGATGCGCTGGGCGGCATCGATGTCGATGTTCCCGGCACAATTGTTGACTATGAATATCCTACCGAGGACTATGGCACGACGACAATTCGCTTTGAGGCCGGCTGGCAGCATATGACCGGGGAACAGGCGCTGGCGTATGCCCGCACCCGCCACGCTGACGACGATTACCGGCGGGCGGAGCGCCAGCAGCAGGTAGTAATGGGCAGCGCCAGAGCTGCGCTGAATCCGCTCAACTGGCTCCGCCTGCCAGGCGCAATCGCCATATTCATGCAATCTGTAGATTCCAACCTGACTCTGGGCGACTTCCTGCGGATGACCCCCCCTGTGCTTTTCGATGCTCTGACCGATAGCATCGACCACCGGGTGATCGATCGCGATGTTATCACGCTGTCACCGGAGGGGTATGCGGTGCCTGATTATGCTGCGCTGGCTCCGTGGATTGACGCCCATTTGAAGTGAGATCAGCGCAGTTCGGCGTGCAGCTTTTCGTAAGCGCCGTCCCACTGCTTCGACGACCGGGTGACGCGCGTCACCTTAATATCCGAAAAGCGCGGCAGTAACTTCATCATCAGGTCGGGCAGGCCGTCCCAGTGATCGGTACGGATCAGGTTTTCAATCTGCGCCGCGGCGTTGCCCACCCAACCCCACCGCTGGCGGAGCTGCTCCGCCTTCATCCAGTAGTCGCGCTTTTCCCAGACTGCAGCTGAATCTTCAATGCCCTGTTCAATTTCGCGGAGGCTGAAGACCAGACAGGCGGCCATGTCTTTGGCTTCTTCATCAATGGCTGTCTTCTGGCTGAGATGTCGCAGCACCTCAGCACAGGTGCGCATCAGGCGATTGCGGGTTTTACCGGTACTATCGGGGTTAATTACACGGCCCATACGATATACATTCCT
>WBZO01005711.1_pt1 | contig 12477 bp, 10 predicted proteins | sample 5204261 | NCBI WGS metagenome assembly WBZO01 (sample SAMN12412400, study PRJNA552823) | activated sludge metagenome | isolation source: activated sludge from anammox sidestream of wastewater treatment plant... | place: USA: North Carolina | collected 2017-09 | reverse complement strand
CATGGCGATATTTTTGATGTGTCTATACACGGAAGCAAGTGGCTGGCAAAACTTGGCAGTATAGGTTATGAACTTTTAATACTGCTGAATAAATTGGTAAATTTCTTCTTAGACCTGCTCGGCAGAGAAAAATCTACCTTTAGCCAACATATAAAGCGCGCCACCAAAAGCGGGGTAAAAAAACTGAACAACTACGAAATTACCGCAGCCGAAATTGCAGTAGAAAACGGCTACGATTTTGTAATAAACGGACATTCGCACATGCCGGGAATAAAGGTAATTAGAACCGATAGAGGATCGGTTACTTACGTAAATTCAGGCGATTGGGTAGAAAACCTAACCGCACTTGAATACAACAAAGGCGAATGGAAAGTAATTAACTACAACAACTTGAATTTTGAAGAAAATTGGCTGCAGATAGAAACAGGAGACCTACCATGAGATACTATATTCAACCTTTACTTTTTTCCTTTGCTTTTTTCTTTACTTTTTTTCCTAAAATAGAATTTGCACAAGCATTAATTGATGTTTCAACTCCAACCAAACTCACATCAAAAGCATCGCGATTCAAGATTATAGGAAAAAACCAAGATGGCTATGTGGTAAGGCTTTTTGGAAGTACCGATGTGCTACAGTCTTTTAGCAATGATTTACAACTTTTAGCAACTCGCACCATAGAGTTTAAAAACCAAAGTGGATTGTTGCAGCATGTTCAACTTAATAAATCCGGTGCTACGGTTTTTTATTTAAGTGGCGATAAAACAGCCACAGCACTTATTGGGCAACCCCTCAGCAGCAGGTTTATTGAAAACGGAAAGCCAGTTGTAATAGACAGTATATTCGACAAACCCGATTTTGCCAGCACCAATTTGCGTATAAAGCAATCACTAAATCAACAGTACACACTTTTTTATTATCCATACTTCACCGAAGAAAAATTAGAAAGCGTACTCTTTGTATGCGTAGATCGCGCATTACACAAAGTATATGCCCGCAAGCTACAGCTCAACCGCCCCGATAATGAAATGGAAACAGCAAAATTTGCAATAGACAACAACGGCAATGCCTTTGCTGCATTTTTAAACACAAAAGAAACCAACAACCGTACAGCCTCCGAAAACTTTACAATATACAAATTGGTTCCCGAAGTAGAAGATGCTTACGAAACTCAAATTAAAATAGACCGAAACCTATTTGGCGAATTTTACTTTGAGGCAGACAACATCAACAACAATGTGATACTTTCTGGTTTTTACGATGATGAAGTAACCAATAACGAGGCTGCCGCTTATGGCTTTTTTTTCACTTCGCTGCAAGCAGATTCTGGCACACTTAATACTGTAAAGTACAGCAACTTCGATGCAGGATTTATGAATGAACTTACCGGAAGAATAAATCAAGAGCCTAAACTCTATACTTTCAGTATAAAAAAAGTAATGCTGCGAAACGATGGAGGCGCAGCCATCGTTGCAGAATCTCTTATCAAAGATACTCGCGAAACAATTTTCAATTCACAGTTCTCTCCTACTTTCAATTCCATACAGCGTATAAGTTTTTATCAGTACAACGATATTATTGCTCTTAGTTTAAAACCCGATGGTTCTTTAGACTGGCGAGCCGTAATGCGCAAAAAACAAGGCAGTGAAGAAGACAATGGCATCTATTCTTCTTTCTTATTACTGAATGAAAGAGACAAACTGCGCTTTTTGTATTTAGATGAGATTTCAACTGCCGCAAGTTTGCACGAATATGTTTTAAGCAGCAATGGCAAAGTAAATAATAGCACACTTCTATTTCAAGAAAGCCGCGATGTAATGTTGCTGCCCAAAGCAGGCAAGCAAGTAGCACCAAACGAAGCCATCATACCCAGCTATTTGCGCAACCAGTTGAGGCTGGTAAAAGTTACCTACTAAATCTTAACAATCTGTTGGAATCAAAGTTTTCAATAGCAGAAAAAAGTAGTTCATTCGCGCATTGTGTTTAGAATTTTCACCGTCAACTCTCCATTCAATATTATCTTATGTGCCATTGCCTTTTTGGCATTGCAGGTGAGTTGGTGGGCACAATCGCAACAACAAGTTTTAATAGTAAACTATACAGAACCACTCAGTAATTTACTTTTTACGCCCATTCAACTGTTATCCAATTCTAAATCTATTTTGCAATCAGTAGGGTTTGTATTGGCATTTGCCATTGCAATATGGCTGAATGCTACCATTACCTCCAATAAAATACTGCAATCCAGAACTTACACCACTGCTATTCTCTTTCTATTGCTCTTAAGTTTGGTCAATAACTTTGCCACTTTATTGCCGCAACTTATGGCACTGTTTTTTGCATTGCGTATTCTTCAAAAATCGCTTGCCATAATAAAAGACGAAAAACCATTTGGCGATATATTCGATTTAGGCTGGCTCAGCGCTCTTGCTACCTTATTTTACTTTCCGGCAATTTGGTTGTTTCCTTTTTCGTTGATGGCACTCGTTATTTTACGCCCATTTTCTTTAAGAGAATGGCTGATGGCTGCAACCGGATTTATTGCCCCACTATTCTTGGTATTTGCCATTTATTTCTGGTTCGATAAAACACATGAGCTTGTTTATGACCTCATAAATTTACCCAACACAACGCCATTTAATTTTTCGTTCACGGCAAGCACCATTGTGGCAGCCATTACACTTACAGTTCTATTTTTACTTTCTACCAGCGCACTACCCAAAATTCTATTTTCAAATGCCATCCAAATACGGAAGTTCTCTATGCTTCTATTACTAATGGTTGCACTCACTTTGCTGAGCGCACTATTTCAATCAAGTTTTCAGATATGGCATTTCAGTATGTTGTGTTTGCCGTTGAGCATTTTGTGTGCTATGTATTTTCAATCGTTAAAAGGCATTTTTATTTCTGAACTTCTATTTGGAATGCTAATTTTGAGCGCTGTATTTGTTCACTTTTTCAAATAATTATACATGAAATTTGGGGTAGTTGTTTTTCCGGGTTCTAATTGCGATAAAGACATGACGCATGTTTTAGGCAACGTTATGGGTGCACAGGTTCGCGAAGTTTTTCATAAAGAAACTTCAATAGACGATTTTTGTGAAAGCGATTGTATTGTGCTACCGGGCGGCTTTAGCTATGGCGATTATTTACGTACCGGAGCTATTGCACGTTTTTCGCCAGTAATGCAGGCAGTAATTGAGTTTGCCAATGCAGGCGGCAAGGTGTTGGGCATTTGCAATGGCTTCCAAATTTTATGCGAAAGCCATTTACTGCCGGGTGCTTTACTTAGAAATAACAACATGCAGTATATCTGCAAAAACATATTCTTAAAAGTAGAAACCAACCAAACGCTTTATACTTCGCAAACTCAAAAAGGCGCTGTATTGCAAATACCCATTGCACATGGCGAAGGCAGATTTTACTGCGATAAAAGCACTTTGGATTCGCTATATGCCAACGACCAAATTTTATTCAAATACTGCGATGCTGCAGGCAATGTTACAGATGCCAGCAACCCCAATGGTTCTTTAGATAACATAGCGGGCATCACCAATAAAACACGCAATGTATTTGGCATGATGCCACATCCCGAACGCGCATCGGAACTTGCAATGGGCAATACAGACGGCAGAATTTTATTTGAAAGTTTACTGCAAACAGTAGTAGAAAAGGCCATATAAAAATTCATTCTTATGAAAGCAGCCTTTGTTGTAGATGCACTAAGAACACCGGTAGGCAAATTTGCAGGTACACTTAGCACTGTTCGCCCCGATGATTTAGCGGCATTTACCCTCAAAAAAATTGTCGCAAGAAATACATGGCTCAACCCAAGCGATATTGAAGAAGTTATTTTAGGTGCTGCCAACCAAAGTGGCGAAGACAACCGCAATGTAGCCCGCATGGCAGCATTACTTGCCGGATTTCCGGTAAATATAAGTGGCGTAACGGTAAACCGCTTGTGTGCTTCGGGTTTGCAATCTATTGCAGATGCATTTACCAATATAGCAACCGGAAATGGAGCCGTTTTTATTGCCGGTGGAGTTGAAAGCATGAGCCGCGCACCTTATGTACTCAGCAAGGCAAACAATGCTTTCGATAGAAACCAACAAATGTACGACACCTCTATCGGTTGGCGCTTTACCAATAAAGCATTTCCAAAAGAGATTACTTACAGCATGGGCGAAACTGCCGAAAATGTAGCCCGCAAATGGAATATATCCAGAGAAGCTCAAGATGCCTTTGCACTAGCATCGCAGCAGAAATACCAGGCAGCGCATGCAGCCGCAAAATTTTCGCAAGAAATAGAAGCCGTAGAAGTAGAAATCGGTAAAGGTAAATCTATACTGTTTGATAAAGATGAGCATCCACGGCAAACCACATTAGAAGATTTAGGAAAATTAAAACCTGCTTTTGTAAAAGACGGAACGGTTACCGCAGGCAACTCATCGGGCATAAACGATGGCGCGGCAGCATTGTTAGTCGTAAGCGAAGATGTTGTAAAACAATATCAATTAAAACCACTGGCCCGCATTGCCGCTTACGCAGCAGCAGGCGTAGAGGCCGCATACATGGGAATTGGCCCTGTACCTGCCACTCAAAAAGCATTGAAACGAGCAGGCATTTCTATAAACGATATTGGTCTAGCAGAATTAAATGAAGCTTTTGCATCGCAATCTTTAGCTTGTATGCAAGATTTAGATATAAACCCCGGCATAGTAAATGTAAACGGAGGTGCCATTGCCATAGGCCATCCATTGGGCTGTTCGGGAAGTCGCATTTCTGCCACTCTGCTGCACGAAATGCAACGCAGAAAAGAAGTGCGCTATGGCTTGGCTACCATGTGTATTGGCGTGGGGCAAGGCATGGCAATTATTTTTGAGCGCTGCTAATTGATTTTTATACGGCTTTCTGCAAATTTTAAATTTGCTTTTCTACATTTCAGTTTAATTCATTCGGGGTTGCCATAGTTCAAACTATTTTTGCACCAACAGTATTATGAAACATTCCATAGCCGCATTCTTTATTGCATTGGCATTTACTTCATGCAATAAAAAAGAAACAGTTCAAGTAAAGAAAAAATCTATTGTTGAAGCCGTGTACGCATCGGGCTTTGTGGTTCCAAAAAACGAATACAAACTCTACGCAATTGGCGATGGATATATGGTACAGCAATATAAAAAAGCCGGAGATGAAGTTAAAGCCGGAGAAGCAGTATTTCAAATTCAAAGCGAAAACCAAATAGCCCGTTTAGATGCAGCCAATAGCGCTTACCGCATAGCACGCCAAAACACTCAAAACACTTCACCGATTTTACAAGAACTACAAAACACCATAAAAAATGCACAACTGAAATTTACCAACGATTCGCTATCTTTTGTTAGGGCAAAAAACATGTTTACCCAAGGCGTAATTACCCAAACCGAATTCGATAAAACCACTTTGGCTTTCAATGTTTCTAAAAACGATCTACTGAGTGCACAAGAGCGTTTTTTAAAAACAAAAGATCAATTGGATGTAGAAGCAAAAAATGCACAAAGCAATTTGCAAACTGCCACTACCGACCTCAACAATTACACACTGCGCAGTTTTATGAACGGCATTGTGTACGAAACCTACAAAGAACTTGGAGAACTCGTGCGTAAAAACGATATGGTTGCCCTTATTGGCGATAAACGCGAAAAAGTATTGCAACTATCGGTAGATCAGCAAGATATTGGCAAGGTAAAAACAGGGCAATTGGTTTTGGTTAAAATGGATATTTCGGGCAATAAAACTTACAATGCCAGAATAGAAAAAATATACCCTGCCATGAATCAAAACGAACAAAGTTTTAGAGTAGATGCCGTGTTTGAAAATACGGAAGATGTAAACTTTGTAAAGACATCGGTTGAAGCCAATATTATTATTGCCCAAAAAGACAACGTGCCTGTAATTCCAAGAAAAGTACTAATAGACGAAACCAAAGTAATTCTAAAAGACGGAAAAGAAGTTGCAGTTAAAACAGGTATTGGCAACATGGAAGACGTAGAAGTAATAGAGGGTTTAAAAGAAAATGACGAAGTTCAAATTCCCGTTGTAAAATGATTAGTGCTGTAAACTTTCAAATTGCCAAAACACACCTGCTTGCCAAAAAGCGACAAACGCTGGTGGCAATGTTAGGTGTAACTTTCGGCATTGGCATGTACATTCTTATGATAAGTTTTATGACGGGTTTTAATGAATACCTGCAAGATGCCATGCTCTCTTCTACGCCCGATGTGCGCATGTACAACGATATTAAAACCGATTTTTCCAAAAGCATTCTCAGCAATGTTTTCGACACCACCCAGTACCTTTCGGTAGTGCATCACCCAAAACCCAAAGACATTCAATCTAACCTCAAAAATTCAAGCGCCATTATACACGCCCTCCAGCACGACCAACGCATTACAGCAGTTTCACCACAACTTTCCACACAAGTTTTTTACAACAGCGGTCCCGTGCAAATAAACGGCTCGCTACAAGGCGTAAACATTATTGAAGAAGCTAAAATAACTACCCTAAAAGACAAGATTAAAACAGGTAAAATTGAAAACCTCCTCACTACCGACAACGGTATTTTAATGGGACACGGCTTGGCACTCAAGCTAAATGCAAAAGTAGGCGATGCCGTAAATCTTGCTACACCCAAAGGAACCTCAAAGCGCTTTAGAATTGTGGGCACTTTTCAATTTGGTATTGGCACGGTAGATAATGTTCGCAGCTATGTAAACCTTTCAAACGTGCAGCAGTTAATGGGCAAAAACAATCAATATGTAACCGACATAAATATTAAGTTAAAAGACAATAAGCAATCCAAGCAAATAGCACAAGAACTAAGAGAAAAATACCACTACGTAAGCGAAGACTGGGAAACCGCCAATGCCTCTGCCATGATTGGCATTACGGTGCGGGATGTAATGACAATTATTGTAAGCTTTACCTTACTTGTAGTGGCAGGTTTTGGCATATACAATATCATGAACATGACCATTCAAAGCAAACTAAAAGACATTGCCATACTTAAAGCACAAGGCTTTAGCGCCCAAGATGTGCGACAAATATTTCTAACCCAATCCATCACCATTGGTGTAATTGGAGCCTGCCTCGGCATGATACTCGGTTACATTATGAGTTACGGAGTTTACAGCCTTCCTTTCCCTGCAAACGAAAACATAAGCATTACCCGATTCCCCGTTACATTCCATTGGTATCACTATGCATTTGGTTTAGTATTTGGCGTAATCACTACCTTTTTGGCAGGTTACTTCCCGAGTTTAAAAGCAGGGAAAATAGACCCCGTTGAAATCCTAAGAGGATAAAAAAGATATGAAGAAGTATTGAATTGCAACTACTCCAACACACTCAATAAGTAAAGCATGAATGAAATTCTTTCAGTAAAAAATTTAAACAAGCACTTTCAGGAACCTGAAGATTTTCATGTACTCAAAAACATCAATTTTTCGGTTGCCAGAGGAGAGTTTTTAAGTATAGTTGGAAAGAGTGGGTGTGGAAAATCTACACTGCTGTACCTGCTTTCAACCTTAGACACCAACTACACAGGGCAAATATTCATGAACGGACAGTTGCTAACCGGAAAGAAACCCGCAGCCCTAGCTGCATTTCGGAATGAACACATTGGCTTTGTTTTTCAGTTCCACTTTTTACTGCCAGAATTTACCGCTCTTAAAAATGTAATGATTCCTGCAGAAAAAGCAGGCAAATATTCGCTCAGCGAAATTAAAGACCGCGCCTACGAAAAGTTAAAGATGCTCGATATGCACGAACATGCACTCAAGCTATCTTCCAAGTTAAGCGGAGGGCAAGCCCAGCGTGTAGCTATTGCCCGTGCCCTCATAAATGAACCATCTATAATTATGGGCGATGAACCAACCGGAAACCTAGATTCTGCCAATACAAAAGTAGTGTTTGAAATCTTGAAGGACCTAGCGCGCCAAGGCAAGCAAAGCATTATTGCCGTAACCCACGACCCCGAATTTGCCAACAACAGCGATAGAATTGTCGAAATGAAAGATGGTGAAATTATTAGCGGAGCATAGCCATTGCGCTGCTATTCCTCAATCGTTTTCTCTTTATCCGAAAGTCTGCCATACCGCTCTTGCAATTTATTATTCAGCAATTCTTGATTAGAAGCAATATATGCCGTAAAGCGCAAAAACAACATTGGAAATAAACGCTTCACCAAAAACAAAAACTTGGCTTTAGCAGGCAATAAAATATAAAACTTCCCCCTACCTGCATGGCACAAAATAGCTGCTGCCATTTCGCTTGCCTCTATGCCCGAAGTTGCTAAAAGTTTATGAGCCGTTTCTTTGTGTTCATCGCCTCCTCGCGCAAAACGATCAATATTGGTTCTAAAGAAAGTAGGCATTACCACACTCACCTTTATACCTCTATGTTTTGTTTCTGCATACAACGTTTCTGAAAGCGAAAGCACCGCAGCTTTGGTAACATTGTAAGGAGCCATAGTAGGTGCATTAGCAAAAGCCGCAGCACTTGCTATATTGATAATATATCCCGCTTGCTGCGCCAACATTGCGGGCAAGAAAAATCTACAACCATAAATGGCAGCCATTTGATTTACACCCGTTATCCATTTCCAATTTTCCGTTGTATAAGCCTCAAAAAGACTGCCTTCGCCAACGCCTGCATTGTTTATGAGTAAGTCAACTCCTCCAAATTGCTTCAAAAAGGCATCGGCAACAACTTTGTATGCCATATCGTTTCCAACATCCAATACAAACATGGCAACGGTATGGCCATACGCCTTTAACTCATCAACTGTTGCAGTCAATCTTTCTTCACTAATATCACAAACGCCCAATTTCCAACCGTCTTGTGCCAATTGCTTTGCCAACTCCTTTCCTAAGCCAGAGGCAGCTCCGGTAATAAATGCTCGCTTTAATGGATACTGCTGCGATAGTTTCAACATGTAATAATTCAAAGTTATTGCTCCAAAGCTACACAAGTTTCTAAAAGGTAAAATTGCCTACCATGAACTAAATTCTTATTCCTCATTACTATTTCTACCTTCGCACTTCAAAAATTTATTGTAATGACCATAGAGAATATAAATGATATGAAAGGCCGCTTAGAGGCTTTGAGGAGATTTCTTTGACATCGACAACCGAAAACTCAAAATAATTCAAGACGAGCAAACCACGCTCCATCCCGATTTTTGGAATAATCCGGCTAAAGCCGAAGAATTACTAAAAGGCATTAAACTCCACAAGCAGTGGATTGATGTATATGAAACCGCAGCTAAAGAAGTGGACGACACTTCGGTAATGCGCGATTTCTTTGAAGCCGGAGAAGCTACCGATGCCGAACTGAAAGAGCAATACAATAAAGCACTCGATGCAGTTGAAGTATTGGAGTTTAAAAGCACACTAAATTCAAAAGAAGACCAACTATCTGCCATACTTGAAATAAATGCAGGAGCCGGAGGTACCGAAAGTTGCGACTGGGCTTCTATTCTGCTTCGCATGTATTTAATGTGGGCCGATAGCCACGGCTATAAAGTTTCGGAATTAGAAAGAACCGATGGTGATGTGGCAGGCATAAAATCTGTATCGCTGCAAATTGATGGCGATTTTTCTTACGGTTATTTAAAGGGCGAAAATGGCGTACACCGCTTGGTGCGCATTTCTCCTTTCGATTCTAATGCCAAGCGCCACACTTCTTTTGCTTCAGTTTTTGTGTATCCAATGGCCGATGATTCTATTGAGATAAATGTTCCCGCATCTGAATTAGAATGGGACACCTTTAGGAGTAGCGGAGCGGGCGGACAAAATGTAAACAAAGTAGAAACAGCAGTTCGTTTAAAACATATTCCCACGGGAATTGTGGTAACATGTCAAATTACTCGCTCACAACACGATAATCGCGAACGCGCCTTGCAAATGCTCAAAAGCAAACTGTACGAAATTGAAGTTCAAAAACAAAACGAAGAGCGCGACAAAGTAGAAGGCACTAAACTTAAAATTGAGTGGGGTTCGCAAATCCGCAATTACGTTTTGCATCCATACAAACTAATAAAAGATACCAGAACCGGATTTGAAGTTTCAAATGTTCAACCGGTACTAGATGGCGATTTAGACGGATTCATAAAAGCCTATTTATTACATGCTACCAAAAAAGTAGGGTAAGTTACGCTTCTTTGCTTGGCTTGTTTAGGCCATCCATTAAATCCAGCACCATTTCTTCTAAAGTGCCACTGCCCGAAAGTTCACCCATTAAACCATACAGTGGTGCTGTTTTACCATTGCCTTCTTGATTAGGAACATCTTCAATACTCTTTTCCGACATTTTCTTTATCCAGTTTTCGGGTAATAATCTGGCAGCTTGCTTTACTAAATTTTGCTTGAGCGAATCGCTTATATTTTCTATTGAAGTAGCTTTTAGTTTAGCCACTGCTGTATGTAAATCTTTAATAAATTCATCGGCAAAAGGCACGTGTCCGTAACCCACCGTTGAATGTAAGCTAGGCGGTGTTAGCTGCCTATCTAAATGCCAACCCATTTGCGATAGTTCATCGCCTAAACGATAAATATCTATTCTGCCCGTAGATTTAAACGAAAATACCGTGGTAAGTGGATTGCCCACCACTTTCAACCCTTCTATATTATTGATTGCCTTTTGTATTTTTTGTGCGGCATCATATGTTTCTTGTGCCATTCTTTTATAGCCTTCTATACCTAAAAAGTTCATGATAGCCCAAGAACCTGCAATAGCACCACCGGGGCGCGTGCCAGATACCGAAGGCGACACATATAAACCACCCGTCCATTTAGTATAAACGTAAAACTGCTTTTTACGCTTTTCCGTATTTCTATAAAAAATCACCGATGAGCCTTTGGGACCATAACCATACTTATGAATATCTAACGATATAGAACTTACACCCTCTAAACGAAAATCAAACACAGGAACATTATACCCCAACTGTTCTAAAAAAGGAAGCATGTAACCGCCTACACAAGCATCTACATGAAACCACAAATCTTTTTCTATTGCAATTTTATTCAACTCATGCAGCGGATCAATATGCCCGTGCGGATAAGCCGGAGAAGAGCCAACAATCATAATGGTATTGGCATCTATAAGTGATTGGTATTGCACCATATCCGGTTCAAGTCCATCGCCTAAGCAATGCACGGTGCGCATTTCTAAATCAAAGTAATCGGCAGCTTTATTAAATGCAGGATGGGCACTTTCCGGCATTACAATATTGCCGCGTACTAAGTTTTTATTTTTACTATGTGCAAACTTTTTGGCAGCTTTTACAGCACATATTATGCTTTCAGTTCCTCCCGAAGTCATGCTTCCAACAGCAGTTTCCGGAGCGTGTAGCAAACTGCCTGTAAAAGAAATCACATCGCCCTCCATACGCTTTAAGCTTTTAAACACGGTTGGGTTTAGTCCGTTTTCTAAACCAAACATGCGGTAAGCATCTTGCATTACTGCAGCAGCCTCTTCTCCGGGGTAAAATACCAAGCTAAAAACGCGCCCGCGCTTCCAATCGGCATCTTGCTTTTTAAAGTCTTCTAATTGGTTGAATATTTCTTGTTTGCTTAATCCTTGTTGTGGAATTTTTTTAAACATCTTTTCTCCTTGTTTATTGTAAAATAACTATCAAAAAACGGGCTTACAAATTAGGGTCTTTTTCTAATACTTTTGCCATAATCATTGCTAAAATTGTAACACCTGCAAAACAAGCAGGCACCAGCCATTTAGTGCTTACCAATGCTATTAAAAACAATGAAGCCAATATAGAAATCGCCACTAAAAATTTCAGCAATAAGGGATGAAACTTTATGTATGCCTTTTCTAATGCATCCGGCATTTGGGTTTGCAATCGCAATGCTACTAATGACACACCTCCGCCCAGTGCCATAATACCAATGATGGTAAGGAATCCGTAAAACTCAATAGTATCTTTCCCGAAAAAATAGACGAGTATGCCCGTTTGTTCAAACACCTCTCCTACCAACAATAACACACACACCAGCGAAAAGAAAAAATTTACGGCATGTTTAGGCGTTCCATTTTTACTTACCTCCGAAAATTTAGAAGGCAACACTCTATCGCGCGAAAGCACAAACACTTCGCGGGGAATGGCCAGTCCTGCTCCCACAAAACAAGTTACGCCTGCACTAATAATGCCAAGTCGTACAAAATAAATTGCCCATGCTGGAAGAATGGCATCGACAGTTGAAACCATTTCCGGTTTCAACGATAAATTTTCTACACCCACAGCACCAATGTATGCAGCCGTAATTAAAATATATACCAGCCAAACTATGCCACCTCCAATCAACAACGAAAGTGGAATATTCCGTTTAGGGTCTTCCATTTCTTCTCCCAACTCCATAATAATCTGAAAACCTAAACAGATATTAAAGGAGAAAACAATTGCCATAAAAAAACTTCCCCCCT
>WBZO01005709.1_pt1 | contig 12483 bp, 8 predicted proteins | sample 5204261 | NCBI WGS metagenome assembly WBZO01 (sample SAMN12412400, study PRJNA552823) | activated sludge metagenome | isolation source: activated sludge from anammox sidestream of wastewater treatment plant... | place: USA: North Carolina | collected 2017-09 | reverse complement strand
TCCCATCTTCTTCTTGTTATTAACTACTCCGGTCTTCCTAATCCTTGACCCCTCTCAGGGCTCGTCCCCTAGACTACTGAGTCATCCACCTGCTGTCAAGATTTTTAACTAAATCCAAAAGGATTCGATTAACAGTCTCTAAACGGCGCTATCGATTGACACATTCGATTCAAATCCAAATTCCGCTGTTTTAATTTGATTCTTACGTTTGCTATGAAACGTTAATCCTGTGCCAGCCGGCACCAGTCTACCAACTATCACATTCTCTTTCAGGCCGCGTAGCTCGTCTTTTTTGCCCATAATCGCAGCTTCAGTCAATACGCGAGTTGTTTCCTGGAAGGAAGCTGCTGAAATAAATGAATCTGTAGACAAGGATGCTTTTGTAATACCAAGCAGCATAAATTCATAGGTAGCCGGCAATTTCTTTTCGGCAATCAATCGCTCATTTTCAATCAGTAAATCCGCACGCTCAACCTGTTCGCCAGGAATAAACGACGAATCTCCGGGGTTTACTACCTGAACGCGTCTAAGCATCTGACGCACGATAACTTCAATATGTTTATCATTAATCCTGACACCTTGAAGCCTATATACATCTTGAACTTCATCGGTGATATAGCGTGCTAATGCTTCTACCCCTTGTAATCTTAGGATGTCACGTGGATCGGCAGGACCATCAACGATGATTTCCCCCTTATTGACGACTTGTCCATCGTGAGCCATTACGTGTTTATCTTTCGGAATCAAGTATTCGTGCGTAACTCCTTCAAGATCAGTGATAATCAAACGTTGTTTCCCTTTGGTATCTTTTCCGAAAGAAACTATCCCAGTCACCTCTGCCAGCATGCCGGCATCTTTTGGTGATCTTGCTTCAAACAGTTCTGCAACGCGAGGCAAACCACCGGTGATATCTCTTGTTTTTGAAGTTTCCTGAGGAATTCTAGCCAGCACCTCACCAACACTAACTTGTTGACCATCTCTTACTGTAATAATACAACCAATCTGAAAGGTAATGCTTACGGATTGATTGCTGCCGACCATTTTGATTTCATTACCGTCATCGTCCAGAAACTTAACCAAAGGACGCAATCCTTTTGATTGGGTAACGCCGCGACGTTTCGGGTCAATGACCACTAATGTAGATAAACCAGTTACTTCATCAATTTGCTTAGCAACAGTGACACCTTCCTCCACGTTCTCAAAACGCACTTTCCCGGCGTATTCCGTAATAATCGGACGAGTGTGGGGATCCCACGTTGTTAATATCTGCCCCGCTTTAACTGTTTCACCGTTACGAACTAACAGTGTCGCTCCATAGGAAGCTTTATGCCTTTCACGTTCGCGACCATTCTCATCTTGTATAATAATTTCACCGCTTCGCGAAATGGCAATCAATTCATTTTGGGCGTTCGTTACATAACGCATCGTCGATGAATAATGCACCGTTCCACTCGATTTGCTTTCAACCTGGCTAACTACCGCAGTTCTTGACGCAGCCCCACCAATGTGAAAGGTACGCATTGTTAATTGCGTACCTGGCTCGCCGATGGATTGTGCTGCGATTACGCCAACCGCTTCACCGACATTGACAGGAGTTCCGCGCCCCAGATCCCGGCCATAACATTTTGCACACAATCCAAAACGCGTTTCACACGTCAACGGCGTACGAACCTTCACTTCGTCAATGCCGAGCGCTTCGATCATCTCAACCGCTTCTTCATCAAGCAAAACACCGGCTGAAAATACGACTTCCTGGTTTTCTGGATTGATCACATCACTTGCTACAACTCGACCCAGAATCCTTTCCCTCAAAGCTTCAATGATCTCGCCACCTTCGACAAGCGCTTTCATGACGACACCATTACCGGTGTCGCAATCTTCTTCAGTTACTACCAGATCCTGAGTAACATCGACTAAACGCCTGGTCAAATACCCCGAATTAGCTGTCTTGAGCGCAGTATCCGCTAGACCCTTGCGTGCGCCATGAGTCGAAATAAAATACTGCAAAACATTTAAACCTTCCCGGAAATTAGCAGTAATCGGCGTCTCAATGATCGAGCCATCCGGCTTTGCCATCAATCCACGCATCCCAGACAATTGACGTATCTGCGCCGCAGAACCGCGCGCCCCGGAATCGGCCATCATATATATCGAATTGAATGACTCTTGCGTCAGTTGCTTGCCATCTTCTCCGAGATGTACTTTGCCGCTTGCCTGATCTATCACCGGTTCAACACCTAGCTGATTCATCATGGCCTTGGCAACTTGATCACCCGCTCGCCCCCAGATATCGACGACCTTGTTATAACGTTCACCTTGCGTTACTAAGCCAGAAGTATATTGCCCCTCAATCTCTTTAACTTCTTTTTCAGCCGAGGCAATTATTTCTCCTTTCTGGGTCGGTACTAACATATCATCCGCACAAATTGAAATACCAGCCCGTGTCGCATAGCTGAAGCCCGCATACATCAACTTATCTGCAAAAATGACTGTTTCACGCAATCCGCAACGCCTGAAACTCGCATTAATGAGTTTTGAGATTTCTTTTTTCTTGAGCGTTTTATTAAGTAATGAAAATGGCAAGCCGGGAGGAAAAATTTCAAATAATAATGTCCGCCCCACAGTCGTTTCATATCGTGTAATTTTTTCACAACGCTCGCCATCAGCATTCGTATCGTTTTCTTTAATTCTGACCGTGATTTTCGCGTTCAATTCGACATTTCTACTTTCATAGGCACGCGATACCTCGCTAAAATTCTGGAAAAGCATCCCTTCCCCGCGTGCGCCGACTTTCTCACGCGTTAAATAGTACAATCCCAATACAATATCTTGCGAAGGTACAATAATCGGCTCTCCATTCGCTGGAGATAACACATTATTTGTCGACATCATCAACGTGCGGCATTCCATTTGCGCTTCCAGCGAAAGCGGAACATGAACAGCCATCTGGTCACCGTCAAAGTCTGCGTTAAAAGCTGCACACACTAAGGGATGCAGTTGAATCGCTTTACCCTCAACCAGAACCGGTTCAAATGCCTGAATACCCAGCCGATGTAGGGTAGGCGCTCTGTTCAGCATGACCGGATGTTCGCGGATGACATCTTCGAGGATATCCCACACCACCGGACTTTCATTTTCAACTTCACGTTTCGCGGCTTTTATGGTGCTGGCAATTCCCATTATTTCGAGTTTATTAAAGATAAACGGTTTGAATAACTCCAACGCCATTTTCTTGGGCAATCCACACTGGTGAAGTTTCAGCTGCGGCCCGACAACGATGACAGAACGTCCGGAGTAATCAACCCGCTTACCAAGCAGATTCTGACGAAAACGACCACCTTTTCCTTTGATCATATCGGCGAGGGATTTAAGCGCACGTTTATTAGCCCCGGTCATCGCTTTACCCCGGCGACCATTATCCAGTAATGAATCCACAGCCTCTTGCAACATGCGTTTTTCGTTGCGAACAATAATTTCAGGAGCTTTTAATTCAAGCAACCGCTTCAATCGATTATTTCGATTGATTACACGCCGATATAAATCATTCAAATCCGAAGTTGCAAACCGTCCACCATCCAAAGGCACCAACGGACGCAGGTCTGGCGGTAAAACAGGCAAAACTGTCAAGATCATCCACTGCGGTTTAATCCCTGATTTATTAAACGCTTCAAGTAGCTTTAAACGTTTCGAGATTTTCTTAATCTTCGTTTCAGAGCCGGTCGAGTCCATCTCGCGCCGAAGATTTTCTATCTCGACAGGGATATCGAGGTTACTCAACAAATCACGAATTCCTTCTGCGCCCATGCTGGCACTGAAATCATCCCCGTATTCTTCGGTTTTGATCAGATAATCCTCTTCAGTAAGCAACTGGCAGCGCGTTAAGGTTGTTAGGCCAGGATCTGTAACGACATACGCTTCAAAATAGAGAACTCTTTCGATATCGCGCAACGTCATATCCAATACCATACCTAAACGGGATGGCAGTGATTTCAAGAACCAGATATGCGACACCGGTGACGCCAACTCAATATGTCCCATCCGTTCACGCCGCACTTTCGATAATGTCACTTCAACGCCACATTTCTCGCAAATCACCCCGCGGTGCTTCAAACGTTTATACTTTCCGCACAAGCATTCATAATCCTTGACAGGACCAAAAATCTTGGCACAAAACAGCCCGTCTCTTTCCGGTTTAAAAGTACGATAATTAATCGTTTCCGGTTTTTTTACTTCTCCATATGACCAAGAACGAATTTTTTCTGGAGAAGCAAGCCCGATTTTGATGGCATCAAACTCTTCTTTATAGGTAACTTGTTTAAATAAATCTAGCAGTGCTTTCATTCGTCACTCCTGTAAAAATCAGGGGGCTATCAATTCATAATAAAAAGGCATGAACAACCGGTTGAAGCTTCAACCTACTTTCTGAATTCAGAAATATCAATGTTGTTCAAGATCGATATCCATTCCTAGCGAACGTATCTCTTTCACCAATACATTAAATGATTCCGGCATTCCAGCATCAATCTTATGATCACCTTTTACGATACTTTCATATACTTTGGTACGACCGGTAACATCATCCGACTTCACTGTCAGCATTTCTTGTAGAGTATAGGCAGCACCATACGCTTCCAGCGCCCAAACTTCCATCTCACCGAAACGTTGACCGCCAAATTGCGCTTTACCCCCCAGCGGTTGTTGAGTCACCAAACTATAAGGACCTGTCGAACGTGCATGCATCTTATCATCCACTAAATGATGCAATTTCAAGACATGCATGTATCCAACCGTCACTGACCGATCAAAAGCTTCTCCGGTACGGCCATCATACAATGTGACTTGCCCGGATCTGGGTAATCCCGCAAGTTCCAGCATATTTTTAATTTCATCCTCGGTTGCCCCGTCAAACACCGGTGTAGCAAAAGGAACACCTTCAATTAAATTGCTTGCTAATGACAAAATTTCAGCATCTGATAAACCTGATATGTCTTCTTTCTTACCACTCGCGTTATAAATTTTATCCAGGAATTCCCTTATTTCACTCGCATTTCGTTGTGATTTAAGCATTCCATCGATTTTCTTACCCAGCCCTTTTGCTGCCCATCCTAAATGAACTTCAAGAATTTGACCGACATTCATCCTAGACGGAACACCCAAGGGATTTAATACCACGTCGACTGGCGTTCCATCCGCCATATAAGGCATGTCTTCCAATGGCACAATCTTGGAAATCACCCCTTTATTGCCATGCCGTCCGGCCATTTTGTCGCCTGGCTGTAACCGCCGCTTGACAGCAATGTATATCTTGACCATTTTCTGAACGCCAGGCGCAAGCTCATCACCTTGCGTAAGTTTTTTCTTCTTTTCGTCAAAAGCGGCATCAAATGCCTTCCGTTTTTGAGCCATGCTCTCACGCACTTGTTCAAGTTGAATGCTTGCGTCCTCATCGGATAGTCGAATATCAAACCAATAGTGAGGATCCAAACTTTTTAAGTACTCGGTCGTGATTTCCTTTCCTTTTCCGAGCTTATTCGGTCCACCTGTCGCAATTTTCCCGACCAACAAGCGCTCAAGTCTCGCAAATGCATCCTCTTCCACAATGCGCATCTGGTCGGCTAAATCCTTTTTGTAACGAACCAGCTCATCGTCGATGATCTTTTGAGCGCGTTTATCACGTTCAATACCTTCTCTGGTAAATACTTGGACATCGATCACAGTTCCTGAAATTCCCGATGGAACCCGTAAAGAAGTATCTTTTACATCCGATGCCTTTTCACCAAAAATTGCACGCAACAATTTTTCTTCAGGGGTTAATTGTGTCTCACCTTTTGGCGTCACTTTCCCAACCAAAACATCGCCCGCTTCTACTTCTGCGCCGATATAAACGATACCCGATTCATCAAGCCGACTCAGTTGATGTTCAGACAAATTGGGTATATCAGCAGTTATCTCTTCTGTCCCCAGCTTAGTATCCCGGCTTACGACTGATAATTCCTCGATATGTATAGAAGTAAAGCGATCTTCCGCAACAACCCTTTCTGAGATCAGAATTGAGTCTTCGAAGTTATAACCATTCCACGGCATAAACGCCACGAGCATATTTTGCCCCAAAGCCAATTCCCCCATATCGGTGGAGGCACCATCCGCAATGACATCATCCCTGCTGATGTTGTCACCAACTTTTACCAACGGACGTTGATTAATATTGGTATTCTGATTTGATCGTGTGTATTTAATCAGGTTATAAATGTCTACGCCGACCTCGCCAACCCGGGTTTCTGCATCATGCACACGAACTACGATCCGACTAGCATCGACATAATCGACGATCCCGCCACGCCTTGCTCTAACAGTAGTACCAGAATGCACTGCCACTACCCGCTCAATTCCAGTACCGACAAGCGGTTTCTCAGGACGCAAGCATGGCACCGCTTGACGTTGCATGTTAGATCCCATCAAGGCACGGTTTGCATCATCATGTTCCAGAAAGGGTATCAGTGAAGCAGCAACGGATACAATTTGTGCGGGCGCTACGTCGACATACTCGATTCGATCTGGAGAAGAAAGCGTAAATTCATTTTTGTGTCGACAAGAAACGATGTCGCTAATTAATTGATTGTCATGATCGACTTCAGCATTAGCCTGTGCAATCATAAAATTACCTTCCTCAATCGCTGAAAGATAATCAATCTCTTCGGTTACTCTGCCATTTCTTACCTTACTATATGGCGTTTCAATAAATCCATATTCATTAGTTCGTGCGTATAAAGCCAGTGAATTTATTAGTCCAATATTTGGACCTTCTGGTGTTTCAATAGGACATACCCGGCCATAATGGGTAGGATGCACGTCTCGCACTTCAAAACCAGCCCTTTCTCTCGTCAAACCTCCCGGTCCTAGTGCGGAAATACGCCGCTTATGGGTAACTTCCGATAACGGATTTGTTTGATCCATAAATTGCGATAATTGACTCGATCCAAAAAATTCCCGCGCAGCTGCCGATACCGGTTTGGCATTAATCAAGTCGTGCGGCATTAGATTCTCTGATTCTGCTTGACTTAGGCGCTCTTTAACAGCTCGTTCTACACGCACCAAACCTGCTCTGAATTGATTTTCAGCTAGCTCTCCCACTGAACGCACGCGCCGATTTCCAAGATGATCGATATCGTCGATTTCTCCTCGTCCGTTGCGCAGCTCGACCAAAATTTTTATAACCGCAATAATATCCTCGTTGGAAAGCGTCTGCTCTCCCGTTAGCTCAGTCCTGCCAACTCTACGGTTAAACTTCATCCTCCCCACGACTGATAAATCATATCGCTCCGGCGAATAAAACAATCCAAAAAATAGCGCTTTAACAGCTTCTTCAGTAGGAGGCTCACCGGGTCGCATCATTCGATATATAGCAACCTGAGCATTCATTTCGTCGGTTGTTTCATCAATTCTTAATGTTTGCGAAATATAAGCGCCGTGATTCAGGTCATTTACATACAGTGTATTGATTTTACCAACATTTGAGTTTCTTAACTTAATCAAGGCTTCTTCGGTTATTTCATCATTGGCTAAAGCAATGATCTCCCCCGTTTCTTTATCGATAATATTCTGAGCAAGGATTCTTCCTAGCAAAAAATCTTCAGGAACTTCCAATTGATCAATCTTGGCTTCCTGCATCTCACGGATATGTTTGGCTGTAATACGCTTATCTTTCTGAACTATTAATTTTTTATTTTTGGTGAGGATATCAAAACTTGCCACTTCCCCTCGCAAGCGTTCGGGAACCAGCTCAAACTGAATGGATTTATCATTGAAATGGAAAGTATCAAATATAAAAAATTCTTGTAATATCTGTTCTGCTGTACAACCAATAGCCTTTAATAAGGTTGTAACAGGCATTTTGCGGCGACGATCTATCCTGAAATACAGACAATCCTTGGGATCAAATTCGAAGTCAAGCCAGGACCCCCGGTATGGAATAATTCTTGCAGAAAATAAAAGCTTTCCGGAAGAGTGTGTTTTACCACGATCATGCTCAAAGAATACACCTGGTGAGCGATGCAACTGCGAAACTATCACTCGCTCCGTGCCATTAATGACAAATGAACCTGTCTCAGTCATCAACGGAATCTCGCCCATATAAACTTCTTGTTCCTTGACTTCCTTGACGGTCGGTTTGGATATTTCCTTGTCCATTATTGTCAGTCTTACCCGCGCACGTAACGGGGATGCATAAGTCAATCCACGTTGCTGACATTCCTTCACATCAAAGACCGGTGTCCCTAGCTCATAACTTATGAAATCCAAGCGAGCATTCTTAGTGTGGCTTTCAATTGGAAATATCGAATTAAAAGCCGCCTGCAGGCCGTGATTCAAACGTTTATTGGGTGCCACATTTTCTTGCAAGAATGTGGCATAAGACTCGAGCTGAGTAGCGAGAAGAAAAGGGATTGGTAAGACGCTTGCCCGTTTAGCAAAACTTTTACGAATACGTTTTTTCTCTGTGAACGAATAGCTCATGAATTATCTCCGGGAGAAGAAGATAGTGGTTCGAGGAATTTAGGCTAAATAATTTTTAATTATTTAAAGACCCGCATCTACATATCAACTCAATTTATAAAAACACCAAAGGCTGGTGGCATAAATTGCGCACCAGCCCGATCAAACGATATTTATTATTTGATTTCGCAGGTCGCTCCAGCTTCTACCAATTGCTTCTGAATATTGGTTGCTTCATCTTTCGGTACACCTTCTTTAAGCGGTTTTGGAGCGCCATCGACTAAGTCTTTAGCTTCTTTCAGGCCTAATCCGGTTACTGCTCTGACCACTTTGATCACATTAACCTTACTTTCGCCCGCAGAAGTCAGAATCACCGTAAATTCGGTTTGTTCTGCAGCAGCAGGGGCACTACTTGCTCCAGCAGGAGCTGCAACTGCAACAGCGGCGGCTGCTGCCGAAACCCCAAACTTTTCTTCCATTTCTTTTATCAATTGCGATAGTTCTAGTACTGACATACTTGCAATTGCTTCTAAAATCTCTTCTTTCGATACCGCCATTATTTCTCTCCTGGTTATTATTTAACTATGTTCTGATCAAATGATATTTCTACGTTACTTGCTATCACGTATCATAGCTAAGCCACGTACAAATCTTGTTGGCACTTCATTAAGAGTTTGAACAAATTTGGCAACAGGCGCTTGCATTGTTCCTAACAATTTAGAAAGCAACTCCTCACGGCTTGGCAGCGAGGCAAGCGCAGCAATCTCATCAATCGACATGACATGATCGCCAAGTGCGCCTATTTTGATTACAAACTTTTCGTTGGTTTTCGAAAATTCATGAAGTACTTTTGCTGCTGCAACTGGATCGACACTAATGCCGTACACCAGAGGACCAACCATATGCTTAGCCAACTCAGCATAGGGGGTTTCAGCAACAGCTCGGCGAACTAATGAATTTTTGACAACCCGAAAATAAACGCCGGATTCACGAGTTCTCGCTCTTAATTGCGTCATTTGACCGACTTCCATCCCTCGATACTCAGCAATAATAATCGCTTTAGCATTTGCAACTTGCGCACTCACTTCCGCTACTATTGCTTTTTTCTCTTCAAGATTAAGACTCAAGGTTCATTCTCCATCAGTAAAAATAGTACTTGGATAATTTTTTATGCCAAAGTACTAAAAACTGGCTACCTTAAACCAGGAAAAACTCCTGTTTTGGGCACACCATCTGCGCTGGGTACCAGCTTGATTAAAAAAACAGCGATCACTTAAGATCATTAATCTCTAATGGCTAGGCTTTTAAGAATTTAATTGAAACTAACAAGCGTTTATCCACTTGTTTGCTCGTAAATTACCCCAGTGGTCTTTGATAATCCACATGAAACGGATTGTATTCATGTGGCCCAAAGTTCTATTTACTACACAATATTTGTTTGATCTACTCGCACACCGATACCCATGGTGCTTGATATAGACATTTTTCTAAGATAAACACCTTTTGACGAAGCCGGTTTAGCTTTGTTAAGCGCATCTATCAAGGCTAATAAATTTTGTTTCAATGCTGCAATTTCAAATGAAGCACGGCCAATTGTGCAATGGATAATACCCGTTTTATCCGCTCTAAACTGTACTTGACCGGCCTTTGCGTTTTTTACAGCGCCCGCTATGTCCATCGTCACCGTACCAACTTTTGGATTCGGCATTAAACTACGCGGGCCTAATATTTGGCCCAATTGACCGACTACTCTCATGGCATCGGGGCTTGCAATTGCCACATCAAAATTTATTACTCCCGACTTTATCTCAGCAGCCAGATCTTCGAACCCAACAATATCTGCACCAGCTTCTTGCGCTTCCTTAGCCTTATCACCTTGCGCAAAGACTGCAACACGCACAGTCTTACCCGTGCCAGCCGGCAAAACTACGGATCCGCGTACGGCTTGATCCGATTTTTTTGCATCTATACCTAGATTAACCGCCACATCAATCGACTCGTTAAACTTGGCAGTCGCCGATTCTTTGACAAGCCCCAATGCTTCTTCGATCTGATAGGCTTTATTGCGGTCAACCTTTCCAGCAAGATTGTTGTGACGTTTTGATGAACGTGCCATTCTATATCCCCTCCACTTCAATGCCCATACTTCTTGCACTGCCTGCGATAGTGCGAACTGCCGCATCCAAGTTAGCTGCTGTCAAATCGGGCATTTTCGTTTTTGCTATCTCTTCTGCTTGACTGCGAGTCAACTTTCCAACTTTATCCAGGTGTGGTTTCGAACTTCCTTTTCCGACACCCGCTGCTTTCTTGATTAATACAGTAGCAGGGGTTGTTTTCATTACAAACGTAAAGCTCTTATCGGCATAAGCTGTAATTATTACTGGTACCGGCAGTCCTGGCTCCATCTTCTGAGTGGCCGCATTAAATGCTTTACAGAATTCCATAATATTTAATTGCCGCTGACCTAGTGCGGGACCGATAGGTGGACTTGGGTTCGCTTTACCTGCTGGAACCTGCAATTTAATATAGCCGATTATTTTCTTTGCCACGGAAATCTCCTTGTTGGGTTCAAACGAATGGTTACCCACTCTCCCCATTAAAAAATGAAATATTTAAGAACGTTTTTTTAAACTTTCGAAGAGTCGATAAATCAGGTTTTTTCTACTTGATTGAAGTCTAACTCTACTGGTGTTGGGCGGCCAAAAATTGAAACAGATACACGCAACTTACTTTTGTCATAATTGACATCCTCTACATTGCCGTGAAAATCTGTGAAGGGACCATCTTTTACGCGCACCGCTTCACCGATTTCGAATAATATTTTTGGCTTAGGCTTCTCAACTCCCTCTTGAATCTGATGCAAAATGCTATCAACTTCTTTTTGACTGATTGGTGTCGGTTTCATCGCCGAACCGCCAACAAACCCTGTTACTTTGTCAGTATTTTTTACTAAATGCCATGTATCATCGGACATTTCCATTTCAACCAGAACATAGCCAGGAAAAAATTTTCGTTCACTAATATTTTTTTGACCACTTTTCATTTCAATGACTTCTTCTACCGGCACCAAGATTTGACCAAACTTATCCTGCATGCCCGCTCGATCAATTCGATCTTTCAATGCCCGCTGCACACTTTTCTCATACCCCGAATAAGCGTGAACTACATACCATTTCTTACTCATTCTTTCCTCTGAGAAAAAATCAGACGTCTTGATTCATCATCAGCTTCACAAGAGACATTAATGCAGCATCTATGAGCCATAAAAATAAAGCCATCGCTATAACAAACGCAAAAACTACACCTGATGTTTGAAACGTTTCTTTTCTGCTTGGCCAAACAACTTTTCTGGTTTCTTCAATGGATTCTCTGCAAAACTCAAAAAAATCCTGCCCCTGGGTTGTAAATCGCGCAGTGATCACAGCAAGAATCAAACCTATTAGAATGGACAAAACACGGATAACCATCGCACTTTCATTCATATAAATGAAACCTGCAATACCCACCAAAATAAAAATGATTGCAAGCGCAAGCTTTAATTTATTTATCACAACAATTAACCCTTCGGACTTAATTCTTTAGACTTGATCATGCCAATCCAAAAACAAAACTTTTATCAAGCGAATTTTAATTATCAAAAACCACTACAACCTATCAATTGTTATCACACATTAATACAACCGCTTTGATTTGTGCACTTATGCTATTTCATTGTATGGCAGGCCAGGAGGGCATCGAACCCCCAACCTTCGGTTTTGGAGACCGACGCTCTGCCAATTGAGCTACTGGCCTATACCTTTGAAACTCTTTTACAATGCTAAATATCTGACGAAACAGCATTATTCCTGCTAAATATTTTTAGAATCACTCAATAATTTTGGCGACGACACCGGCGCCCACTGTTCTGCCGCCTTCACGTATCGCAAATCGCAGCCCATCTTCCATCGCAATTGGCGCTATCAAATTAACCGTCACTGAGACATTATCACCGGG
>WBZO01005708.1_pt1 | contig 12485 bp, 8 predicted proteins | sample 5204261 | NCBI WGS metagenome assembly WBZO01 (sample SAMN12412400, study PRJNA552823) | activated sludge metagenome | isolation source: activated sludge from anammox sidestream of wastewater treatment plant... | place: USA: North Carolina | collected 2017-09 | reverse complement strand
CGCCGCCCATGTCTCGGAGATCGAGCTGAACGGTTCGGCCGACTTCCCGGCGATCTGGCAGCAGCGGCCGCGTGAAGGGATGCACCTGCACTGGGATGGCAACAACACGTCGGTCGATGAAAGAAACCTGAGCGCCGCGCTGGGTGCCGGCGTGACCCCCGTCACGGTCGATCGTGCGGCCATCGCGCGGGTCCGTGCCTGGATCTGGGACCTGCCGCCGCCGCCTTTCCCGGCGCCCGCTGTCATCGATCAGTCAAAGGTGGAACGCGGCCGGGATTTGTTCGGTGAGTATTGCGCGCGCTGCCATGGCATGCGGGACGCCAACGGGGTGTATTCCTACGACACCAGCCGATTCCCGAGACTGGGCCAGGTCGAACCACTCAGCCGCATCGGTACCGACCCCGGCCGGTGGGCGTCGTACACGGCAGGATTTTCCGGCGCGCAGAACCTGCTTTACGCCGGCTATCCCTGGCGCTTCCGCCATTTCCGCAAGACGGACGGTTATGCCAATCAACCGCTGGACGGAATTTGGGCCCGTTCGCCCTACCTTCACAACGGATCGGTGCCCACCTTGCGCGATCTGCTGGAACCGGCAGCAAGGCGACCGGTTACCTTCCTGCGGGGCAGCGACGTGCTCGATACGGCCAAGGTCGGATACCGAACCGACGATGTCGGATCCCCACCGGAAGGTGTCTTTCTGTACGACACGACCATTCCAGGAAACGGCAACCGAGGGCACGAAGGGCACCTGTATGGCACCGACCTTCCTGCCGCTGACAAGGATGCCGTCGTTGAATACATGAAAACGCTATGAACCCGAACATCGACAACACCATCAGCCTCTGGATCGCGCGGCATACGCTGCTCGTATGGTTTGGAATTTTCCTGAACCTGCTGTTCATCGTGCCGCTGTTTCTCTACCCGCGCTGGATGCTGGACCTGTTCAACATTCCACTCGACCAGTTGATATGGGCGCGATGCTCGGCCGGCCTGCTGGCGATCATTTCCACCTTCTATATACCGGCAACGATCGATTTCGGCCGATACCGGGTGTGCGCCTACCTGTCCGTATTTCCGTCGCGAACCTTTGGGGCAACATTCTTCTTCGTTGCGGTCGTGGTCTTCGGACAGCCGGCCGGCTTCCTGTCAATCTCGTTCGTTGATGCGCTGATCGGATCGACGACGCTGTACTGCCTGATCCGGATTTCGGCACTGGAGCGGCAGCAGCGACGCAGCGGGATGCCGGCATGAGGCGCATTCTACCCCGGATTCTGGCCGGCTTCCTGGCTCTGCTAGTCGTTCTGATCTGCTTTTTCTGGTTCGTCCTGCTGCGGCCGATTGCGCAACCGGCCACGCATGATCCGCTGCGGATCTTCAATCACGGATCGATCGGCAATGAAACCGAACAGGGCATTCCATACTGGATATGGCGTGTCCTGCCGGCGATGTTCCCCGAGTATCTACCGGGCGCGCAGGATGGATACAGCGCCGTCGGCGTGTTCTGGATTGCCGGAGAGGCGCTGCCGGTCGGCTTTTCCGAGAAGACCCTGGGGGTCATTCCCCGTGTCGCACCCAACTGCGCCTTCTGCCATCAGGGCAGCTATCGCCTGCATCCGGACGACCCACCGACCTTCGTGCCCGCCGGAACCGGGGCACGGGTCAACGTGCAAGGCTACCTGATGTTCCTGATGAAGGCCGGCTCCGATGCGCGCTTCACCGCCGACAACATCATGGCCCGGATCACCGCGATCTACGACATGCCGTTGTGGGAACGCATCCTGTATCGTTTCATCCTGATTCCCGCGGTCCGATCGGCGCTGCAGGAACAGGCCGTGCGCTTCGCCTGGATGAAAGGACGGCCCCCGTGGGGGCCGGGACGCATCGACCCCTTCAATCCCGTGAAGTTCTACAATCTTCGGCTTCCCGACGACGGCACCATCGGCAATTCCGACATGATGCCCCTGTGGGCGCTGAACCATCTGGCCGCCGACACGACACGTCAATACGCACTGCATTGGGACGGTCTGAGCTCCAGCCTTTCCGAATCGGCCCTGGCCGGCGCGATCGGCGACGGCCTGACCTATCAGGCCCTGTCTGGCGCACGCGCAAATCTGCAGGTCATCACCGATTTCATCCGCCTGCAGACGCCGCCCGCCTCACCATTCACGCCCAGGCGACCGGCAGATGACCCGTACCATGTCGACGCGGCAGACGTGCAAGCCGGGCGGCGCCTTTACGATCGGCATTGTGCGGAATGCCACGATCCTGGCGGCAGGCGGTTCCGGACGGTCATTCCCGCCGCCGAGCTGGGCACCGACCGCCACCGGATCGACATGTGGTCCCAGGCCGCGCGCGACCGCTATACGGCCTATGAGGATGGGTACCGATGGGGGTTCAAGGCATTCCACAAAACCAACGGATACGTGGCCAACGAACTGACCGGGCTGTGGTTGCGTGGGCCGTACCTGCACAACGGCTCGGTGCCGACACTGTGGGCACTTCTCTCTCCGCCGCCGGAACGGCCGACATTGTTCTTCCGGGGCGCCGATCTGATCGATCCGGCCCAAGGCGGGTTCGTCAGCGCACCGGGAACGGAAGCCAAGCGGTTCGGGTTTCGATATGATACGGGGGTGCCCGGGAACGGGAATGGCGGACATCTCTATGGCACCGACCTGTCGGAGGCCGAAAGACGGCAACTGCTTGCCTACCTCAAGACACTTTGAAGCTGGCGAGAGCTGGAACAAGCCATGAGAACCTTTGCGACAGCGTTGCGCCGGATCGTCAAATGGGTGCTGATCGGGATCGCGGCGCTCGTGCCGTTGGTGGTGATCGGTGCGCTCGTGCTCCTGTGGGTCGTGACGGAACCGGACAGCAGCAAGTTCGGTACTGTACCGGATGAAGCCAAACAGGCCGAACGCACGCCGCAAAGCTTTCCGGGCGCCGGCGACGCATATTTTGCCCGTATGGACAAAGGGATGTTGCTGCCGCTGGCAGCGGGACACCCGTATCCGAAAGAGATCCAGGAAATTGCCGATCTGACGAAACTGACACCGGAACAGGTCCGCGAAAGCGCGATCCGAGGCCAGAACACCTGGCTGGTATGGACCGGCGGCAACGATCGGTTCTGGGATTTTGCAGCGGCAAATACCGCCGGCGCGTTCGATCTTCTGAAAACGATATCGTCGTACAAAGGGGACAGGAGCCCGATGGCCTACGGCCGCCGCAACCGGTGGTCATGGCTGGGCCTGGTGAATGAACCATGCTTCACGGAAGCCGACGGTCCCGACCCGGACCATTTCGGTCTGTGGCTTGATCGGCGCGATCCCGACTGCCCTGCGGACCCGTTCGCCGACGCGGCGAAGTATCCTGGCGTCGGGATCAAGGCGCGCGGCAACACCGTACCGGTCGGGTCCTACTATGGCGAACCGACGGGAATCCTCGGTCTCCGGTTGTTTCCCAATCCGGATTTTGACGAAGCGGCGCGCGCCCGGTGGGATGCCGACCGGTACTATACCGATCCGTCGTACTACAATGACCGTAACCTGGTTCGTCCCTACCGGGTCGGCATGTCATGCGCCTTCTGCCATGTCGGACCGTCGCCGGTAAATCCGCCCGCGGACCCCGAAAATCCGAAATGGGAAAACCTGGCATCCAACCCGGGCGCCCAGTATTTCTGGGTGAACCGCATCTTCTTCTGGAACACCAGGCCACGCGCCGACGACGGGACAGCAGCCCCGAACGAGGGGAACTTTCTTTACCAACTCTTCCACACCAACCCGCCTGGAACGTTGGATACATCCCTGGTCTCGACCGACTACATGAACAATCCGCGCACCATGAACGCCGTCTACGACGTGCTCGCTCGGCTGAAGCTCAGCCTGGCGCATAACCGGGAACAGTTGACGGGCGGGGAACGCGACAACAAGCAGTTTCAGGACTATGCCACGACGGCCGCCTTGCCGCAGTTCTGGGACCCCGCAAAAGGGCAGTCCTATACGATGCGGGTGTTGAAGGACGGTGCGGATTCCGTCGGTGCATTGGGCGCGCTCAATCGCGTCTACCTCAATATCGGGCTGTTCAGCGAGGAATGGCTGCTGCACTTCCGGCCCTTCATCGGCGGCCAGAAGATCTCGCCGATCCGCATCGCTGATGCCGAAAAACAATCGGTCTACTGGCAGGCAACCGAACAACAGACGCCGGACATGGCAGTGTTCTTTCTGGTCACGGCCCGGCCGGACAAGCTGGCAGACGCGCCGGACGGCAACCGGTACCTGGAACCGCTGGACGCTGAAAAGACCGAACGTGGCAAGGTCGTGTTCGCCGAAAACTGCGCGGCCTGCCATTCCAGCAAGATCCCGCCCATCCCCGCAAACTCGGGAATCGACGACGGGATCTGTGCCGGTGGCGGCAACGGGCCGGACTACCGATCCTGCTGGGACCGCTATTGGACATGGGCCCAGTCCAGGGATTTCAAGGACGCGATGATCCGCCTGGTGCAGGACAAGACGTTCCTGGACGGAAATTTCCTCTCGTCCGAACGGCGCATCCCACTGGATATCGTCCAGACGAATGCCTGCACGGCCTTGGCGACCAACGGTCTTGCCGGCGATATCTGGGACAATTTCACCTCGACGTCCTACAAGACCCTGGCGCCACCGAAGGAGGTCACTGTAAACCATCCTGTGTCCGGGGCGGCGATGCCGCTGCAATCCCTCGGCAATGGCCGCGGCTATCTGCGTCCGCCGTCCCTGATCAGCCTGTGGTCAACCGCCCCCTTCCTGTCGAACAACTCCGTCGGGCAACAGGACGAAGGGTCCTATCGCAAGCAACCGGGCAGCGGCGGCTCGTACTACCAGGAACGCTGCGACGCCGGCAACGACGACGACCCGTACCTGCCATGCGTCGCGAACCGCATGAAGGTCTTCGACCGCTCCATCCGGCAGATGTTGTCGCCTGAAACCCGCCGCAAGGACACGATCACGCAACTGCCCGTGCCAGGCTACATGTATCGCACGACGGCCCCTGCCTGCCTCATGATCCCATCAGGCTACCTGCCGTCCTGGTTCCGTTCGGCCGCCGGCCTGCTGCACTGGCTCGCACCCTGGGCCATCGATCGCTCCGGTGGCATCGCGCTCGGCCCGTTGCCGGCAAACTTCCCTGTCAACGCGCTGACCAACACCAAGCTGCTGCCCGACCACGACGAACCCGACATGCTGGGCCACTACTGGAAACTACTCAAGGCTGCACCGACACTTGCCACGGCATTCGTCCAGCTTGGCGGAACCTGCACACCCGAGCAGTTGGCCGATCCCGGTACCCAGGTCAAGGCCCAGGAAATCGTGCAGCACACCAGGTTGATCGATACGCTTGTCGGACTCAGCAAGTGCCCCGACTACATCGCCAATCGCGGCCATTATTTCGGGACAGACCTGTCGGACGCCGACAAGGAGGCATTGATTGCCTACCTCAAGCACTTCTGAGCCGCCCGAGGAGACATTCGATTACGTGATCGTCGGTGCCGGTGCGGCCGGCGCCGTGCTGGCGGCGCGCCTCGCCGAAGCTGGCCGGCAGGTCCTGCTGCTGGAAGCCGGCGACGACCCGCGGGCGGCGCACGCCCAGTCCGGTTCCGACCGCCCCTTGGAAGCCGACTATCTGGTTCCCGCATTCCACACGTTCGCGTCCGAACATCCTGGCCTGCGCTGGGACTTCTGGGTCCGTCACTACACGGATACCGCGCAGCAGGAAAAGGACTGGCGCTATCGGAAATCCTGGAACGGCGAGGAGGTCGACGGCGTCCTCTACCCCCGCGCCAGCGGACTCGGCGGCTGCTCAGCGCACAATGCCATGATCATCGTTCGCCCCAATAATGCCGACTGGAACCATATATGGCGGATCACGGGCGACAGCTCCTGGCGCGCCTCGAACATGCAGAAATACTTTCAGCGCCTGGAACGTTGCCGCTATCGCCTGTTCCTGTTCCGCTGGATGGCGCGGCTGCTGCGTCACAACCCGACGGGACACGGCTGGGACGGCTGGCTAACGACCGAACGTGCCCTGCCGCTGCGCACCTTGTTCGATTGGCGCTTGCGACGGACCTTGTTCAACGCCGTTCTGGGCGCCGCAAGCCTGCTGCCCGAAGCGATTGAGCGCTGGGCCTGGTTCACCAGAAGCCAGGGCGACCCCAACGATCAACGGCTGTTGGACGACGAAGCAGCCGGCGTTTCGATCCCCCCGATGTCGACCGCGCGCCACGCCCGCACCGGACCGCGCGAGCTTCTGCTGCGCGCGTGCGCCAGGCATCCCGATCGACTGACGGTACGAACGAACGCGTTCGTGACGAAAGTCGACATCGATCTGATCACCGGAACGGCAACAGGTGTCCGCTATCGCGAAGGCCGTCACATCTATCAGGCCTCTGCCGAACCGCGTGACATCCCGGCGGCAGAACGACGGGTCAGCGCGCGGCGTGAGGTCATCCTGTGCGGCGGCACCTTCAATTCACCGCAACTGCTGATGCTGTCCGGCATCGGCGACCCGCAGCACCTCGCTGAACACGGGATCGAGCCTGTCGCGGCCCTGCCCGGTGTGGGCCGCAATCTTCAGGACCGGTACGAGGTCGGCGTCGTATGCCGCACCCGCAGGCCTTGGCGTGCCTTGCGCCAAGCGACCTATACGACAGGGGATCGCAACTATCGGATCTGGCGCAGATGGGGACGCGGCACCTACATGTCGAACGGCTCGCTGTTCTCCGTCATGTTGCGGTCGGACCCCGCATTGGAACGGCCGGACCTGTTCTGCTTTTTCGTGCTCGCCGATTTCCGCGGCTACTACCCGGGATATTCCGAACGGATCAGGAAACGGGACTATCTGACCTGGGTGGTCCTGAAAGCCTACAGCGCGAATACGGCCGGCCTGGTGCGGCTTCGCTCATCCGATCCGACGGTTCAACCCGACATCAACTTCCGCTATCTGCAGGAAGGCAACGCCGATCCCACGCCCGACCTTGCCGCCGTCGTCACGGCAATCCGATTCGGGCGCACCATCATCGATGGCATCGGCAATATCGTGGCCGAGGAGGAAACGCCGGGACGCCACCTGTACACGGACGAGCAGTTGGCCGACTATGTCCGGGACAATGCCTGGGGCCATCACGCGTGCGGAACCTGTGCAATGAAACCCGAGGCATCGGACGGCGTCGTCGACAGCAACTTTCGCGTCTACGGCATCAAGCGCCTGCGGGTCGTCGACGCATCCATATTCCCGCGAATACCAGGCTACTTCATCGTGACATCTGTCTACATGATCGCCGAGAAGGCCGCGGACGTCATCCTGAACGACGATCAAGACGGAAACGCCCACCCGGCATTGCACGCACAACGGGCGAACGCCTGATGGTCCGGGCAGACGCATCTGCGACAGCCGCGCACTACCGCCCCTGCCCCGACGGCACCGCCAGCCGTTGCCCGCTGCCGGGAACGCCTGCCCACTCCGCCGCGATCGCCTCCGCGGTGCGCCGCGCAGCGGCACTCAGACGCGGCAGGTCGGCCACGCCGCAGCGATGCATCGGTGCCGCCAGCGTGACCACGCCTGCGACATTCTGCTTCGGGTCCATCACCGGTGCGGCGGCGCTGACGATCCCCTCAAAATAGCTGTCCTCGGCCCAACCTGAACGGTCGGCGCGGATGCGCGCCAGGCGATCCTCCAGCGCTGCCGGGTCGGTCAAGGTGCGCGGTGTATAGCGGGTCAGACCGGCGGCATAGACCGCGCGACGGTACGCCTCCTCGAAATGTGCCAGCAGCACCTGGCCACCGGCCGAGGCGTGCAGCGGCACTCGCTCCCCGATGTCATAGCCTACTCGTACCGCATGACGGCTTTCGACCACGGCCAGGCACACTGCCTCCAGGCGGTCGGCCACCAGCAGCGCCGCCGTCTCTCCGGTTTCATCGCGCAACCGTTCCAGATGCGATGGCGCGATGGTCAGCAGACCGTGCTGGCTGATGCGCACGGCGGCCAGGTCCAGCACGCCGAACCCCAGGCGATAGCGTCGCGTCGCTGCGTCCTGCTCGATGAATCGCTCTGCCAGCAGGGCACGCAGCAGGCGATGGACGCTGGCGCTGTCCATGTCCAAGCGTCGCGCCAGGTCGCGCACCCCCAGCTCCGGCTCCATCCGCGAGAATTGTCGCAGCAGTTGCGCCGCCTTGTGTGCCGTCTTCATGGCGCCTGGGTGCCACATCGTTGATCAATCATCAACACGTGTCGGCTTGTTTCACGTTTGACGACATCTTGCGACCGCGCCTATCGTCCCCGATCGCGATAGGGAACCCGACGATGCCGCCCCGGCTCGGCCGTCTCCCGTCAATCGCAACGCCCAACGTGCGCGAGGCCCGAATGTCCCTGACCAACGCCCCCGATCCCGCTTTCCGCCAGGCCGTGGTGCGGCGCGATCTGGACAATGTCCTGCACCCGATCGTCCAGCACCGGATGCTGGAGACGAAGCAGGTCGTGGTCACCGCCGCACAGGGTTCGACCATCTATGACGCCGACGGCACGGCCTATCTGGATGCCATGGCCGGATTGTGGTGCGTCAATATCGGCTATGGCCGCACCGAGCTCGCCGAGGTCGCGGCCGAGCAGCTACGCCAGCTCGCCTATTACCCGCACTCGGCGATGAACGCGCCGGCTGCGACGCTGGCTGAGCAGATCAACACGCTGATGGGCGGCGGGTATCATACATATTTCGTCAACTCGGGCTCCGAGGCGAACGAGGCGGGCTTCAAGATCGCCCGCCAATACATGAAGCATGAGTATCCCCAGCAGTACCGCTTCAAGACCATCAGCCGTTACTTCGCCTATCACGGCACCACGCTGGCCACGCTGGACGCCGGCGGCATGGGTGAGCGGAAGGCGAAGTTCGAGCCTTACTCGGGTGATTTCGTCCATGTCGCGCATCCGCACTGCTATCGCTGCCCGTTCGGCCTGTCCTACCCGAGCTGCAACCTCGCCTGCGTGAAGAACCTGGAAACGGCGATCCTGGGCGAAGGCCCTGAAACCGTGGCCGCGGTGCTGGTCGAACCGATCATGAGCGGCGTCGGCGTGTCGGTGCCGCCCGACGAATACCTGCCCGAGGTCGAGAAACTGTGCCGGAAATACGACATCCTTCTGCACGTCGATGAGGTGATCAACGGATTCGGCCGCACCGGCAAGATGTTCGCACATCAGCATTACGGCGTGAAACCCGACATCATCGCCGTGGCCAAGGGCATTTCCAGCGCCTATATGCCGATCGCCGCCACGGTCGTGAAGAACCGCGTGTTCGAAAGCTTCCTGGGCGAACCGTCGGAGAATCGCCAGGTCATGCAGGTGAACACCTATGGCGGCCATCCGGTGGCAGCCGCAGTGGCGGTGCGCAACATCGAGATCATGCTGCAGGAAAAGCTGGCGGACCGGGCAGCGGAGATGGGCGCCTATCTGCTGGATGGGCTGCGCACGCTGATGCGCCATCCGCATGTGGGTGACGTGCGTGGCAAGGGCCTGCTGCTGGGCATCGAGCTGGTGAAGGACCGCACCAGCAAGGAACCCGTGACCCCGGCCCAGGTCGCCGCGGTGGTCGATTTCTGCAAGGAAAACGGCGTGCTGGTCGGTCGCTCGAACGGCGGACGACGATATGGCGGCGTCGTCACCATGTCGCCGCCGCTGGTCATCACCCGCGCCGAGTGCGACCGCATCGTGGAAACGCTGGACCGGGCGCTGTCGACCCTGGACTTCTCCTGACCCGACCGGCTTGGCGACCGGCTCGATGCAGGGCGGAACCGAACCCGCGGGCGTCGCACCGGCGGCGTCCGCGGGCCGCAGCGCGCCGGATGCGGATGCAGGGCCACCACGGACGGCGGCGAAGCAGGACGTGCTCGTCTCTTTTCGCCGCGTCGAGAAGACCTATGACGGGCGGACGAACGTCGTCCAATCCCTCGACCTCGACATCCTGCGCGGCGAATTCCTCACGCTGCTCGGCCCCTCGGGGTCCGGCAAGACCACGACGCTGATGATGCTGGCCGGGTTCGAGGTGCCCACGGCGGGGGAGATTCTGCTGGACGGGCGGTCGCTGGCCTCGGTTCCCCCGCACAAGCGCTCGATGGGCATGGTGTTCCAGAACTACGCCCTGTTCCCGCACATGACGGTGGCCGAGAACCTGGCCTATCCGCTGCGCCGGCGCGGCATGCCGAAGGCCGAGGTCCAAGCTGCCCTGCAGCGCGCGGTGGCCATGGTGAAGCTGACCGGGCTGGAGCAACGCTATCCGGCGCAACTGTCCGGCGGCCAGCAGCAGCGTGTGGCGGTGGCCCGCGCGCTGATCTTCCAGCCGGCGCTGGTGCTGATGGACGAGCCGCTGGGCGCGCTGGACAAGAACCTGCGGGAGCAGATGCAACTGGAGCTGAAACACCTGCACGCGCAGCTCGGTGCCACGATCGTCTATGTCACGCACGATCAGAGCGGGGCGTTGACCATGTCGAACCGCATCGCGGTCTTCCATGATGGCGTCATCCAGCAACTGGCCTCACCCGAGGAGATCTATGAGCGACCGCTGAACAGTTTCGTCGCCAACTTCATCGGCGAGAACAACGCCCTGCCGGGCCGCATCGAGGCGACGGCCTCGGCCACCTGCCGGGTCCGGCTGGACAGTGGGGAGATCATCGAGGCGCTGCGGATCAATCCCGGCGCGGATGGACGCACGCTGGTATCGATCCGTCCCGAGCGGCTGCGGCTGGCGGCGGACGCACCGAGCGGCGTGAACCGGCTGCATGCCACGGTGCAGGAGACGATCTATTTCGGCGACCATCTGCGCCTGCACGCCGAGGTGGGCGGGACCCCGGTGATGCTGAAGCTGCCTCTGGTGCAGGCGGCCGACCTCACGCCGGGCGCGGCCGTGACGTTGGCTGTCGACCCCGCGCATTGCCGCGCCCTCGACCCCGGCGTATGAGCGGGTCTGGCGTATGAGCAGGTCTGGCGTATGAGCAGGTCTGGCGTATGAGCGGGTCCGGCGATCTGGTCCGCAAGCTCCGGCGTGCCAGCCGGCGCAAGCAACTGACGGCGATCGGGCTGCTGTCGCCCGCGCTGCTGCTGATGGTGGCGGCGTTCGCCTGGCCGATCCTGTCGCTGCTGACTGCGTCGGTGCATGCGCCGGAATTTGCCATCGCGATGCCGCGCCTGTCGGCCTGGCTGCAGACCTGGGACGACCGGTCGATGCCGGACGAGACGGCCTATGCGCTGGTGGCCGAGGAGTTCGGCGCGGCCATGGAAGCCAGGAGCCTGGCAGTGGCCAGCACGCGGCTGAACTATGAAAAAGGCGGGCTGCGCAGCCTGGCGATGAAGACCGGCCGGCGCGCCGGGAACCTGAAGCCGCCCTATGCCGAGGCGCTGGTCCGCGTCGATCCCGCCTGGGGGGAGATCGAGACCTGGCGCGCGCTGAAGGGCGCTTCCAGCGCTTTCACCGACCGCTTCCTGCTGCAATCGCTGGATTTGGAACGCCAGCCTGGCGGCAGCATCGGCGTCGTGCCACCGGAACAGCGCGTCTATCTCGACCGGCTGGAGGTGACATTGTGGATCAGCATCGTGGTCACGCTGCTGACCGTACTGATCGGCTATCCGATGGCCTATGTCATGGCGATGGCCGGCAAGACCGCGGGGCGGGTGCTGTTCATCCTGGTGCTGCTACCGTTCTGGGTCTCGCTGCTGGTACGCACCGCTGCCTGGGTGGTGCTGTTGCAGAAAGAGGGCATCCTGAACGGGGCCATGCTGGCGCTGGGCCTGATCGCCGAACCGAAACAACTGATCTTCAATCGCCTGGGCGTCTATATCGCCATGGTGCACGTGCTGCTGCCGTTCCTGGTGCTGCCGCTGTACAGCGTGATGAAAAGCATCCCGCGCGACCACACGCGTGCCGCGGCCTCATTGGGCGCGGGCCCGGTCGCCGCTTTCATGACGGTGTATTTCCCGCAGACGATTCCCGGTCTGGGGGCCGGCTGCCTGCTGGTGTTCATCCTGGCGATCGGCTTCTACGTCACCCCGGCTCTGGTCGGCGGCAGCGGCGACCAGATGATTTCCGGCATGATCGCAGAGTTGGCGCTGGGCACCGCCAATTGGGGGCTTGCCAGCGCGCTGGCTTTGTTGCTGCTGTGTTGCATCGCGATCATCTACCCGGTGTTCGGCCGCTATGCCGGTACAACGGGGTTGAAGCTGGGCTAGCGCATGGCGGTTGGCAGTACGCCTTATATCTCGGTCGGCCATCGCTGCGGCGCTGTGGCGGTGCGCGTGATTGCCGGCCTCGGCTTCACGTTCATGCTGGTGCCGATCCTGGCGATCATGCCGCTGTCGTTCAACGGCGTCAGCTACCCCAACGCGACGACGACGTATTACGAGTTCCCGGCGCGCGGCGGCATGCCGGCGGTGAAGCTCACGTGGTACGACGGCGGGCTCACGCCGCCGAAGCCGGA
>WBZO01001549.1_pt1 | contig 12489 bp, 18 predicted proteins | sample 5204261 | NCBI WGS metagenome assembly WBZO01 (sample SAMN12412400, study PRJNA552823) | activated sludge metagenome | isolation source: activated sludge from anammox sidestream of wastewater treatment plant... | place: USA: North Carolina | collected 2017-09 | reverse complement strand
CGTTCTTCTAGGCAGGCTTGTAGTAGCTGTGAGATTGCCATGTCGATTTTGTCGTCGCTGTCCTGCATGAGATCGCAGATTTCTTGGGTGTTTTCTGTTAGTTTATTGAGTAGGTCGCCTGTCATTTCGCCTCCTTGTTTGTTTGTTACTATCTATACAATATCACGAATACACGACAAGTCTATGAGCAAAACTGCTCTAGCTTCTCCGTCTGGTTGAATGTCGTGTACCTCTGAAAAATCGACCTCGTGTAAGGCTCAAAATCGGGCGTTTCTTGCTCTGGACTGGTTATCTATCCTGCGGTTTAGGCTGCTTTTTCGATTCGTGCTGCCAGCATATTTCGGATTCGGCTGGTGTCTATGCCTGTGTGTTTTTCGAATGCGAATGCGTCACCTCTGGCTATCCAGTAGAGGATGTTGCTGGACTTCTTGTTCTCTGCGTTGCTTGATACGCTGAGGTTGTGGAAGATCACGCTTTCCTTTATGAACTTGATGTGGGGTTTGCACTTCTCCTCGATCCAGTTATCCCCGAACCAGAAGACTATGTCTGATGGGATTGGGAAGACTTGTTCTTTGGCGAACTTGGCTGGGAGCATGAAACACGCTCCTCTGATCTGACAGCCTGCCAGTGGGTCGATGTCGTATGGCGTACTGGTGAATGGGTCGGTTTGGTAGGGGTTTGCCAGTAGGATGCCTTCTTCGGCTATTGCCTGCATGAGTGGCAGATCCCAATTCTTGCTCAGGGCGATGTCGTTGTTGATGACTGCGATGTAGTTTCCTGTCGATTGCTTGACTCCGATGTTCCAGACTCCGTTGGTGTATTTCTTTTTGGTTACCACTGACCGCTTGAGTGTGATGCCTGCTCTGCTTGGTTGGTATTGTTTGACGAACTTTTGGACATGGGGTTCGCTCAGATCGTCGATGATGATTAGCTCGTAGTCGTTGTAGGTGTTTTCTTCCAGCGATTTGAGTGTTTCCTGTAGTTTGTCGAATGCGTTGTAGCTGGGTAGGACGATGCTCAGTTTGTCTTTGATCACTCTGGTCACTACTCCGTTGTGCAGGTCTTCGAGGAGGTATTGCTCGAACTTGGCTCTGCGTTGGTTGTAGGTTCTGGTGTCCCTGTTTATTTTGCTTTGTTCTTTGGAGTAGGTTTGGTCGTACTCGACTCGCTTGTTCACGATGAAGTGGTGGTGTTCGATGACTGCGTCACTCATTTGGAACTTGCCACGCTTCATGGCTACTTGCTCCGTTTCGATGTCGCAGTTGAAGTGTTGGTACTGGCTGGAGTAGATGGTGTTTTTCTCGTCTTCGACACCTCCGAACTCTTGAATGTAGGATCGGCTGACCATGAAGTGACTGGCATGTTTGCCTGTCTGGGTTATCTTCCAGCTATCCCATGCTCCGACGAAGCCTATTTCTGGGTTTGCTTCGAATACTTTGAGCATCTTGATGTCCCAGCCTTCGGTGAACTCGATGTCATCACTTCCGCAGAAGATGTGTTCTTCTGTGCTGAGTTTGTATCCGAGATTGATTGCTGCCACATAGGTGTGGGGTGCTTTGTTGAGAACGAGCTTTGCTGTCGTTTCTCTGATTTGGTCAATGGTTGCCTGATCTTCTGGCTCGGTGATCATGTAGATGGTGTGTGGCGTTTGCGTGTTCGCCTTGATCATCTTGACGATTTTCTTGACTCGGTCAGGTCTACCTACTGTTGGGATGAGGATTGCTATCATATTTCTGCCTTCCAGTCGTAGCCGAAGCTCTCACAGTTCTTGGCTAGATGTGTTGCTAATGCGTGGATTGGTGTCCAGATTGTGAGTCCGTTGATGTGTAGGTAGGTGAACTGTTGCCAGTCGTGATCTCCATAGTAGAACTGCTCCCTGCGTTGTTCGAACACTTCTTTTGTGGTGGCGAAGGTGTGGGTGGCGGTGATTGCTCGTCGCCAGACATCACTGAGTCCGTTGGAGTAGTCAAATGGGTGCAGCTCGTGGGCATGGTTCATGCGGTAGTGCCCTGCGTGATCGTAGGGGGATGTTAGTTTCCAGTGGTTGGTTGCTTCTTCGAGCATTTGCATTGCTCGTGGTTCATTTCTCCAGAGGTAGTCGTCTTCGAGGAATAGCAGGACATCTCCTGTGGCGACATCGTGTGCGAGTTCGTACATCACTTCGATGGTGGCTCGCTTGCTTCCCCAATTCCCTTTACGGATGTGTTTTGCGTATGGCTTGACCAGTTCCTCATACTCTGGGTGGGTATCGCATCTGTCGAGGATTACCAGAAGCTCGGTTTTATCTCCACCTGCTCGCAGAAATGAGTTGAAGCAGTCCCTGACCATTTCGAACTTGTCTGTGTACCAGTCGTTGGCTGTTTGGCTGATATCGGGGTTGATGCGGAGAATGGTGGTTATCATAGTGTGCCTACTGTTCCTACTGCTGGGGTGAGTTCTTGCCAGTCTTGTTCGTTGCCGATCAGTTTTGCCCAGCGTTTTCTAATGACATCTGCGTACTTTGGGTCTAACTCCATCATGTAGCACTTCCTGCCCATTTTTTCGCTGGCTATCAGAGTGCTTCCTGAGCCACCGAATAAGTCCATGATGATGCCTCCGTACAGGGAGTTGTTGCGGATCGCTTCCATACACAGGGCGATTGGCTTCATTGTCGGGTGTTCTTCGGATTTACTTGGTTTGTCGTATCTCCAGATGTCTACTTTGACCTTCTTCTTGGTGATTTCGCCTTTTACCCTGCCTTCGAGTCGGACTTTATAGCCTCCGAAGCTGATCTCGGTGGTGTCGGTTTGCTCGTCGTACTTGGTCTGAACCTCTTTGACATCTTCCCAGACATTGGCTTTGTTTCTGAAGCCTGCGAAGAAGTGGGGTTCGTCTTGTTTCCATCCGTAGAGGATTGGCTCGTACATTGGTTGGTAGTCTGCACCGCTTAGGTTGAATGTGTTTTTTACCCAGATGATGAAGCTCTGCCAGTGACCGCCTGCTCGCTCGAATGCCACCTTGAGTGTTCCCATTTCTTTGGGACTCATGCACCAGTAGTGAGCACCTTTGTTGTGCTTCATGGCGTTGGTGATTGCGTCGAATAGGAATTGCTCGAAGTCTGCGGTGCTCATTTTGTCGTTCATGATGCCTTCACGCTTTGCTCCTGCAGCACCTTGATAGTTCACATTGTAGGGTGGATCGGTGAAGACCATGTCTGATTGTTCGCTGTTCATCAGTGCTGCGACATGGCTTTCGTCGGTTGAGCTTCCGCACATCAGGCGATGGTTTCCGAGTTGATAGATTGTGCCCAGCTTGCTGACTGCTGGCGTGTTGTCGTCCACCTCTGGTGATTCGTCTTCTTCACTGTCTGGGGCGAATCGACTGAGGATTTCTTTGAGGTCTTTTGGTTCTCCGAGGTCAATTTTGTAATCGTGGAGGGCTAACTCTGGCGTGTTGATAACCATCTCTGCGAGTTTGTCTTCTTCCCAATAGCCTGCTCTGTCATTATCTGAGAGGGCGTACTCCAATCGCTCGGCTTCTGTTTCTGCCTTGACGACGCTGACCCAGATTTCTTCGATGCCGAGGTCTTTGTATGCTCTCAGTCGCATGTTACCGCCGAGGACTGTTCCGTCTTCGGTTATGAGGAGGGGTTTGTATTGACCGAGCTTCTGAATCTGCCTTTTGAGGCGATCGAAGTCTTTGGTCATGATACCTCTGGGATTTTTCTCCCATAGGTGGAGTTGGCTGATCTTACGGAATTCTTTTGTCATTTCGCTCATGCTTTCATTCTAAACTACTGTTGACAGGTTGGGTAGTTGTGTTCTATGTTGGTATTGCTAATGGGTAAGCCATTGGGATACAATGCACATCATAGACACCTCTGTTTTGGGAGGGTGCGGTTTTGTGATGTGCACCCACTCTCTCCCATAGCAGAGGTTTTTTTATGGATCAATTTCAATTTACAAATAAATCGATGACGAGAATGCTGCAGTAAGCTCGTTTTGGTCGTCGATTTTTTTGTGCATTGAGCACGGATACCTTAGGCGAGATCAGAAGCCTCGACCAGTCCGTCGGCAACGCAAACCGACTCTAAATAAAGCGATGGTTGAATATCTGACAGGCTCAGCTCAGTCCGATCGCTGAATCTGAAATGTGCGAGGGTAGCGGTTACGCATCATGCCGTCCTCCCTTCTGGCAAAATGTTGACCAGTTTGGGATAGATGATTAGCTTAGACGCTCTGGGAGAAATCAGAGGCAAGCGTCGGTATCGTTTTTATTCTGGAGTATCTACTCCTTATTGGGAGGGCTACTTCTCGAGCCATTCGCTAAACAGTATCAAACTGGAACACTTTCAAATTACTTACTGATACAAAATCACTCGTTTTCCTGCTATGCTTCTTATGCTGACCTCTGTGGTTTTGTGCTTTTGTCATTTTGCCTCACCCACATGTCAGCACCTTGACTGAGTAGCTCAGTTGGAACGAGCACCAGAAATCTACAGCCTCTGCCCTCGCACACTGTGTTCTGGAGGTCGCAGGTTCGACTCCTGCCTCAGTCATAAGCGTTGTTTACATTGAGCTTCCATTGTTTCCTGGCTTGTTTACATTACCGATTTTTTAGCGTCGCCTTGTCGTGATTTCGTGATAACTGGTGCTTGACTCCACTGGTAGCACCCTGTACTATGATAGTTAGTACAAATCAGTGAAGGGCAAAATGACACTTCCCACACTTACCAGCGATGAGCGTTCGCTCCTTGAGGATATGACTCTTGAGGCTCTTGTTGAGCAGGGTCGAAATCCGTTTGAGTTTGATGCTCATGAGTTCTGGGGTGCTCCCTGCTATGAGCAATTTGTTGCTGATTGGGCAGAGGACATTCTTGACGATGTCGATGAGATGTTGTCGGTGTGTGGTTTTGATTCCGTCGCTGAGTTTAGAAATAGCGTGGCTTGAGCCACAAGAAAGGGAGGTCTTATGACCGATACTCAATTACAGGTGCAGGAGGTTACTCTGCAGGAGGCTCGCACTACTCCTACTGATATTTTCAATCCTGTTGCATGGCAGCAGATGAAGGGCATGGCTACTGCTTTTGCAGCTTCTGGTGCTCTGCCTCGTGATATGAACGCCAACAAGTTGGTGCTCTTGATCCAGGCTGGTTATGAAATGGGCATGAAGCCTGTTGAGGCTATCAAGTCGTTCTACTTCGTCAATGGTATTTTGACCATCTTTGGTGCTGCTACCATTCGCCGATTGCGTGAGCATGGCTGGCGTATCAAGTATGTAGAGTCCGACGAGAAGGGCGGTTCATGCACTGCTACTGTTACCAAGCGTCACTCTGCTGATGATATCGAGGAGTACACCGACACCTTTACCTATGAGGATGCCGAGAAGTCTGGTTGGACGAAGGGCACGAAGCCAGGTTGGTTGCTCGGTGCTAACCGCAAGAACAAACTTCGCTATGGCGTGATCTCTAAGATCATCAAGACCTACATTCCTGAGGTGCTTGGCTCTGCTGTTGATATCAGCGAGGTTGCCGAGGACGCTACTGTTGTGGCGGTCAAGGGCGGTCGCATTTCGAACCTTCCTGATCCTAAGGCTGCGGTTGCAGAACCTGCGGAGGATTCCGTTGAGGAGACTGCTTCCCATGAGCCTGAGGTCGTTGAGGCTGAAGCTCCTGTTGAGGAGGCTGCTCCAGAGGTGGAAAGTGAGGAATCCGCTGGTAAAGAGGCAGAACCTAAGCTAGATTTACAAAACGATGTTGATGCTGTGCTGAAAAATGCAGGCTCAAAGAAGGAGGTAAAATGACCGACCCTAAATACCTAGTTGATGTTCAGTCACAGAAGGTGGAGTTCTCAGTGGACTTCCCTTCTGTGATCCAGATCGTCAAGGATACCAAGAACTTGGTTATCAGTCCTGCTGGTGCTGAGGCTTATGAGAAGCTGTACCGCTTGCAGAAGGCTGTGGACGAGGCGATGGCTATCGCTAAGGACTTCATCATTGAGAGAGCGATCGAGGTTGATCCTGATTTCAAGATGATTCGTGCCGAGGGCATGTCACTGTCCTACTCTGCAGCAGGTGGTCAGTCTAAGTATGTGATCGATGAGTCGAAGCTCAATGAGATCGGCGAACAGTTTTATACTGTTGAGACTCGCTACAAGGCTAACACCGCCGAGATCGAGAAGTTTGCCAAAGAGCATGGCGGTTTACCTGATGGCATCATCGCTCCTGAGCGTACCAAGTCGCTGCGTCCCTACTTCAAGAAGGACAAGGGAGGTGCACAATGAAACGCTTTCGTGCTTCCTACTCTATTCTTTCGGCTTGGGAGTCTGGTCAGTACCAGCGAGCTGTTGAGATGTACTTTGGCATCGGTGGCATTGAGACGCTTGCGATGCGTGAGGGTAAGCGTTTCCACGAGGAGTGGGCTGCTCACACGCTCGCCACTGGCTGTCTGCCCGAGGTGTTTGGTGGTAAGAAACTCATCGCTCCTAAGCCTGAGTTGAATGTTGTTGCCGAGCTTACTCCGTGGCTTGACCTGTCTGGGTTCATTGACTGTCTTGATGGCAGCACGATCTATGAGTACAAAACTGGTTCGACTGAGTCGTCTGTCTATGCGAATGGCTGGCAGGTTTATACATATCAGTTACTCGCTAAGTTTTATGGGCAGGATACGAAGCTCGCCTTTGTGCTCCACCATGATCAGTACCTCAAACGAAATGACAGTTCGATTGTTCATTTGACCGACGCTACGCTGCGTTCTGTCACGGAGTGGGTGCTCAAGACATCGCATGAGATGCACACCTACTTGTTACAGAATAACTTGTATCGTGAGCTTGAGCCTCATGCTACTCGCACAGCACTTTTGGAGGAGCGTTATGCCTAATGACACACTTACTTCTCAAGAGGTTGCCTCCCTGTGTGGGGTCAAGGAGAGGACTGTGCGTTCATGGAGGCGTGGATATTACTGGGGTGGAAAGGGTAAGCGGTTCTTTTTTGAGGATCAGTCTGCCCTTCCTGCTCGTTTTGATGGTTTTCGATGGCTTCACAATCTGTCTGATGTACAGACTTGGTTAGTGAGGCTGCGGAATAAATGAAAGGAGTCCTATGTTGGCGTTTACGCTGATGACACTCCTCCTTCTGGTTCTGGCTTACAAAGCCAGATGTGAGGAGTGTTTGACTCCACTTTGGAGATTGGTGATTTCGATCGCCACCTTCATCGTTGGGGGCATTTGGGTTTGGTACGGTATTACCCTATTGCGGTAATGTCGTGTTTTAGTGTATTCTTTATTCCAGTAGTTTTGTCTGGCTAGATTTTTGGGGACAAAATCGCTCGTCGGTTTTGAAGGTCGGTTGGTTTTCCTCACAAGGGTTTGCGAACCGATTTTCTAAGCCGATGTTTTGTATCAATTACTTGGTGCTTTATGCAATATGAAATCGACAACGCTTCTTGCATTCTGGCTGTCGCTGGCGACCACTGTTTTTGTGGGGCTACTCATCATCAGATGAGCCTCGCAGAAGGTGGAAGTAGTGGCGTGTTAGCTCCGCATCGTTCTCGATGAGGTTGTGGTAGTAGTGTCCGAGTAGTAGCACTTGGTTGAAGCTCCCTAGCATTTTCTCCTCAGTTTCCCGATCGAATTGTTTGTACCAGTCCCTTTTGTGGCGGTGGGCGAAGCTCAGGTTGAAGTTTCGCTCTCTGGCTTGCTTCTCGGTGATGTTTCCGTGTTCGAACTCGTATCTGGTTATCTCGCAGTAGGTTATTTCTCTGTCCTCGAACATTGGTTTGAGTACATTTTGTCTGATTGAGTTCCAGACTTCTACTCTGCTTTTTCGTTTTGTTTTTGCTGGTTTTGGGTACGCTGCCATTTGAGTTCCTTCTGATGTATTTTCTGTGCTTCCCTCAAGTACCATGCTTCCATGATCTCTCCGCAGGCACATTCGTAGACTGGTAGTCCTGATTTTGCTCGGTATCCTCTGAGGAGTCTGACTTTGTGGATCATAGGTGGAGTGCGTAGGTTGGTTTCCAGTTGGGTACATTTTGTGCTAGGTACGCATCTAGTTCTGTGAGTTTCTGGAGGTGTTCGATTGTTTTTTCTGCTCTCATGCGACGCTGTAGTCTTTTGAAGGTCGCCATCTTTTGTTTGGTTGCGAATGGTAGTTTTGTGTGCATTTTATTTTATTATGACAGTAACACCAGGATTTTTCGAGTCTACCTCGTGCTTGTGGAGAGTGCGTGGTGGGAAGTGTTCCCAGCCATCGTTGGGCACGATTCCTGCTTTTACGAGTCCGTCACGGATGAACTTCTGGCTGAACTCGACATTGTCGAAGTCTTTGCGTTTGTTTTTGTGTCGCCAGATGAAGGTTATTTTCGTGATTTTAGTCAGCTGCGGAAGATGTTGCCTCCTGCATTCCCACTGCACCAGTTCCGTTTGATCGTTCTTCATTTCCGCTGCCATGTGCCTGTTCGCTCTTTCGGCTCTGATATATGAGTTTAGGTCTACGAGTTCTGGTAGTACGAGTTCCATAGTATCTCCTTTCCATCCATGCTGCGTCACCGCCTTTTTCTTCCCACTGTTTTCGTGCTTCTGCTCTGTCGGTTGCGTTGCCATACTTATCCTCGTTGCGGTCGATTTTGAACTGTGTGGCTTTGATGACATCGATTCCTGTGAGCTGTTCTAGCTTGATGAGTAGGTAGAGGATATCTCCGATCTCGCCTGCTACTTTGGCGAGGTCTGCGGTGACCATAGCTTCGATGATTTCTTGTTTGAGTTCCTCTGCTTCTTCGGCTATCATTCGGGCGACATGCTCTGGCGTGTCTTGTGTGAAGAGTGGCGTTTCCTTGTTCTGTCGTTCAATTTCACGCCTAATACTTTTTAGCGTTGGTCGCTCTGTCATGCTAACTCCTGAAAGAAAAGAGGCTCACACGAGCCTCAATTCCGTTTGTTTATAGTTTAGAAGGGGATATCGTCGGCGATATCTTGTGCTGTCTGGTCGTTTTTGTAGTCCTCAGGTGGTTCTGCTATGCCACTGTCTTGGACTGCTCTGGCTACATTACCGTCTGACATCGGGATGATGTTCTCGGCGACTATCTCGGTGATGTAGGCTTTGCTTCCGTCCTGCTTTTCCCAGCTGCGGTTTTCCAGTCTTCCGTCGACATACACCTTTGTGCCCTTCTGAATGTTCTTGTAGATGTACTCCGCTACTTTTCCGTAGAGCACTACTCTGTGGAAGGTTGGGACATTTTTGTATCCGTCGCCATCCTTGACGCTTCGATTGGTTGCCATTGAGAAGTTGAGGATCGCTGTGCCTCCTTTGGTGAATCTCACTGGCTCTGGGTCTTTCGAAACATTACCCAGAAGTGTTATGTGGTTTATGGAGAATACCATTTTTTGCCTCCTTTTACTTTGTACTGCATTCACAATATCACGCTTGAGCGACTCTAGCTATACGAAAACCTCCCGAATAGGGAGGTCTTCTCACAAGGGTTTGCTTTCGATTTAGCAGTCCTGTCCGAACTCTGCTATTTTGCTTCCGTCAATATAATGGTTGGTAAATCAGCATTTTTAGCTGGCTTACTTTTCACTTTTAGTGATGTAGACGAGCAGAACATTGAGTCCGACAGTCAAAAGCGAGAGGATATAGCCTTCGATGGGCTTCCAGTCGGGTCGTGCGAAGACGATTATCCCCACGATTGCGGTGGCGATGGTCGCTGCACTGGCGACATATTTGGTTGCTGAGAACGCTTGCTCTCCTGCTGACTTGATTTCTTTGAGTTCGAACTCAGGGACTTTCGTCACTTCGATCTCTTGAGCGTCTTTGTTTGGCATGATTATCCTTTCCTTGCGTAGTTTTTGACGACTTCTACTCCATCGATGACCTCTTTGGTCTGGACTCCGTTTACTTCGAAGTCTGCTGGGATGATGGTTGGCTTTGGTGCTGGTGCTGGGGCTGTTCCAGTTTCTGACTTGCCTTTGGCATAGCCTTCTGCGTAGCCTTTATCAAAGCCTTTTTTCTCAGCCTCTGAGATTTTCTTGGCTGTCATGTTCTGTAGTTCGTCGTACTTGCTCTTGTCGACCAGGTCGCCTGATTGTAAGCGGACGAGGACATCGACTGCTATTTTCATTGACTCTGGGTTAGCTAGATCGTAGCCTTTGTACATGTTTGCCATATTGCCTCCATTTCCTGTGCTACTTTTTAGTTTTACTTTGAACACTCGGAAGCTCAGGATGTTTCCGAATGCGTTGTATCTGGTTGTTACTTTTTGATCTTCCAGACCTCCCCACGGATCGTCGATGTAGGTCATGCTGATTTTTCCATCAGGCTTGGTGTCTACTCTGTCGATGAGGACGAAGTGCTGACCCGATCCACCGATTCCTTTACCTGATACCTCTCCGATCACGAAGTAGGTTGGGTCGTTCAGGTATTTTACTAGGTTTGCGTCATTCCACGATTCGTTTCTTCCTGCCTCGAATATCTTTGGCAGGCATGTTGGCATGACGCTGGCTGCTAGTAGTGTTGGGTTCTTTTCGGTATAGACTCCGCTTGATTTGAGTAGGTCGTTCCACTCTCTGACTGTGTAGCTGTATCCTCTGTGCCAGAGGGCTTGGAGGATTGCTGTCATGTAGCATCCGTGACTAGCTACTGTTAGGGATTGGCTGAAGCCGAGGAGAATGTCTGGGTAGGCTCGCTGGTTTATCATTGTGCCTCCTCTGTAAATGTGTGACCGCTGACGAGTTCTTCGTCGTACTCTTTGTCAACACGGACATCGTTTGGAGCTTTTGGTAGGTCGACTTCTTTGATCTCTCCGCTATCGTAGTGGATGAACAGCTTGTCGCCTTTTACTTCACGCTTGAGTTCTGTCATTTTTCTCCCTCTCCAGTCTTACTCGCTTCCGAGCTTGCTGGCTTACGAATACTCCTAGTAGTATACCGAAGATGTATTCTGCTGTCGCTAGAACTATGGTTACTGTGCCTGCCCACGCCATATGGGTGTGGGTTGTTGTTTCAAAAAGTGTGAGTGTTTCAATTACTCGTGCACTGAACATCAGAAGGAGAAATCCTGCGTAGCTGCCTATTGTTACGATGCCTTTGGTTGCTTGCTTGAGTTCCCCGTTGTACAGGGTTGCTCCGACAAACATCGCTGAGGCGATTGTCATGCCTGTTAGAGAGTAGAAGTGCTGTGCTCCTGCTACATAGGCGATGGTTTGACCGAGTAGTTCTAGTGTCATATTACTTTTGTGTGTTACGCTCGATTCTTTCGAGGGTTTTTACCATATCCTCTGCTTTGCTGAGGATTTTTTCTGATGTTTCTTCGATTTTCTCCATTCTCTTTTCCAGACGCATGAGAAGGTAGCTTGCCACTGCTATGGGGAATCCTACATTACCGATTGCTGATAAAAAGTCTTGCATGCTTCTCCTATTTGAAGTTCTCCACTACCACAGCTCCGCCACCGAGTGCCGATGCGGTTGCCATGATGTACTTCACTTCGATGTTTGGAGGATCGTTATCCTCAGCGTCAAAGGCGTAGTCTTGGTTTGCGTATGTGGCTGCGTCACTACTTGTTGAGAGTGAGTGGTTGTGAGGCGATCGACCACGGTATGATCCGTCACCTGTCTGGTATGTAGATGGCGAGGCGTTGTTGGTTGTACCTGTGTGACTGTGAGCACTTGAGGTGTGAGTGTGGGACACCGAGGCGTGAGTGTGGGTTGCTGCACCGCCTGTTGCCACTTCGTCGTCACACATGACATACGAGTCTTCTGTCAGGTCTGGTGTTCCGTTTTCTCCGTTACACAGTACCCAGCCGAGTGGGAGTTCTTCTCCTGTAAATAGGACGATCAGTCCTTCTTGTACAGGGACGCTGATCTCAGCGGTGTTTTTGAGGGCGAGGAGCGATGTGTATGGTGGGAGCGATGTATCGGTGTTGTTTCCTGAGTCGCCACTGTAGGCTGCGATTGGTGCTGCGGTGGCGTTGGTCGTGAATGTGTGGGTGTGGTCGTTGACACCATCGGTTGAGTCAGCACCACCATGATTTGAGCTGTCGCCTGCGAATCCACCTGATGTTCCTGAGTGTTGGTGACTTGCACCTGATGCGTGGGAGTGGTCAATGTTGTGGGTGTGGGTTAGTGAGCCACCTGTTGCTCCGAGCGTGTAGGTTGCTCCGTCTGCACCGATGAGGAATCTGCCTCGTAGGTCTGGAGTGTCGTTATCTCCGTCGCAGAGTACCAGTCCATCTTTGAGTTCGGTGGCGTAGACGATGCCCTCTGGTGGAATGAGGTTCATCGCTTCTGAGACGATGAAGTTTACTGCGTAGTATGGTGGCATGGACGACCCTGCACCAGTCACTTGTGCGTCAGATGACGAGTAGGTGGTGGCGGTAGGATTGCCAGAGGTTACCGATGTGTGGTTGTGTCGGCGTTTTGGAGATGAGTTTGCACCTGACTGACCACCACTTGCTTCTTCGTAGTAGCCGAAACTTACTGTGTGGGTGTGGTTATTGAGTTGATGGGAGTGGGCAGGACT